>Ga0302325_10009708_pt1 | contig 20985 bp, 23 predicted proteins | sample Palsa_T0_2_FD_201948 | JGI IMG/M metagenome (GOLD analysis project Ga0302325, IMG submission 201948) | Peat permafrost microbial communities from Stordalen Mire near Abisko, Sweden - Palsa_T0_2 | ecosystem: Environmental > Terrestrial > Soil > Palsa > Peat permafrost | place: Sweden: Abisko...
GACCGCCGGGTCCCCCCCCGGGGCCCCGGCCTACGAGCAGGCCTAGGACCGCGGGGGAGTGCGCTGGCTGAGCCAGTCGTACCAGGCGGGCATGCCCTCGCCGGAGGTGGCCGATATGGCCAGGATCTCCGCGCGAGGGCTGACGCCCTTCAGGTCGGCCGCGAACCGGGCCGCATCGAAGTCCAGGTAGGGGAGCAGGTCCACCTTGCTGAGCAGGACCAGGTCCGCGGCCCGGAACATCTGCGGGTACTTCACCGGCTTGTCGGCGCCCTCGGTCACCGAGGCAATCACCACCCGGGCCTGCTCGCCGAGGTCGAACAGCGCCGGGCAGACGAGGTTACCCACGTTTTCCACGACCAGAACGGATCCCGGCCGCGGATCCAGCACGCGCAGCCCCTGGGCCACCATCGCCGCATCGAGATGGCAGCCCGCGCCGGTGTTGATCTGCACCACCGCGGCGCCGGCGGCCTCGATGCGCCCGGCGTCGAGGGTCGTCTCCTGGTCCCCTTCGATCACGGCCAGGCCGAGCGCGGCCCCGGCCTCCCGCGCGGTCCGCTCCAGCAGCGTGGTCTTGCCGGCGCCCGGCGAGCTCATCAGGTTGATAGCGAGGATGCCCTGCCTGAGCAGCCAGGCGCGGTTGACCTCGGCCAGCCGGTCGTTCTTGGCCAGCACCTTCTGCTGCAGCATGACGGTCCGGCCGGCCACGTCGCCGTCGTGGTGCTGGTGGGCCGGACCGTCGTGGTCATGGCTGTCGTGGTCATGGGCGTCGTGAACGAGGCCGTCCGGGGAATGGGCGTCGTGAACGGGGCCGCCCGGGCGCTGCACCCGGACCCCGGCACCGTCCTCGCAACCGCAGGTCGCGCACATCTCAGGCCACCTCCACGGACATGATCCGCAACTCCGACCCGGCCAGGATGGCCACGTCCGCGCTGCCGCACGAGCAGAGCGCGATGGGGCCGTCCGGCTCGAACTCCGCCCCGCAGTTCCGGCACCGGCCGCGCGCCGAGGGCTCGCTGATCTCCAGCCGGGCCCCCTCCAGGTTCGTCCCGTCGGTGACCAGGTCGAAGCAGAACCGGACGGAGTCAGCGACCACTCCGGACATCGCGCCGATCTCCAGGCGGACACAGATGACCCGGGCGTCGGGCAGCCGCTGGGTCACCGCCTCCACGACGCTTTCGGTGATCGCCAGTTCATGCACCCCGGGCCCTTCCCTGGATCAGGCTGGCCGCGCTCAGCAGATACGCGGCAGCGGGTCGCCGACCAGCAGGTCGACGATCCGGGTCCCACCGAACGCGGTCTTCAGCAAGACGATGCCCGGCGGTTCCTCGGCGATATGGCCGATGATCGCGGCCTGCTCACCGAGCGGATGGCCGCGCAGCACCTCCAGCGCGCGGTCCGCCTCGGCGCTGTCCACGATGGCGACGAGCCGCCCCTCACAGGCCACGTACATGGGGTCGATGCCCAGCAGTTCCGAGGCGCCGCGCACCTCGGTGCGCACCGGGATGGCGTCCTCAGTGACCACCACGCTGACGTTGGCCGCGGTGGCCACCTCGTTGAGGATGGTGGCCACGCCGCCCCGGGTCGCGTCGCGCAGGGCCCGGACTCCGGTGGTAGCCCCGAGCAGGTCGGCGATCATGCCGTTCATCGCCGCGGTGTCGGAGACGATGTCCGCCTCGATGTCCAGCTCACCGCGGGCCAGCATGATCGTGACGCCGTGGTCGCCGATCGGCCCGGACACGATCACGGCGTCGCCCGGGCGGGCGGTCGCCACGCCCAGCGACACGTCATGCTCCATGACGCCGATCCCTGCGGTGTTGATGTAGCAGCCGTCCGCCTTGCCCCTCTGGACAACCTTCGTGTCGCCGGTGACCACCTGGACACCGGCCGCCGCGGCCGCGGCCTTCATCGACGCGACGATCCGGTTCAGGTCGGCCACGGGGAAGCCTTCCTCCAGGATGAAGCCGGCCGACAGGTACAGCGGCGTGGCGCCGGAGACGGCGAGGTCGTTGACGGTGCCGTTGACCGCGAGGTCGCCGATGTCCCCGCCCGGGAAGAACAGGGGCGAGACCACGTAAGAATCGGTCGTGAGTGCTATCCGCGATCCGTTCAGGTGGAGCTGGGCCGCATCTTCCAGCGGCTCCAGGAGCGGGTTGCGGAACGCCTCCAGGAAGATCGCCTCGACCAGGGTGCGGGTGGCCTTGCCCCCCGCACCGTGCGACATGGTGATCCGCTCTTCCCTGACCTTCGGCCGCCGGCGGCGGGCCCGGTCGATCCGGTCGAGCACCTGCTGCTCGCGTGCCGGCGCGGCGGTCGTGGGCCGCGACATGGCGGCGCCGGTATGTCCTGCGTGCTCGTGTCCTGCGTGCTCGTGTCCTGCGTGCTCCTGTTCTTCGTGCTCCTGTTCTTCGTGCTCGCGCAGGGCCTCATCGACCCAGCTGGCCCGCGGCCCGGTCCCCGCGTCGGATGCCGTACGGCCGGTCATGAAATGCTCACTTCGACCACCCGGTGCCGGTTCATCCGGCCGTAGTTGTAGTAGGCCGCGCAGGCGCCCTCGGGCGAGACCATGCAGGTGCCGATGGGGGTCTCAGGCGTGCACGCGGTGCCGAACACCTTGCACTCCCACGGTTTGAGCACGCCCTTGAGCACTTCGCCGCACTGGCATGCCTTGGGATCGGCCACCCGCACGCCGGGTACCTGGAACAGCAGCTCGGCGTCGAAGGCCGCGTACTCCGGGCGCATCCGCATGGCGGAGTGCGAGATGAAGCCGAGCCCGCGCCACTCGAAGTACGGCCGGAGCTCCATCACCTCGTTGATCGCCTTCAGCGCGGCGAGGTTGCCGTCCCAGGGCACCACCCGGGTGTACTGGTTCTCCACCTCGCTGCGGCCCTCCGACAGCTGGAGCATCAGCATGTAGATGGACTGCAGAATGTCCAGTGGCTCGAAGCCCGCCACCACGACCGGCTTGCCGTACTGGCTGGCGATGAACTCGTACGGGCGGCAGCCGATGACCGTCGACACGTGGCCGGGGCCGATGAAGCCGTCCAGGCGCAGGTCGGGTGAGTCCAGGATGGCCTTGATGGCCGGGATGATCGTGACGTGGTTGCAGAAGATCGAGAAGTTGGTGAGCCCCTCGGCCGCCGCCCGCAGGACGGTCATCGCGGTGGACGGCGTGGTGGTCTCGAACCCGATCGCCATGAACACCACCCGCTTGTCCGGGTTCTGCCGGGCGATCTTCAGCGAGTCCAGCGGAGAGTACACCATGCGGATATCGGTGCCCTCCGCCTTGGCGTCAAAGAACGATCCCTGGCTCCCCGGCACCCGCATCATGTCGCCGAATGACGTCATGATGACGTCGGGTTCCGACGCGAGGTGGATCGCGTCGTCCACCCGTCCCATCGGGATGACGCACACCGGGCAGCCGGGCCCGTGCACCAGGGTCACGGACTCGGGAAGGTAGTCCTCCAGGCCGTGCTTGTAGATCGTGTGGGTGTGCCCGCCGCACACCTCCATCAGCTTGTACTGGCGTCCCGGCTCACACAGGCCCGCGATTTTCGCGGCCAGGGCGTGCGCCTTGTCGGCGTCCCGGAACTCATCGACGAACCGCATTACCCACGCTCCTATTCGATCCGTGATTCCTGCAGCGCGGCGAGTTCGTCCGCGTAGGCCTGCCCGATCCCCTCCAGGAACTCCAGGGCGGCCGCGGCCTCGCTCTCGTCGATCTTGGAGAGCGCGAAGCCGACATGAATGAGTATCCATTCGCCAGGCTCGGGCGGGTCGTCGGCCAGCAGCCCGACGTTGATCACCCGCCTGACCCCGCTGACGTCCACCCTGGCCAGGTCGGGCTGATCAGCGAGAAATTCGAGCACCTGGCCTGGGATGCCAAGGCACATGCGATCACCTCTTCGTGCTCTCCGGACGGTTTCCCTTATCCCCTTGCCGTGATTTCTTGCTGCGGCCCCGCCGCGCTGCGCTCCTCGTCGTGCCGCTCCTCGTCGTGCCGCTCCTCGTCGTGCCGCTCCTCGTCGTGCCGTGGCCGCGTCACGAGCCTGATGACGACACGGACCGCTTCGTCCACCGCGGCGGCGACCGCCGGGCTGAGCCCCATACCCTCGTCCAGGTTCGCGGGCTCGCACCCCACCACCAGCACCCGCCCGGCCTCGATGCCCAGCGTCCCGGCCAGGTCCAGCACGACGTCCGGCTGCATCCCGTGCGCGTTGAACAGGCTCAAGGCGGCATCACCCGCCGGGCGCTGCGCGGGATCCGGTTCGACAACGTAGATGGTGCCGGGCTCGTCGCCGCGCTGCATGGCGTCCACCAGGATCGTGGTGTCGAAGCCCTCGGCCAGGTCATAGGCCAGGTGCATGCCGCGGATGCCGTAGTCGGTGACCCGGACGCCCTCGGGCAGTTCCTCGCCGGTCAGGCGCTGAGCCACCTCGACGCCGAAACCGTCGTCGCCGAGGAAGATATTGCCGAGGCAAGCGATCAGGGTGCGGCCGGTCATCGCGCTAACCCGCCGTCACCGATGCCGGCCACCGTGAGTTCCCACAGTGCGTGATAGATCGTGGTCTGCGCTTCCTGGATGCGGTGCACCGAGGACGAGGGCGCGACAAAGAGGTAATCCAGTCCATCGAGCTCGGACATCTTCCCCCCGTCATATCCGGCGATGCCCACCGTCAGCATGCCACGCCGGGCCGCCTCGTCCAGGCCGCGCAGCAAATTCTCGGAGTTGCCGCTGGTGGACAGGGCCACCGCGATGTCCTGGGCGCCGCCGAACGCGGCGATCTGCCGGGCGAACACGACATCGACACCGATGTCGTTGCATAGCGCGGTGACCACGGCCGTGTCGTTGGCCAGGCCGAACGCGGGCAGCGGCGGCTCGCCCCCACCGGGGGCGAGGAACAGCGTGGCCAGCTGCTGGGCGTCGGTCGCGCTGCCGCCGTTGCCGAAGGCCAGCAACCGGCCGCCGGCCTCGAACCGGCTCGCCATCTCGCCGGCGCACGCCCGCAGCCGCGTGGCGTCCTGGGCCGCGACCACCCGGCGCAACTCGATGATCTCGTGCGCCTTGGCCACGGTCGACTGGCGCACTTCCGCCAGCACCGCATCGAGGTCGGTCTTCCCCGCGTACAGGAACGGGTACAGCGACTCCATCGCCGCCGCGTTGGCCGGGCTGCCCTGCGGGGCGGCCGGGGTCATGGCCGGACCACGGCGATCGCTTCGCCCGCGTGCACCAGGATGGTGTCCCCCACGGCCGCGCTAACCAGGGCCACGCTGACCTCTTCCTGCCCGGCGCCGGTATCAACCACCGCGAGATCGCTGGCCAGCAGCCGGACGACGGTCACGGCCACGGCTGTATCGGAACAGGTCACGCAGACCTCGTCCAGACACTGACCCGGGGGTTGCGGGGCGGGACGTTGCGTGCTCATCTGACGACCTCCGGATCTAGCACGCCGGGCTGCTCGAAGAACACGTGGACCAGCTCCCACAGCAGGTGGTACGTGGTCACCTGCACTTCTTTGATAATGAGGGGATCGTCCGACCGGGCGGCGAGGAGATGGTCGACGGCCCCGCTCGACCCGATCGCGCCCCCGTCCCCGCCGACCAGTGCGATCGTGAGCATCCCCATCTCGTTCGCGCAGACCAGGCCGCCCAGGACACTTTCGTCATTCCCGTCGGCGCAGATGCCGAGCGCGATGTCGGCCGGCCCGGCGAGGTACTGGACCTGGTGGGCGAAGATGCTGCCCATGCCGTCACGGGCGGCGAGCCCGGTGACGGTAGCGATGTCCGCGGTGAGCGAGATGGCCGGCAGCGCACGCTTGCCGACGATCACCGGATGGACGAATTCCACGGCCACGTGCAGGGCGTCGGTGCTCGCCGAGCCGGTGCCGAAGACGACCAGCTTGCCGCCCTGGTGGAAGCGCACGGCCATGGCGTGACAGGCCGCCGCCACGGTTCCGGCGTGATCGGCGAGATCCTCGATGGGCGCGGCCCGGCTCTCGAACAGCCTGGCGACGTCGTCGTCTCCGATAGTTGGCCGCACTGCTCTGGTCACTTCCTCAGCGAAGTCTCGTTCTCAAGCATCTCCGGGCGTGGGCAGTTTCGCCTCGGCCTCGATCACGACAGCGTCGCGCACCTTGAGCGCCCCGAAAAACCCGGAGTACGGCTTGATGCCGTAGGAGGACTGCACGACCGAGCCGGTGGCCTGGTACGCGCCCGGCCCGGTCTGGGTGACCTGCAGGCTCAGCGGCCGGGCCGTGCCGTGCAGCGTGAACTCGCCTTCGATCACGCCCCCGTCGCCGTCCGGATCGAACCGGGTGGCCACGAAGACCGCCTCGGGAGAATGGCCGGTGTCGAGCAGGCGGCGCATGGTCACGCCGATCTCACGGCGGTCCCGGTCAGTCAGCGGCTTGAGCCCGCCCGAGCCCTCGCGCACGGTGAGCGCCCCCACGTCGATGCGCACTTCCAGGGAGACCGGGCTCCCGTCGTCCTTCACGACCAGGTCGCCGGACCACCGGGGCGCATCGATGGTGAGGTCATGGCCAGCCGTCGCGGCCATGCCCTCCCGGGAAGTCCGGAGCACGATCCGGCCGTCATCGGGGGCGAGTCGGTAGTGTCCAGCGGGAACCACCATGGCAGCACGTTAGGACACTTGTGGGGGGACGTCCAGTAGATGACCAGACAGGGATGACCCTGTGGTTTCCCGGCCGGTCTTCAGAATGCGTCTCTGACCAGCGGAAAGTCCGAGCAGCGGGAAATTGTCAGGCTGCCGGGCAGCATGGTCCGGGACTCGATTTCGGCTAGGGGAAAGGCAGTTCGCCGAAGAGTTCCTGGATGCGCCGCAGATCGCGGAGGCGTGGTTCTGTCTCGCCACCGACCCAACGGCCGACAGTCTTGACTGACACGCCGAGCTGGCGGGCCGCGGCTTCCTGGGTGAGACCCTCCCGGCGCAGCGTGCTGGACATCCAGTCGGCGAACGTGTCCGGTCGCCTGGGCACACCTGTCCTGCTGGCGGCGGGCGTGCGCGCGGCGGCCAGCGGCTCGCTGGGCACCTGCTGAGTGGAGTGCAGGACGTCGACCTCGACGTGTTCGGGGAAGATCCGGAATGACACCTGGATCGCGCCCTCGGGGCCCGCGGCGTCCAGCAGGGCACGGAAGACGGTCTCCCCGACCTCGCGGGTGCCCTCGTCGGTCAGCGGCGACTCGGCCAGGCAGCGGCGGACAAAGTCACGGATCTCGGGGATCCATGACGGACGCGCCGGAAAGGTCTGGGACAGCACCACCACGGGGACGACCTCGATCGAGTCCCCGGGCCCGTTGGCCAGATCAGGCACCGGTGTCTCCTTGTGCTGCCTCCGGTCATCGGGCGACCGGCCCATGCCTCCGGTCATGCGGCGACCGGTTTGACCACAGCGTACGCGTCCGTACCGGATGGCCGCGTTCCTGGTGGGAGATCTGTGGCGAAGAGGGTAGCGCTTGGTGTCCAGGCCGCCGTGACCCCAACTCTGTCGGTCGGGCAGGACATTTATGTCCATTGACTTGACTGTTCCGTCTTGCCACTCCTGGGGGCCAGGTTTAGCATTACGGCGTCTGCGCATGATGCAGGCAGGTCCTGCCATGAATCTTTTCACCGGCGCGGTCGCGCTCCCCATGGTTCGGGCCGTCCGGCGGTCAGAGTGGCCCGCCAGGCGGCGGATACCCGCTGCCGGTCAGCGGGCAGGCCACCGCCGGGCCTCATCGGTCCACGCCGCCGCTCACCTGGAAGCAGCCGCTGGCCAGGAAGCAGCCGACCGCCGGGCGCCCCATCGTCAGGCATCTCATCACCCGGCGCCTGATCGCCGGGCGATCCATCTGCGCCTCTCATCTGCGCGCTTCTCATCTGCAGGCCCCGACGCATCCACCGTCCCGCCGACACGCAGCGAGGAGGTGGCCTAGCAATGGCCACTGCCGAACAGACCAACGACACGACATCGGCCGAGCCCGCCGCCGAGCCAGTCGTCCACATCCTCTGGATGAACGGAGGGCTGGGCTGTGACGGTGACTCGGTAGCGCTCACCGCGGCCACCCAGCCCAGCATCGAGGAAATCGCCCTGGGCGCGCTCCCGGGCCTGCCCAAGGTCGCGGTCCACTGGCCGCTGATCGACTTCGAGTGCGGCCCCGAGCAGGGGGCTGACAACTTCATCGAGTGGTGGCACAAGGCCGACCGCGGCGAACTCGATCCGTTCGTCCTCGTCGTCGAGGGCTCGATCCCGAATGAAGCGATCAAGGACGAGGGGTACTGGTGCGGCTTCGGGAACAACCCGGCCACCGGCCAGCCCATGACCACCAACGAGTGGCTGGACCGGCTGGCCCCGAAGGCCACCGCGATCCTGGCCGCGGGCACCTGCGCCACCTACGGCGGGATCCACGCCATGGCTGGCAACCCGACCGGGGCGATGGGAGTGCCTGACTACCTCGGCTGGGAGTGGCGGTCCAAGGCCGGCCTGCCGATCGTCTGCGTCCCGGGCTGCCCGACCCACCCGGACAACCTCTCGGAGACCATCCTTTACCTGCTCTACCAGGTCGCGGGTCAGGCGCCGATGATCCCCCTGGACGAGGCGCTGCGGCCGACCTGGCTGTTCGGCGCCACCGTGCACGAAGGGTGCGACCGGGGCGGCTACTACGAGCAGGGTGACTTCGCCAACGAGTACGGCTCACCGAAGTGCCTGGTAAAGCTGGGCTGCTGGGGGCCAGTCGTCAAGTGCAACGTGCCGAAGCGGGGCTGGATCAACGGGGTCGGTGGCTGCCCGAACGTGGGCGGGATCTGCATTGCCTGCACGATGCCCGGTTTCCCGGACAAGTTCATGCCGTTCATGGACGAGCCGCCCGGCTCCAGGGTGTCGATGACCGCCAGCACCCTGTACGGAACGGTCATCCGGACGCTTCGCGGCTTCACGGCCAAGACGGCCGACGAGGAGCCCAAGTGGCGCAAGAAGGGCGACGACCTGCTCACCGGCTACCAGAAGACCTGGTGACCTCGGACCACCTGGCCCCACGGATCGGCGCCAGCCCGCGGGCAGTGGCGCCCCACAGCAGCGAGAGGGATGAGCGATGACTACGGCCGAGGACACCGGCATTGTCGAGATGAACTGGGACCCCATCACCAGGATCGTGGGGAGCCTGGGGATCTACACGAAAATCGACTTCAAGCAGAAGAAGGTCGTCGAGTGTTTTAGCACCTCGTCGATTTTCCGCGGCTACAGCATCTTCATGAAGGGCAAGGACCCACGCGACGCGCACTTCATCACCAGCCGCATCTGCGGGATCTGCGGCGACAACCACGCCACGTGCTCGGTTTACGCCCAGAACATGGCCTACGGGGTACGGCCGCCGCACCTGGCCGAGTGGATCATCAACCTGGGCGAGGCCGCCGAGTACATGTTCGACCACAACATCTTCCAGGAGAACCTGGTCGGGGTGGACTTTTGCGCCAAGATGGTCGGGGAGACCAACCCGGGCGTACTGGAGCTGGCCAACCGCACCGAATGCCCGCACGCGGCCGATCACGGCTACAAGTACATCGGCGACATCATGCGCTCGCTCAACCCGCTGGAAGGCGAGTTCTACCGCGAGGCACTCCAGGTCAGCCGGTCCACCCGGGAGATGTTCTGCCTCATGGAGGGGCGGCACGTCCATCCTTCGACGCTGTATCCCGGCGGCGTGGGCACCACCCCGACGGTGCAGCTGTTCACCGACTACCTCACCCGGCTGATGCGCTACGTGGAGTTCATGAAGCGGGTCGTGCCCATGCACGATGATCTGTTCGACTTCTTCTACGAGGCTCTGCCCGGGTACGAGGAGGTGGGCCGCCGCCGCGCCGACATGGTCTGCTGGGGCAGCCTGAACGACCCCGAGCACTGCGACTTCCGCTACGACCACATGACCGACTGGGGCCGGAAGATGTTCGTGAGCCCCGGTGTCATCCGGGACGGCCAGCTGCTCACCAACGACCTGGTCGACATCAACCTCGGAATCCGCATCCTGCTCGGCAGCTCCTACTACGAGGACTGGGAAGACCAGGAGATGTTCGTGACCCGCGACCCGCTGGGTAACCCGGTGGACCGCAGGCACCCGTGGAACCAGCACACAATCCCGCGGCCGCAGAAGCGGAACTTCGACGAGAAGTACAGCTGGGTCATGTCGCCACGCTGGTTCGACGGCACCAACTACCTGGCCGCCGACACCGGCGGCGGCCCGATCGCCCGCCTGTGGGCGACGGCGCAGGGCGGCCTGGTGGACATCGGGTACATCAAGTCCACCGGCCACAGCGTGCTGATCAACCTGCCCCGGACGGTCACCAAGCCCGAGGTCACCTTCGAGTGGAAGATCCCTGTGGACAAGGAGGGGCGGCCGCTGTCGAACGCGATCGAGCGGGACCGGGCGCGGACCTACTTCCAGGCCTACGCGGCCGCCGCCGCGCTGCACTTCATGGAGAAGGGCCTCGCCGAGATACGGGCCGGCCACACCAAGACCTGGGAGCCGTTCGACGTCCCGGACGACGCCAACAGCTGCGGGTTCACCGAGGCCGTGCGGGGCGTCCTGTCGCACCACATGGTGATCCGTGACGGGAAGATCGCGAACTACCACCCGTACCCGCCGACACCGTGGAACGCCAGCGTGCGGGACAGCTACGGGACCCCCGGCCCCTACGAGGACGCGGTGCAGAACACGCCGATCTTCGAGGAGAACTCGCCGGACAATTTCAAGGGCATCGACATCATGCGGGCGGTCCGCAGCTTCGATCCCTGCCTGCCGTGCGGCGTGCACATGTCCCTCGGCAAGGGCAAGCTGCTCCAGAAGATCCACACGCCCATGGCGGCCATCCTGGCTACCTGACGTGCCCGGACCCGGCCCGGGTCCCGGTCCGGCCCGCCAGGCCAGGCCGGGCCGGGATCCGCGGCGACGTGACCTGATCGGCTGATGGAGAGGCGAAGCGGATGGCCGAAGTTCGGCAGATCGGGACACGGATCGAGGAACTGCTCGCCACCTTGCGGGCGAGCGGCAACAAGGCCGCGGCACCGGCGGCGGAGGAACTGATCCGCCTCCTGCTCGGCCTGTATGGCGACGGTCTCGGCCACATCATGGCGGCCCTGCGCGAATCGGGCGACGAGGGCGCCGCGGTCCTCGACAAGCTGCTGGCGGATCCGCTCGTGGAGAGCCTGCTGGTGCTGCACGACCTGCACCCGCTGGATGTCGACGCCCGGATCCAGCGGGCCCTGGACCGGGTGCGGCCCTACCTCGGCTCGCATGCGGGCGGGGTGGAGTACCTCGGCGTGACCGACGACGGTGTCGCGCACCTCCGGCTCGAGGGGAGCTGCCACGGCTGCCCCTCGTCCACCGTGACGGTCCGGCTGGCCATCCAGGGCGCCATCGAGGAGGCCGCGCCCGAAGTCAGCGATGTGCAGGTGGAGGGCGTGACCGAGCCGGCCGGCCAGCAGGCGTTGCTGCAGATCGGCAGCGGCCCGCCCGGCCTGCCCGTGGGGGGGCCAGGCGGCGGGCCCGGTGCCGGACCGGGCACGCCGCCTGGGCCGGGGGGCGACGCCACCTGGGTCACCCTGCCGGACCTCGGGCCGCCCAGCGGGCGGCCGTTCACGACGGTGGCCGGCGGTCTGCCCGTGCTGGTCTGTTCCGTCCGCGGCACCCTGTATGCCTACCGCGATGTCTGTGCTGCGTGCGGATCCTCGCTCGCCAAGGCCTTGCTGGCCACCGAGCGGCTGGACTGCGCCGAATGCGGCGCCGCATTCGACGTCCGGGCGGCGGGCAAGGGCCTGAGTGACCCCACTGCCCATCTTGATCCGCTGCCGCTGCTCGCCGACAGCCAGGGTGTCCGGGTCGCGGTCCCGGCCCCCCAGGAGGCGATGCGGTCGTGACAGGCCAGACCGGACTGCGCAGATTCCTGGCGCCGCCGCCGTCCGCCTCACCGGGACCTCCGGCCGCCTCGCCCGGTGCCAGGCCGTCAGAGGCCGCGGCGCCCGGTGCCGTGCCGCCCGGTGCCGGGCCACCAGAGGCTGCGGCCCTAGCGGCCGGCCCGTCACCGGAGGCCGGCCTGCAGGAGCGCTGCGAGATGTGCGCCACCGAGGTCGCCCCGGCCCACAGTCACGTGGCCGACCTGGAGGCCTCCAGCCTGATGTGCGTGTGCCGGGCGTGCTATCTGCTGTTCACGCACGGCACCGCCGGTGGCGGCCGGTACCGCGGTGTCCCCGATCGCTACGCCCGTGACCCGTCGCGGGCCCTGACCGTGATCGAGTGGGACGAACTGCAGATCCCGGTCGGGCTGGCCTTCTTCCTGTACAGCTCGCAGCGCGGTGAGATGAGCGGGTTCTATCCGAGCCCGGCCGGGGCCACTGAGTGCCTGCTCGACCTGCCGGCCTGGGCCCGGCTGGCCGAGGCCCACCCCCTGCTGAACGCTGCCGAGCATGATGTCGAGGCCGTGCTGATCTGCCGTGGCGACTCGGGCGTGGAGTCCTTCATCGTGCCCATCGACGCCTGTTATGAGCTGGCCGGGCGGATGCGGATGCTGTGGAAGGGCTTCGACGGCGGCACCGAGGCCCGGGAAAGCATCGAGGAATTCCTGGCTGGCGTGCGGGCCAGGGCCAAAGACCTCACCCCCCCGTCTCCAGGCAGCCCCCCCGCTCCAAGCAGCAGAGAGTCCTGACATGGCCGAGCTGTCGTTCGACTGCATCGGCGCGCAGGCGGAGCGTTATGCCGTCGTTCCGTCTTTTACCTTGCAGCTGAGGATCAGCGAGACAACCGGCCAGCGGGTGGAGGCGATCGCGCTGCGCTGCCAGATCAGGATCGAGCCGGTGCGCCGCCGCTACACCGACGCGGAGGCGGAGCGGCTGAACGACCTGTTCGGCGAGAAGCAGCGGTGGTCCGACACTCTCAAGCCGCTGCAGTTCGCGTTGCTGTCCGTGATGGTGCCCTCGTTCACCGGCAGCACCCAGATCGACCTGCCGGTGCCGTTCAGCTACGACCTCGAGATCGCCTCCACCCGCTACTTCAGCGCGCTGGACGCCGGCGAGATCCCGCTGCTGATGCTGTTCAGCGGGACGATCTTCGGCACCGTTGACGGCCGCCTCCAGGTCCAGCAGGTGCCGTGGAGCAAGGAGGCCACCTTCCGGCTGCCGGTGAGCGTCTGGCGGGCCTCCGTGGACGCGCACTTCCCGAACAGCGCGTGGATCCGGATGAGCCGCCAGACGCTGGATGAGCTGATCCGGTTCAAGAACGGCAAGGCGCTCCCCAGCTGGGACGCCACGCTGACGGCCCTGCTGGCCGAGGCATCGCAGGATCAGCCATGAGCGGCGGCCGCGCCACCCTGGACCCCGCGTTCGCCGAGCACGCGCAGCGGGTCGCCGACGCGATCCTCTACGAGGGATACCTGCTCTACCCCTACCGGGGCTCCGCGCAGAAGAACCAGGAACGCTTCCAGTTCGGCGTGCTGATGCCCCCGGCCTACCGGTCCGTCGACGAGTGCGAGCCGTCCGCCACCCAGACCGAGTGCGTGCTCGAATGCCCCGCCGGCGCCGAGATCGAGGTCACCGTCCGCTTCCTGCAACTGCAGCGCCGCACCGTGCAGGCCCCCTCGCCGCGCGGGTTCAGCGACGTTGGCTCGCTTGAGGTGGACGGGTCCGAGGTCACCCCCTGGGACGAAGCAGCCGAACGGCAGCACCGGGCCACCGCCCCTCTCACCGCGCTGCTGGAGACAGAGATCGAGGCCCCGTTCCACATCGCGGCCGACGAGAGCATCGAGGACATCACCGACGCGGCCGGCCACGTCGCGGGCCGGCTGATCCGGCGGCGGGCCGCGCTCAGCGGGGTCATCCGGATGGGGGCCGAGCGGCTGCCTGGTCCCTACGGCGCGCTGCGGCTGCGGGTGCGGGTGGAGAACCACACCGAGCCGGACGGGCCGCTGCGGCGGCGCGCGGACGGCCTCCGGTTCGCCCTGGTCGCCGCGCACTCCCTGATCGGCGTCCCGGGCGGCACGTTCCTGTCCATGACCGAACCGCCCGAGTGGGCCTCGGCCATGGTCGGCGGATGCGTCAACACCGGCACGTGGCCGGTGCTCGCGGGCCCGGAAAACTGCCGTGAGCTGATGCTCTCTTCCCCGGTCATCCTCTACGACCACCCGGAGATCGCGGCCGAGAGCGCCGGTGAGCTCTTCGACTCGACCGAGATCGACGAGATCCTGACCCTGCGCACCATGACGCTGACCGATGCGGAGAAGCGCGAGGCGCGCGGCACGGATCCCAAGGCCGCCGCGCTGCTGGACCGGCTGGATCACCTGCCGCCCGAGATGCTGGAGCGCATGCACGGCGCCATCCGCTACCTCAAGCCCGCCTCACCCTCGCGATCCGGCGGTGCGGCGCCGGGCGGCGGCGGTTCGGAGGCCGGCGAGATCCCGGAGTTTGGCGGCTTCCCGCAAATTGGCGGTTTCCCGCATCCCGGTGGGTTCCCGGAGTTTGGCGGTTCCCCGGAGGGCGGCGGATCGCCACCGGCCGGCGGGCGGCCCGGGGACCCGGCCATACCCGGCCAGGCTCCCTGGTGGGACCCGGGCGCGGACAGTTCGGTGTCGCCGGAGACCGATCATGTCCTGATCGACGGTGTCCGGGTCGCGCGGGGCAGCCGGGTCCGCATGTGTCCGGGCGCCCGGCGCGCCGACGCGCAGGATCTCTTCCTCACCGGCCGGACGGCGCTCGTCGAGGCCGTGCTGTTCGACGTCGACGGCCACGTTCACCTGGCGCTGGTCCCGGACGACGACCCGGCGGCCGAGATGCAGCGTAACCACGGCAGGTTCCTTTACTTCGCACCCGACGAGGTCGAGCCGCTAGGAGGCAACTCATGATTACCAGGCTGATCAAGGCAGCCGTGCTCGCGGTGGTGCTGGCCGCGATCATCCAGTCGCTGCCAGATATCAAGCGCTACCTCGAACTGCGCGAGATGTAGCGAACGGCAGGGGCGCTCAAGCTGGTCACGGGCAACCCAGACAAGGCGGGCAGAACAATGGAAACGATCATCGGGTTCGTGGCCGGCTACCTGGTCGGCGCGACTGGTGGGCCAGACGGCCTGAAACGGGTCCGTTCGTCCTGGGAGTCGATCAGGACGTCGCCCGAAGTGCGCCGGCTCCTGTCGGAAGGAGCGGTCGTGGCGCAGGCGGCCGTCGGCCGGGCCTCGCGCGGCGGCCTGAGCCAGGCCGTCGGCGGCATCACTGACCTGGTCGCCGCGCGGGCGGCCGCCGCGCGCGAACGCGCCGCCTGACCCCCGCGCCGGCCCGGCGAGGGACGGGCGGCCGGGGGAGCTAAGCGGCTTCTGGGACGATGAGGCCGTGACTGGGGCTGTGATCGCCGCGCGGGCGCGGTGATCCGCTGGGTGCGGCCTGGCCGTCCGGCTGACGCCGGGCCGCCGGCCGACGCAGGCCTGCCGCCGTGGCTGGCCGAGCTGATCCGGCCGAACCAGGAGCCAGTGCCGTGGGCGGCGATGATCCGGGCCGCGCTGGCCCTGTGCGGCCCGCTCGCGCTGGGGCTGGCGATCGGCCAGCCCGAGTTCGCCGTCCTGGCTGCCCTCGGCGGGCTGCTCGTGGTCGTCGTCGACCGCGGCGGCCCCTATCTCGTGCGGGCCCGGCGCCTCGCGGCGGTCGCGGTGCTCGGCGGGGCGCCCGGCCTGGTCATCGGCGACCTGACCCACGGCCGGGGCTGGATCACCGTCGTCGCCCTGGTCGCGGTGGCCGGGGTGTCGGCACTGCTCAGCGTGGTGAACAGCACGGCCTCCGCCGTCGGCTTCCAGTTCCTCATCTACGTCACGCTCGGAACCGGGCCACTCGGCACGGTCCGGCCGTGGTGGGAGCCACCGGGGCTGCTGCTGGCCGGAGCCGCCTGGGCCATCCTGCTGCTCGTGCCCGCCTGGCTGCTGGCCCCCCTGGCGGCCGAACAGCGCACCACCGCCAATGCTTACCGCAGCATCGCCGCCATGCTCGGCGCCATCGGGACCGACCATGTCCGCTCGGAGCGGCAGCGCGCGGTCGGTGCCCTCAACGCGGCCTGGGACGACCTGCTGGCCCGGCGGGCCAGATCCGAAGGGCGGGACCCGCACCAGCTGCGGCTGGCCGCGCTGCTCGGCCAGACGCACTCGGTGGCCGAAGCGGCCACCACCCTGGCCCTGGAAGGAAACCGGCCGTCGCCGGCGGTGACCGACGCGATCGATGCGATCGCCGACGCGATCCAGTACTCCACGCCAGCGCCCGATCTTCCGGCCTACCCGGCTGAGTCGCCCGGTGCCCGGGCTCTGCGGGACGCGCTGCGCGGGGTGCTGGACATCCTGTCCGGGCGCAAGCCGCCCGCCGCCCCCCGGCGGTCACCGCGCCCGCGCCCCCGTGACCGCTTTGATGACGTGATCGGCGAGATCATCGGCGGCCGGCTGACCGGGCTCTTCGCGCTCCGCCTGATGATCTCCGTCGGGGTGGCCGCGGTGATCAGCGAGGCATTGTCCGTTCAGCGGTCGTACTGGGTTGTCCTGACCGTGGCCCTGGTGCTCAGGCCGGATTTCGGGTCAGTGTTCGCGCGCGGCGTCCAGCGCGGGGCCGGCACGGTGGTGGGGGCGGTCGTCGGCGCGGCGATCCTGGCCATTGTCCCCTACGGCCCGCTGCTGCTGATTCCCTGCGCGGTGCTGGCCCCGCTGCTGCCCTACGGGCGGAGCCGGAATTTCGGGCTCTTCACCGTCTTCCAGACTCCCCTCGTGGTCGTGCTGGTCGACCTGCTCGCCCATACCGGCTGGACGCTCGCCGAGGACCGGCTCATCGACACCCTGCTCGGCTGCGGCATCGCGCTCGTGGTCGGCTACGCGCCGTGGGCGATGAGCTGGCATGCGCACCTGCCCAGTCAGTTCGCGGCCGCGGTCGATAGTGTCGGCCTCTATGCACAGCGAGCCCTTCCCGGCAGCTCACCTGGGCGGTCGCGGCTGCGTCGGCAGACCCATCGCGCCCTCTCGGATCTCACGGCCGAATTCCAGCGCACCCTGGCGGAGCCACCCTCCGTCAGCAGGCGGGCCGCCGTCTGGTGGCCGGCCCTGGTCGGGCTGGAGAGCGTGATGGACAACGTGACCGCGACCGCGGTCCGGGCTGACCTCGGCGAGGGCAGGCCGTCGCCGGCCGGTGTGCAGCAGCTCAGCGCCGCGCTGGCCGAGGTGGCCCGGGCGGTGCGAGCGGATGATCGCCCGGTGGAGTTGCCACTGCCGGGCGAGGAAATCCTCCGGCCGGTCACCGATGCGGTCCGCGAGGTGCAGCGCAGGGTGGGCGCTCAGCCCGCCAGTGGGCCCGACCGTGCGGCGTGACCTGTCCAAGCGGTCACGTGACCTGCTGGTCGTGCTGCTCACCGCGACGTCCGGCGCGGTCGATGCCGCTTGCTTCCTGCACCTGGGTCACGTCTTCGCCACCGTGGTCACCGGGACCATGGTGCTGCTCGGCGTGGCCGCGGGGACGCATGACCCGAGCCTGGCCATCCACTGTGGAGTGTCGCTGGGCAGTTACATCTGCGGAGTAGCCGCCGGGGCGCAGATCGCGGTCGGGTTCGGGGGCCGGCGGTCGGCCGGGACCGCGGGCACCCGCGCGACCTGGCCGCCCGCGGTCACCGTCGCGCTCGCGGCCGAGTTCTGCGTCCTCGCCGCCTTCTGCGTGGCCTGGGAGCTGCAGAGCGGCCGCCCGCACGCAGCCGGCCAGCTGGTCCTGCTCACGCTGGTGGCGGCGGCGATGGGGATGCAGTCGGCCGCGGTCCGCCAGCTCGGCGATATGTCAACCACGTATCTGACGGGCACGCTCACCGGGGTGGTGGAGGGGCTCACGACCGGGCGGAAGCCGGATGGGCTGGCCCGCAGCCTGGGTGCGCTGGCGGCCCTGATCGTGGGCGCGCTCATCTCGGCCACGGTCACCGCCCACGTTCCGGGCTGGCTGCCCCTGGTGGTGCTGCTTCCGCTGGCCGTCGTGCTGGCGGTGTCCGGGCCGGTCGTTATACGCCGAGTGGTTCGTTCCGGCCACCCGGATCGCCGGGGGAAAGCCGGCCGTCCGGGGTAACTGCTCCGGCCCGGTCGGCTCCGGCCTCTCCGCCCGGCGGGGGCGCCTGGTGCCGAGGCTGGGGTCCCGCCCGCCGCCGGCGCCGGGCCGCGAAGTAACCGGCGATGACGGTCAGCCCGAGGGCTCCAGCGGGGGGCAGGGTGATCAGCGCGGGAAGCTGATACCGCCAGGTGAACTGGAACAGGTCGGAACCGAGCAGGACGGCCACGCCAGCGGTGAACACCAGCAGGCAGGCGGTGGCCGTCGCGCGCTGTGCGGCGGTGACACGGCGGCGCGCGACGGCCAGGCTGCCGATCAGGCCGGCCACCACGGCCAGCAGGAACACCGGCCCGGGGGTGTAGCCCCCGTCGAGCTGGTACGCCCGCAGGAACGTGGCCAGTGGCTTGACCGCCACCGGGTTACCGCCGCCGAACGGCTGGCCCTGGCCGAGGACCTGTACCACTCCGGTGGGCTGCTGGGCCAGCTGGAGCTGACCGTGGGTGATGGTGATGTAGGGCGGGTACTGCGGGTAGTGATCCTGGAACTGCCAGCGGCTGATCGGCGTGTCTCCCGCGTCCTGGACCCGGCGGACGGCGAACAGCTTCGCGGCGTCCTTGCCGATCGCCAGCACGATACCGCCGGGGTCTTGCCGTTCGAGCCGGCGGTTGAAGTTGGAGACGACGTGAGAGACGCTCGTGCCCAGCGGCGGCACGTAAAGCCGCAGCGGCGACACGTTGTCATGCTCCAGGCCGTCGATGCCGAGGGAGAGGGCCTGCTGGCGGGTGGGGCACAGGGCCTGCTCATAGGCAGGGAGGCTGAGTGCCTGGCAGTTGGTCGCGAGCACGATCCGCCCGTAGAGATCGTTGGTCCCGGTGTAGGCCAGCCTGAAGTGCCCGTTGTCCGCGAGCGACACCGAGCAGTAGGCGACGATCGGCAGCGCGAAGGCCACGCACACGACGGCGCCCTTGGTCAGCTTGGCGCGCCAGCCGGGGATGGCGACGACCAGGTATATGAGGGCAGGCAGGATGAAGACCTCGCCGATCTGGGCCACGGTGGCGGAAGCGCCGAGGGCAAGCCCGGCGCCGATCAGCTTCCAGAGGCTGGGCCTGGGCTGCCAGAGCAGGATGACCAGGCCGGCCACGATCAGTGCCTCGAACAGCGTGTCGGGCATGATGGTCTGCTCGTTCTGGAGCTGGTAGCCGTCGAGCAGGATGGGTGCGGTGGCCAGGGCGGCCAGCCAGCGGGGCACGCCGCGGCGGCGCATCAGCAGGTACAGGCCCACGGCCATGGCCAGGCCGAGCAGATGCTGCACGGCCACCACGAGGTCCAGGTTCCCGATGGCCAGCAGGGGCTTGAGCAGGGCGCGGTAGCCAACCGGGTCGGCCCCGTTCGCTATGTACAGGTACTTGATCGAGTCGATGTAGAGCAGGGCGGGGCGGTAGGCGACCATGGCCAGGACCCGCATGACCAGGCCCGCCGTCAGCAGCAGGGCCAGCACCCAGTGCCGCCGCGCCATCCCGCCCAGCCTGATGCCGCGCCAGCCGGCCTGCCGCAGGCCGGGCCGCTGGGGGCCGGTGGTGTGCGGGCCGGGCGGTGCTGCTGCGGCCGGAGCCTGGCTGGCCGGCTGCCCGTCGGCTATCGCGCGAAGTCGCATGAACGTCATCCTGGGGGGCGGTTATCGTCTGACTCCCTCAGGGAGCTTAACCGGCCGGCGTGCGGTCCTTTACCTGAAGGCCGGCATGATCACCGTTGAGCACGGCGGCCGGCGGCGGGGGCTGGGCGAGAACATGCCGCCCGCCGGCCCGCCCCGAGCGCGCCGTGAGGTGGCCGGCGACAGCGGTAATGCCGAGGGCCCCGGCCGGGACCAGGGTGACGAGCGCCGGGAGCTGGTAGCGCCAGCTGAACTCGAACACGTCGGAGCCGAGCAGCACTCCCACGCCAGCCAGGAACGTGACCAGGCAGGCGGTGGCCGCCGCGGGCGCCGACCCGGGGCCGGCCGCGCGCCCAGCCGGGCTGGCCGCCGCCCGCCCGGCCCGGGTGCGGCGCCGCCGCAGCACGCCCAGGCTGCCGGCCAGCCCGGCCAGGGTGGCGAACAGCAGCAACGGCCCGGGCGTATAGCCCCCGTCGAGTTGATAGGCGCGCAGGAAGGAAGCGATGGGTTTGTTCACCACTGGATTCCCGCCGCCGAACGGCTGGCCCCGGCCGAGGACCTTCACCGAGCCCGACGGGGTGATCTCCGCGAACCGCAGCTGCCCGCCGGGCAGCGCCACGTAGGGCGGGTAGACCGGAAAGAACGTCTGGAATTGCCAGCGGCTGATCGGCGTGTCGCCGGGGCTGGTGGTCCGCGTCACGGCGAACAACTTCACCGAGTCCCGCGCGACCGCGCGCAGCACGCGGAGCGGCTGCTGCCGCTCAACGCTGTGACTGAACCCTGAGACAATCTTGTAGGCGGGCGGGATGCCCGGGCCGGGCTTGAGGGCCTTGATCGGCGAGCGTGAACCGTGGTCGAGCCCGTCGGGGCCGAGAGCCCGCTGCTGACGTGTCGGGCACAGCGACCGCTCGTAGGACGGGATCCGGAGTGTCTGGCAGTCGGCCGACGCCGCCATTCGCCCGTAGATGGTGCTCTGGGCGTGGGGCGCCAGCGCGAAGCGGTGGATGGCCAGGTAGTCCCGGTAACTGATCGCGACGATGGGCAGGGCGAAGGCGGCGCCCAAGGCGATGACCTTCGTGATTTTGGCGCGCCAGCCGGGGATGGCGACGAGCAGGTAGATGACGGCGGGCAGGAGCAGGATCTCGCCGATCTGGGCGACGGGGGCGGCGGCGCCGAGCAGGAGCCCGGCAGCGATGATCATCCAGCGGCCTGGCCTGGGCGGCCAGAGCAGGATGACCAGGCCGGCCACGATCAGTGCCTCGAA
>Ga0302325_10009709_pt1 | contig 20983 bp, 18 predicted proteins | sample Palsa_T0_2_FD_201948 | JGI IMG/M metagenome (GOLD analysis project Ga0302325, IMG submission 201948) | Peat permafrost microbial communities from Stordalen Mire near Abisko, Sweden - Palsa_T0_2 | ecosystem: Environmental > Terrestrial > Soil > Palsa > Peat permafrost | place: Sweden: Abisko...
CCATCCCGAAGCTCAACGAGATGGCCTACGAGCAGGTCGAACTCGCCTCGGTGCCGTTCCTCACCTTCGTCGCCAACAAGAACCCGAAAGGCGATGCCGCCAATTATTCGTTCGTGCTGCGCGGCTATGTGCGGCATTGGCTCGGCAATGTGTGGGGCGAGTACGATCGCATCAAGCTGAACGACATTATCGCGGCCGGCAATACCAACGCGGTCAGCCCGCGCGTCCAGGTCGTCCGGTCGGCGCAATAAACATCCGTCTCTCGTCGAAGGCACTTTCCCTGAAGGCACTTTCCCTGAAGGCACTTTCCCTGAAGCCATTCCCTCAAGCCTTGGGGAAGGGATAAGGTCTGTCCGACACGTTCGTCGAGTCGGAAAGGACCGTTTGCCTGGATGGCGCAGGCGCCGCTCTACATCGTCGCTTCCCCAAGCCCGCGCGTCGGCAAGACGCTGATCGCGCGGCTGCTGATCGAATTCTTTCGTTCAAGCGGCCGGCCGCTGGTCGGCTATGACCTCGACCCGCGCGAACCTGAGCTTGCCGCCCGCTTCCCCGATTTGGTCACGACCGTCGACATAGCCGGTACCAGCGGCGAGATGGCGCTATTCGACCGGCTGATCGGTCCCGCGACGCACACCACTGTGGTCGATCTCGGCTATGCGGCGTTCGATAAATTCTTTGCCGTCATGATCGAGATCGGCTTTGTCCGCGAGGCAAAGCGGCGCGGCATCGAACCTGTGATCTTGTTCGTCAGCGATAACGAGGCGCTCACCGCGCGCGCCTACGCCGACCTTCGCAGGGCGCTGGAAACCACAATCTTCGTGCCGGTGCACAACGAGTCGGTATCCGTGATGTTCGAGAAAGCGGACTTCGCGCCGACGCGGCCGGAATTGGGCATAATCCGGATTCCGCGGCTTTCGCCCATCGTACGCGGTGTCGTTGACCGGCCGAGTATCTCCTTCGCCGACTACCTGCAGGACCGGCAGGGTGGCCCGACCGAAATCGATAGCTGGGTCAGAGATATTTTCACCGAGTTTCGCGAGCTCGAGCTGCGGATGTTGATGGGCAGGCTTACAGCCTCGCTCGGCAGTGGGGGTTCGCAGCCGCCGGCCGATACGCGGCGGGCACGCTAGGCCCAAAGGGTTAGTGCCCGTCGAAGGTCACCAGCGTGCGCACCGGCACGCCAAGCTTCCTAATTTTGTCAGCGCCGCCAAGATCCGGCAGATCGACAATGAAACAGGCGGCGAGCACCTCGGCACCCATCTGTCGTAACAGCTTGCAGGCGGCTTCCGCGGTGCCGCCGGTAGCGATGAGATCGTCCACCAGGATCACGCGCTCGTCTCTGACCAGCGCATCCTCGTGCATTTCAATTTCCGCCGTGCCGTATTCGAGCGTGTAGCCGACGCTCACCGCCTTGAACGGCAGCTTGCCCTTTTTGCGGATCGGCACGAAGCCTGCGGAAACCTGGTGAGCGACCGCGCCGCCGAGGATGAAACCGCGCGCCTCGATGCCGGCAACCTTGTCGATCTTGCTGCCGGCCCATGGCTGCACCAGTTCGTCGACGGTGCGGCGGAACGCGCGCGCATCGCCCAGCAAGGTCGTGATGTCGCGAAACATGATCCCGGGCTTCGGATAGTCCGGAATGGTGCGGATCGCGGCTTTAAGATCATTCTCGAACGCGACATTGGCCATGGTTCGAGCCTCGTTGCGGCCGGCAATATGCCGGCCGGCTTAATGCGCGACGTCCTGCCAGACTTTCTTCTTGGTGAAATAGAGCAAGCCGGCGAACACGATGAGGAAGAGCATCACCTGGAAACCGAGCCGCTTGCGCTCATCGAGCTTCGGCTCCGCCGCCCACATCAGGAAGGCGGCAACGTCACGGCCGTACTGATCGACCGTCGTCGGCGTGCCGTCGGTGTATTCCACCTGACCGTCGCTCAGCGGCTTCGGCATCCCGATGGCGCCGCCCGGGAAATATTTGTTGTACTGGCCGCCCGGTGGCACAGCGAAACCCGCGGGCGGTTTCTCATAGCCGGTCAAAATGGCGTGGATGTAGTCGGGACCATCCTCCTGATACATCCGGAATGCGTCGATGATGAAGGTGGGAAAGCCCCATTCGTAGGCGCGCGCCTTGGCAAGTACCGACATATCAGGCGGCAGCTTGCCGCCGAGCGCCGCACGCGCGGCGTTGTCATTCGGGAACGGTGGCGGGAAAGAATCGGCAATGCCGCCCGGCCGCTGAAACATCTGACCCTGATCGTTCGGGCCGTCGGTGACCTGGAACGTTGCGGCGATCGCGGCCGCCTGCGCCTCGGTGAAGCCGGGGCCGCCCGGATCGGAGAGATTGCGGAACGCCAGAAGGTTCAGGCTGTGACAGGTCGAGCAGACCTCGCGGTAGATTTTGAAGCCGCGCTGAAGCTGCGCCTGGTCGTAGATACCGAACGGTCCGGAGAACGACCAGGTCTGCCGCGGCGGCGCGTCCTGTGCCGAAGCCGCCGGCATACCGAGCATCGACAGCGACGCCGCCAAAGCGAGCGCGCCAATGGTGCGGAGAGAAGTCATCACTTGGCTCCTCCGAGCACCGATTCCGAAATCGAGTTCGGCAGCGGCTTGGTCTTCTCGAAGATGCCGAGCAGCGGCAGAATCACGAAGAAGAATGCGAAGTAATAGGTCGCGAGAATCCGCGCGGCGACCACGTAGCCGCCGGTCGGCTCCTGCGAACCGAGATAGCCGAGCCCGATCACCGACAGGAAGAAAATGAACAAGAACTGGCGGTACAGCGGCCGGTAATTCGCCGAACGTACGCTCGATGTGTCGAGCCACGGCATAAACGCCAGGATCAGGATCGAACCGGCGAGCGCAGTGACGCCGAGCAGCTTGCTCGGGATCGCGCGCAGGATCGCGTAGAACGGCAGGTAGTACCATTCCGGCACGATGTGCGTCGGAGTCTGGCCGGGATTGGCCATGATGTAATTGTCGGAATGGCCAAGATAATTCGGAATGTAGAAAACGAAGAAGGCGTAGACGATGCAGAAGACGGAGAGGAAGAAACCGTCCTTCACCGTCGCATACGGCGTAAATGCCAGCGTATCTTTTTCGTCCTTCGGCTCGACGCCGGTCGGATTGTTCTGGCCGACCATATGCAGCGCCCAGATGTGCAGCACGACCACGCCGGCGATCACAAACGGCAGCAGGTAGTGCAGCGAATAGAAGCGATTTAGCGTCGGATTGCCAACCGCGTACCCGCCCCAAAGCCAGGTGACGACGTCGCCGCCGACGCCCGGTATCGCCGAGAACAGGTTGGTGATGACAGTTGCCGCCCAGAAACTCATCTGGCCCCACGGCAGCACGTAACCCATGAACCCTGTCGCCACCATCAGCAGGAACAGGATGACACCGAGGATCCAGAGCACCTCGCGCGGCTCCTTGTAGGAGCCGTAGTACATGCCGCGCGCGATATGGATGTAGACGGCGGCGAAGAAGAACGCGGCACCGTTGGCGTGCACGTAGCGCAACAGCCAGCCGTAATTGACGTCGCGCATGATGCCTTCGACGGACTTGAAGGCATAATCGACATGCGGCGTATAATGCATCGCCAGCACGATGCCGGTGACGATCTGCACCCCCAGCATGAAGCTGAGAATGCCGCCGAACGTCCACCAATAATTCAAATTGCGTGGCGTCGGATAGGCGATGAAAGAAGAATAGACGAGACTGGCGATTGGCAGCCGCCGCTCCAACCATTGCATAAATGGGCTTTGCGGCTGGTAAGTCGAATGTCCGCTCATTATCGAACCTTATGCGTCCGTCTTTACCGGCTTCCCCACCCCCGCTGCGAACCGCCACCTTGGGAAGGCCGGTACGTCAGCAAGTGACCGGACGTATCCAACCTGAGGAAGGCCAAATACGACACATACCGGCGGGGTTTTATTGGCACCCTTGCCGGGAGAGTGCAAGGGTGCGCTTTCCGGCACGCACAGGTCAGCCGTGCCGACATCGTAGCCGCCTTACAATCAACCATGCGCATCGCCCTCTACCAGCCCGACATCCCGCAAAACACCGGAACTATCCTGCGGTTATGCGCGTGTTTCGGCATCGAAGCGCACATCATAGGGCCGGCCGGTTTTCCCACTTCCGACCGTGCCTTCCGCCGTGCCGGAATGGACTATCTCGATGCCGTGACAATCGTGCGGCATGCCGCGTGGGATGACTTCGCAGCCTGGCGCGTTGAGGCACGGCACCGGCTGGTGCTGTTTACGACCAGCGGGACGAAATCATATCTCGACCACCGATTCGGGGCCGACGATATGCTGCTGTTCGGCCGCGAATCCGCAGGCGTACCGCCGGAGGTCCATCAAGCGGCTGATACCCGCCTCATTATCCCGATGCGGTCCGGCATGCGTTCATTGAATGTCGCTATCGCGGCAGCAATGGCGACCGGCGAAGCGTTGCGGCAATTGGGCGGGCTGTAATTACAATCCGCTCGTCCCCGCGAAAGCGGGCACCAGCTGCTGGATTCCCGCTTTCGCGGGAATGAGCGGAAAAATTTAGGCTTCGACAACGCCCGGCTTGCCGTTCTCGACCGTGAAGGTCTTGAGCGTCGAGATCGAGGCGTTCGGATCGTGGGCGTCAGAGACGACCTGCATCCGCACATTCATCTTGCTGCGATCGAGATCGACGCAGCCATAGCCGCGCTTGCGGCTCTCGAAGAAATGCACGTGCGGATTTTCGTTCAAAGTCTGGGCGAACAGTTCGTAGGGCGCCGCATAGGACGAGATCGAGGTGCCGACGAACTCCGTCGCCACCACCGGCGAGGACGGATCGTCGAAATCGACCCGCAGGTCGTTGGCAAAGAACGAATGAATATCGCCGCCGAGGACGACCGGGTTGGCGACCCGCGTGTCGGCGATACGCTTGAGCAGCCGGGTGCGGTTGGCCGGATAGCCGTCCCAATCGTCGGTCCAGAAGCCATCCAGCCCGTTTTGCTTTTCGTGATACTGCGCCATCAGCACGTCCTGGCCGATCACGTTCCACTGCGCCTTGCTGTTGGCAAACCCGGCGTACAGCCATGCCTCCTGCGCGAACCCCATCATGCTGCGGCCGGCGGAGAGCCGTTCCGGGCAGGTCTCGTTGGTCTCGACATGGCCGCCGCCTTTGAAGGGCGGGCCATAGCAGGCTTCGCGCGACCGATACTGGCGGCCGTCGATCATCGAGATTTCGATCAGGTCGCCGAACGTGACCCGGTCATACACTCGCATCACCGGGCCTTCGGGATGCGACAGGATCGGCCGCACCGGCATGTGCTCGTAGAAGGCCTGATAGGCAGCGGCACGCTGCAACAGGAAACGCGCGGGCTCAACGAACCATTGCGACCATTGGTCGGCGTAATCGTTTTCGACTTCGTGGTCGTCCCAGGTGATGAGCGAGGGAACATGCGCGTGCAGGCGCTGGAGATCCGGATCGAGCCGATATTGCGCATAACGGTTGCGATAGGTCGGCAGCGTTGATGCGACGACGCCATCGCTGTGGCGGCGGACAATCGGCTGCCGCTCCTCGATCGTGTCGTAGATGTAATCGCCGAGAAACAGGACGACGTCCGGATTTTCTTCGGTGAGATGGCGGTAGGCGGAAAAATAGCCGTGCTCGTAGTTGGAGCACGACACAAAGCCGAACCGCAGCTTGTCGAGCGACGTGCCTGGCGCCGGCAACGTGACGGCGCGGCCGGTTGGACTGGCCGCTTCACCGCTCCTAAAGCGATACCAATAGGGCCGGCCTGGCTGAAGACCGCTGACACCGAGATGCACCGAATAAGCGAATTTCTGCTCGGCAACCGCATCGCCGCGGCGCACGATGTTCGTCATTCCCTCATCAGTCGCAATCTCATAGATTATCGTAACGTCGCCGCCGTTCATCCCGCCCGGCGTCTCCGGATCGGTCGACATCGGCTCGGGCGCAAGCCGCGTCCACAGCACAAATCTATCCGGGCGCGGCGCGCCGGAAGCGACACCGAGGCTAAACGGATCGCCTTTATTCCAGCTTTGCGCCGCGGCCCGGCGCAGCACCGCTGGTGCGGTAACCAGCGCCAAGCCGGCACTCGCACCCGTCAACAACCGGCGGCGAGACAAGCGAATTGGTAAAAAGCCATTAGGCATGGGATTTCAATGGATCAATAATCGTGCAGTTTTGTGACATTGTGCACCAAGTCTGATGCGGCCGGCGATCACATGAACGATACCCCAATCGAACAGCGCAAGAACCAGGCACGCGCCTGGTTTGAAACACTGCGCGATCGCATTGTCATGGCATTCGAGGCGGTGGAGGACGCCCTGCCTGCCGGCGCGCCGCTCGTCGATCACCCCGCCGGACGCTTTGTGCGCACGCCATGGAGCCGCGCCGACCATACTGGGACACCGGGCGGCGGCGGTGTCATGTCCATGATGAAAGGGCGAGTCTTCGAAAAAGTCGGCGTCCATGTCTCCACTGTATTCGGCGAATTTGCGCCGGAATTCCGGGAGAACATCCCGGGAGCCGCCGACGATCCGCGATTTTTTGCGACAGGCGTGTCGCTGATTGCCCATCTGCACAATCCGCACATACCTGCCGTACACATGAACACACGCTTTGTCGTGACGACAAAGGCATGGTTCGGTGGCGGCGCCGACCTGACGCCCCTGCTTGATCGCCGCCGCACCCAAAGCGATCCCGATACGCTGGCTTTTCACGTTGCGATGAAAGCGGCCTGCGATGCCCATGCCGGGATCGCGCCCTATGAAAAATTCAAAAAATGGTGCGACGAGTATTTCTTTCTCAAGCACCGCAACGAGATGCGCGGCATCGGCGGCATCTTCTACGATTATCTGGAAGACGACTGGGATGCGGCGTTCGCGTTCACCAAGGACGTCGGGCAAGTCTTCCTCGGCATCTACCCCGAGTTGGTACGGAAGAATTTCACCACGCCATGGACTGAAGCGGAACGCGAGGAGCAGCTTGTGCGCCGCGGCCGCTACGTCGAATTCAATCTGCTCTATGACCGCGGCACCATCTTCGGATTGCGCACCGGCGGCAATGTCGACTCGATCCTGTCGTCGCTACCGCCTGAGGTGAAGTGGCCTTAAATTACTGTGACAGCGCGCCGTAGATCATGATCGCGCCGCCGACGATCACGATGGCGTCGAGGATGGCGGTGTGAACATGCACCGGCATTCGGTGCACCAGAGACTTGGCGATAAAGGTGCAGGGAAAGCCGACCAGGCCCATCAGTAGCGCGATCACGATCACGGTGGGCGTGAGCACGCCGGCAAAAGCGAACACCCCGATCTTGACCACGCCGGTAACGATGGAAATCGCCGAGTCCGTCGCGATAACCGCACTGCCCTCCAGCCCCGCCGCAAGCAACAGCGATATCAGCACCACGCCCGCGCCGCTGGTGCCGCCGACCAGAAGGCCCCAGCCCGCAGCGCCGACGATAAAAGACTTCTCGCCGAGATGGTGGCCGCGATTTCGTAGAATGCGGCGGAGCGGCACCGTTGCCATCAAAGTCGTGCCGATGACGATGGCGGCGCCACGGCTCGACAGCAGCGTATAGAGATAGGCGCCGAGCAGGCAGGTCGGCAGCGCGGCGGTGAACGCGATGATCGCCAGGCGGATATTCAATACTTCACGGAAAGCTGAGAGCCGCGCGCTGTTGGTGAACATCGACGAAATAGCAATGATCGGAACCACCGGCGCGGCCCCGACCATCGGCACCAGCACGAGCGGCATCAGCGGCCCGGTGCCATAACCGGCGATGCCGCCAAGCACGGCCGATACCGCCGTGACAATAACGACGAGCACGATCTGAAGAACAGAGACATGGGCAAGCAGTGCAGACAAGGCAAACCTGCAAGTAGTCCGAGGAAAGCGAAGCACTCAGGCCGCGTTCTGTTCGCCCCAAGAAGCCCCGCAGTCAAGCTCGTCCGCGCTTAGACCAACTACAGCGCTGGGCTATGGTCTAGCGCGGCATTACCGGCTAGGACTCGCGCCGTTCGATCTCGCTCATTTGCCGGAATAAGGACTGCCAAAGGAAACGCCATGGACCTTGGGATTGCGGGCCGCAAAGCGATCGTTTGCGCATCGAGCAAGGGGCTCGGTCGCGGCTGCGCGCACCGGCTGGCGGAAGCGGGCTGCGAGGTCGTCATCAACGGCCGGAACAAGGAACAACTCGAAGCCACCGCCGAAGAGCTGCGCAAGGCGACCGGCGCCAAGATCATCGCGGTCGCCGCCGACGTCGCTTCGCCGGAAGGCCAGAAGGCGCTGTTCGCCGCCTGTCCCGAACCCGACATCCTGGTCAACAACAATGCCGGCCCGCCGTTTCGCGATTTCCGCGACCTCGACCGGCAGAAGATGATCGACGGCGTCATTGCCAACATGATCGTCGCCGTGGAGCTCGTCCAAAAAGCGATCGATCCGATGGTGCGGAAGAAATTCGGCCGCATCGTCAACATCACGTCGGGCTCGGTGAAGATGCCGCTGTTCGGGCTCGACCTGTCGTCGGGCGCACGCGCTGGTCTCACCGCGTTCCTCGCCGGCGTAGCGCGCTCGGTCGCCGGCTCGAACGTCACCATCAATTTCATGCTGCCCGGCATCTTCGATACCGATCGCTTCCGTTCGAATGTGGTGTCGAGCTCGAAGAAAAAGGGCGTCAGCTACGATGTATCGCTCGCCGAGAGCATAGACTCGGTTCCAGCAAAACGGCTCGGCACCGCCGACGAATTCGGCGCCACCTGCGCCTTCCTGTGCTCGGATCAAGCAGGCTACATCACCGGGCAGAACTTTTTGATCGACGGCGGACGTTTCCCCGGCGCGTTTTAGTGCATGATCCCGAAAAGTGGCCGCCGGTTTTCGGAAAAGATCATGCACAAACTTTGAAGTCACCCTAAGGAGATACTCATGAAGCTCGTTCGTTACGGCGCACCCGGCCACGAGAAGCCGGGCATGATCGACGCCAACGGCAAGATCCGCGATTTGTCGAAGGTCGTGGACGACATCGCCGGCGACGTTCTCTCGCCGGCCGGCCTCGCCAAGCTGAAGAAGCTGAAACCCGAAAAACTCCCGCTGGTGAAGGGCAAGCCGCGGCTCGGCGCTTGCGTCAACGGCGTCGGCAACTTCATCGCCATCGGGCTCAATTACTCCGATCACGCCGCCGAAGCCGGCATGCAGATCCCGAAAGAGCCGATCATCTTCAATAAGGCGAAGTCCTGCATCTGCGGCCCGAACGACAACACCATTATTCCCCGCGACTCTTCGAAGCTCGATTGGGAGATCGAGCTTGGCATCGTCATTGGCCAGCGCGCACGCTACCTGAGCAAGGATCGCGCCTTGAGCGTCGTTGCCGGCTACTGCCTGGCCAATGACGTGTCGGAGCGCGTGTTCCAGATCGAGCGCGCCGGCCAATGGACCAAGGGCAAGGGCTGCGAGACGTTCGGCCCGCTCGGCCCGTGGCTCGTGACCAAGGACGAGATCAAGGATCCGCAGAGCCTGAACATGTGGCTCGACGTCAACGGCGAGAAGCGCCAGCGCGGCAACACCTCGACCATGATTTTCGACTGCGCGCACATTGTCTGGACCTGCTCGCAGTATTTCATCCTCGAGCCCGGCGATGTCATCATCACCGGCACGCCGCCCGGCGTTGGGCTTGGCATGAAGCCCGAGCAGAAATTCCTCAAGGCCGGCGACGTCGTCACGCTCGGTATCGACGGTCTCGGCGAACAACGGCAGAAGGTGGTGAAGGGCCGATAGCGCCCTTCGTCAATCAGCACAGCCCGGCGTACCCCTTGGAGTCTGACATGTTCGATTTCGACCGCGTCATCGAGCGCCGCGGAACACATTCTTCCAAGTGGGACAACATCGCGCGTCTGTCAGGCATCACGGCGCCGGATGCGATCGCGATGTGGGTGGCGGATATGGATTTCGCCGCCCCGCCGGGAGTGACCGAAGCGCTCGCCGCTGAAACCCAACACGCGGTGCATGGCTATTACGCCGACACCGGGAGCTGGGCTGCGGCGCTCACTGAGTGGCTGGCGCGCCGGCACGGCTTGAAGATTGAGCCAGGTTGGGTCAGCCCAACGCCCGGTATTGTTTCTGGACTGGGCCTGATCCTTCAGGCCATGAGTGCGCCGGGCGATGAGGTCGTCGTATTTCCGCCGGCCTATCATGCGTTCAGGAAGATCATTCTCGCCAACGAACGGCGCATTCTCGATGTCCAGCTTGTCGAGACCAACGGGCGCTACGCGATGGATTTCGATGCGCTGCGGAGAAAGCTGACGTCGAGAACGAAGGTCGTGTTCCTCTGCAACCCTCACAATCCCGGCGGCACGGCCTGGTCGCCCGCCGAGCTTCGCGAACTCGCTTCAATATGCGCCGAACATGACCTGACGCTGGTGTCCGACGAAATCCATTGCGATCTCGTTTTCAAGGGCGCCAAACACACACCGACCTTGGCGGCCGCGCCCGACATCGCCGATCGCCTGATCACCTGCGTCGCCGCGACCAAGACATTCAATCTCGCCGGCGCCCATGTCGGCGCATGCATTACCTCGAATGCCGCGTTGAAGAAGCGCCTTGACGCGCGGATCGCGGCGAGCGGTCTCGGCTCCTACAACCGGTTTGGCATGATCGCGACCGAAGCGGCCTGGCGCACCGGCGAACCGTGGCTCGATGCTTTGCTTCCGTATCTTGCCAGCAATCGCGATCTGCTCGATACGCGAATTGAGGCTGCGGCGCCCGGAGCACGCTCGATGCATCTCGACGGCACCTATCTGGGGTGGGTCGATTTTTCAAAAACCGGCCTGACACCCGACGACATTGCCGCCCGCGTTAAAGCAGCGCGCATCTTTGTCAGTCCCGGCGAACAATTTGGCCCAGGCGGCGAGACCTGGCTGCGCATCAATTTCGCCACGCCGCGCCCGATCCTCGAGGAAGCGCTCGGGCGGCTGGACGATGCGTTTGGCGACGTACGCAAGTGAATGTGGTCCATAGCGGGAGTTACATCGATGGCAGGAAGGATTGCGATGGCAGCGGCGGCCGCAGTGATCGGCTCGGCCGGGATGGCTTTAGCGCAGCAAAACGGCGCGGAAACCGGCCAGAACTTTCCCGACGGTCTAGGCAAGGACACTGTGGTGTCGATCTGTGGCGGCTGCCACGAGCTTAACCGGCTCACTGCAGGATATACGCCGGAGGGATGGCTCGCGGTCACGGCCATGATGCACAATTTCGGCGCCCCGGTTCCTGACGATCAGTGGCAAACGGTGCGTGCCTATCTGATCAGGTCATTTCCCGAGAAACCGAGACCGGATGCTGTGCTGCTGCCCGGTCCGGTGCAGGCGTCCATTATGCAATGGCCGCTGCCGACGTTCGGCTCGCGTCCGCACGATCCGATGGTCGCCCACGACGGCGCAATCTGGTGGAGCGGCCAGCTCGCCAACAAGCTTGGCCGGCTCGATCCGCAAACCGGTCAGATGAAGGAATATCCGGTCAATCCGCAAACGGGGCCGCACGGTCTGGTCGAGGACAAGGACGGCAATGTCTGGTTCACCGGCAACTTCCGCGGCCTGATCGGCAAGCTCGATCCGAAGAGCGGCGAGGTGAAGGAATATCCGCTGCCCGATCCGCGCGCCCGCGACCCGCATACCATTGTCATCGACCACAACGGCATCGTCTGGTTCAGCGTCCAGGTCGGCAACTTTGTCGGCCGGCTCGATCCGGCCACCGGCGACATCAAACTGGTGCAGCCGCTGACCGCGAATGCGCGGCCTTACGGCATGGCGGTCAATTCGAAGAACCAGGTGTTCTTCGTCGAATTCGGCGCGCCCAAAATCGCAACCATCGACGCCAACATGCACATCCAGGAATATCTCCTGCCCAATCCGGCCGCGCGCCCGCGCCGCATTGCGATCACGCCTGACGATCAGGTCTGGTACACCGACTTCGCCCGCGGCTATCTCGGCCACCTCGATCCGGAAAGCGGCAAGGTCGAGGAGTTTGCTTCGCCGAGCGGCCCGCAATCGCGGCCTTACGGCATGGCGGCAAGCAAGGGCGCCGTCTGGTACGTCGAGTCCGGCGCCAAGCCCAACGCGGTCGTGCGGTTCGATCCGCAAACCTCGAAATTCCAGACCTGGGGAATTCCCGGCGGCGGCGACATCGTGCGCAACATGACGGTCGATCACAGCGGCAACCTGGTCATGGCGCACAGTCTGGTCAACATGGTCGGGCGCGTGGAGATCAACGACGCCACCCATTGAGAAAGCTACGCGAGCGGGCTGGTCACCGCGCAACGTGCGCATGCTCCTTTAAGATTCACATTGTCAAACAGCGACGTGCATCAACTTTTCTTTTCGTCACCACCGGGCTTGACCCGGTGGTCCATGCTGAATCTCAGAACTACAAACGGGCGATAATGCGTGCGGCAGCGCCGCATGGATTGCCGGGTCAAGCCCGGCAATGACGGCATGAAGGAGCGTTCTCGCGGTGCATTCCGCACCCGAGTCATCGTCACGTGCACCAAAGAAGCCACGAAAGCTTTCGCTCTCCGCACCGATCTTCGTCAGAGAATGCCGGCGGTGGATGCCGGTATCCTCACGATCTGCGCCTTGGCCACAAATGTAAGAACGGAAGAAAGCAAGGAAGCGGAACGCCGAGAGACGCGTATCCAACCTCCGCACCCTAGCGGGGTGCGGCGCGCGCAGAGCGCTGCGCGCTCGCCTTTCGGCGTCCCACCACGGCGCTTGCTGCAGCGAGCGAACGCCACAGCTCAACCCCAGCTACGCGCTTCCTGGGACGGGACTAGGGAGGAGCGGGCGTTACCAGACCGGTCATCGTGCCGGCCGGGCGTATCCGCCAAGGTCGCCCGGGAACGGCAGTGACGAGCCGCCGCCCGCGGGAACCGACTCCCGCTCCGCCATGCAAGTGACCGCATAACGTCCTTGTACGGGAGCGAGATTGGGAACCAATTCTCAGAACCAAACCGCGATGTCAAAACATTTCTATTTGGTCAGATAAATCGGGACCTTGCGCGGAGTGATTTCAGATCACGCGTGACGGTTTCGCGCAAAATTTCCAATAAAGATTCGCATAAATCGAAATTGTTCCTATCAATCAATTACTTCCAGCATTGAAATTGCTAGTTTGTATTGGACGAAGGCAACGCAATTGATCGCGAGGTTTCGTAACGACCGGCCGACGTTGTTTGATCTTATTGGTAGAGACGCGGGCTAAAGCAGATCGGTTCGTTGCGATTGCTGCTCAGCGATATGTTGGCCCAAGCGCGCCGCTTTATAACGCCTCGCGGCCAACCTCAAGTCTGCTTTCAGGGTCGAGTGCAGACATGAACCGGCAGGCAAGACGGGCGAGATCGGTCGAAAATGACCGATCAGCGACATTGGCTCGGGCATTTTGGCACGGCGCAGCAAGTCAGCACCCATCCTCGGCGGGGCAGGAGCACAGCGGGACTATCCGATTAGCGGAGATGCCAAGGAGCGTCGCTCGCGACAGGAACTCCGTGTTTCGCTACGATATTGATCGGTTCGGCTTCGGAGCAATCCATGCTGGCAAGTAAGTGGCTCACGGTTGCGAAGGCGGCGATGCTTTTGGCAACGACGCTGGCATCGATGACTGAATTGGCGCTTGCGCAAACGTTGCAGGACTTGAAATGCACCGGTAAGCCCGACATTCCATGGACCGATCAGATCGCCGGATGCGGTAACGCGATCACGTCGGGAAGTTTTAGCGGTAAAGATCTCGCCGCTGCTTTCATCAGCCGCGGCACTGCCTATGCCACCACCGGAGATTCCGACCGCGCCTCGGCGGACTACAGTCAGGCCATTGCAGTCGATGCCAATATCGCCGGAGCGTTTGCGGGCCGCGGCGCCATGAACTTCTTAAAACAGGACTACGACCTCGCCATCGCCGACTTCACCGAGGCGATCCGGCTCGATCCCAATAATGCTGTTGCCTTCAACAATCGCGGCAGCGCGTACAAACGCGATAGCGATCTCGATCACGCTTTGGCCGACTACGATCAGGCGATCAAGCTTCAGCCTATTTACGCCCAGGCTTTCTTTAACCGCGGCCTCGTCTACCAAGTTAAGGGGGACCTTGACCACGCCATCGGCGACTACGATCAGGCGATCAAGCTGCAGCCTGGCGACGCCCAGGTTTTCTATGCGCGCGGCGCCGCTTACCGGGCCAAAGGCGATGTCGACGGCGCTATCGCCGACTTCACAGAGGCGATCCGGCTCAACCCCAACTACGCTCCATCCTTCACCTATCGCGGCCTTGCCTATCAAAACAAGGGCGAACTCGATCCCGCGCTCGCGGACTACGATGAGGCAATCCGGCTTAGTCCCAAATCCGCCGAAGCTTTCAACAATCGCGGCGCGGTGTACCAGGCGAAAGGCAATCCCGACCGGGCCATCGCCGATTACACCCAGGCGATCCAGATCGATCCCACTAACGCGGTCGCCTTCAACGGCCGTGGCACCGCATATCAAGCCAAGGACGATCTCGACAGCGCCATGGCCGACTACAACAAGACGATCGAGCTTGATCCCAATTATGCCTTTGCCTTTAACAATCGCGGCAGCCTCTATCAGGCTAAGGGTGAACTCGACAAGGCGATCGCGGATTTTGATCGGGCGATCCAGATTCAACCCGGCTTTGCCCAGGCCTTCTACAACCGCGGCAATACCTACCAAACTAAGGGCGATCTTGACCGCGCCATCGCCGACTTCGATCAAGCGATCCGGCGTAATCCCGACTACGCCTCTGCCTTCAACAACCGCGGCCTCGTCTATCAAACCAAGGGCGAAGTGGACCGCGCCTTCGCTGACTATAACCAGGCGATCCGGTTCGATCCCAAGGACGCTGAAGCCTTCAACAATCGCGGCAACGTCTACGCCATTAAGAAGGACTACGACCGCGCCATCGTCGACTTCACCGAGGCGATCCGGCTTAATCCCAATTACGCCGCGGCACTTTACGGGCGTGGCAAAGCCAAGCAGATCAAGGGTGACATTGCCGGTGGCAATGCCGATATTGGCGCCGCTGAGAAAATCAATCCGAACGTTGCCGCGCCGCCGTGAACCGGCTTTGAGGTGAGAGCATCTCCGACCTAGGTACTGTGGTCCCCGCCACCGAGTTCACCGAGTGCGATGGTCTCTTATTGGCCTTCAACACCCGCCCCGGCGGTCGGCTGGCCCGTCCGATTTCGAAGGCCTAGCTGCCGCGCCAGGCAGCAGCCGGCAAGGTAGCGATTGACCCGGAACGAACCTCAGATGATCCTACCCTCCCATTTTTGTTTTTTACTAGCGCCAGAATGTGACGCGCTTCATAACCGAAGAGCCTTTGAAAGACCGTGCCTCCGATCTGACCAAGGATAACGAAATAGGCGACGATCAATGCAAAGGCCAACAATACTGGCAATCCACCCAGTTCGTAGGACGCATCACCAAAGCTGAAGGATGCGAATGGTTTGCCAAAAACGTCAGGCGCATCGGATCGATTGCCGAATATTTTTGACACCACCTATACGCAAACAAAAAAACCAGAAAGAAGTCGAGGATACCAGCCAGATTGCGCTTCCACATCGGCTGAGGCGGGTCGTAGGTAGCCATCACACTCCTGTTTAGGCTCGACAGCCACGAACACACCGCGGCAGGAATTCCGCCGACTAAGCCGAATACCAAAACATCTCTAGTGCCGGCCAAAGCCACAGTCAGAACTGAAACCCCATAGGCGAAAAGCGTGGTTGCAATGACACCAGGAATGACACTGAGCCTTGAGGCCCACCTATCAATCAAAGCTACTACGAGCGCCGGCCCGATAAACATGATGTAGACAAACGCTGGCCCGGACAGACTGTCCACAACCGCGCCTGTCAAGATGTAGAGCACGGCATATAACGAGGCCGTGGCAATGGCGGGAAAAAGGAAAAGATAAATGAGAAATCGCCTCATGCCACCATCTCCCAAATCTCTTGGTCGGTTTTACCGATGTTTTCGTTCATCGGCTCAGGCGCTTGAACTCCTCAAAGCGGTCAGCGTGCCGCTTTGCCGTCTGCCGCCAAGGCGCTCGGTGTCAGCTTCCCGCTCACCCTCCTCGGGCGCGCCGAGGATGTAATCGAATGAGACGCATTTGCTGCGTTGCATGAGTCTGCTTGTGGTCCCTTCGCGTCGTTTTGCCGTCCCGCAATAATTTTGTCGTTTTCGTAGATAAGCGGACATCAAACCGGATTTATGAGTACACGCGCTAGATCGTCATCGCCGGGACAAGCCCGGCGATGACGACAAAAACCGTCATTGCGGGAAGCTTTAGCGGCGAAGCAATCCAGGGGCGGCTAGTATTAGGGGGTTGGATTACTTTCGCATCGCTTGCAACACCGGGGTGTATTCACCCTCCCCGCGCCTCCAGCACCGCCTGCGTCGAAATCCGCGACCATGCCGCAATCTTGTCGCGGAACGCCACGTAGGAATCGCGCACCTTTTGCGCGCCAGGACTTTTGCCGGCGAGGTCGCCCAGCACATCGTTCGCTGTCGTGCGCGCTGCGCCGACGAGATCGGTTGGAAAGCTGCGAAGCTGCACATTGTTGCGCGTTTTCAGCGTTGCCAGCGCTTCGATGTTGAGCCGTTCCATTTCGGCGAGCGCAAAGGATGCCTCCGCGGCGCAGGCGTGGGTCACGATCGCTTTCGTCTCGTCGTCGAGCGATTGCCAGACCTTGAGCGAAACAATGCATTCGCCAGTGCCGTTCGGTTTGTTGAAGCCCGGGCCGTAATAGAACGGCGCGAAGCGATAGAGCCCGAGCGCGATATCGGAGCCCGGTCCGACGAACTCGGCGCCGTCGATCACGCCGGATTGCAGCGCGACCAGGATTTCGCCGGGTGACGTCGTCTGCGGGATGGCGCCGAGCCAGCGATAGACCTCGCCGCCGAGACCGAGCGAGCGAATTTTCATCCCCTTTACGTCGTCGCTGCTTTTGATCTCGCGGCGGAACCAGCCGCCCATGCAGACGCCGGTATTGCCGCCCATGAACGGCTTCACTCCGAACGGCGCATAAAGCTCGTCCCACAAAGCCTGGCCGCCGCCGGCGTCGATCCAGGCGACGTGCTCGTTCGGCAGCAATCCAAACGGCACCGTGGTGAAGAATGCCGCCGCAGGCTCCTTACCCTGCCAGTAGAACGCCGCGGTGTGGCCCATTTCGGCGACGCCCGAGCCGACCGCGTCGAGCACCTCGAAGGCCGGCACGATCTCGCCCGCAGCCGATACCGTTATTTCAATCCGGCCGCCCGAGAGCGAACCGATACGCTCGGCAATGCGCTCGGCCGACATGCCCGGACCCGGCAAGCGTTTCGGCCATGACGTCACCATGCGCCAGCGGCGCTTGTCGCTTTGCGCCAATGCCGGCGCGGCAACCGAGCCGGCTAGTCCGGCAGCGGCGCCGGACGCCAGTTGGCGGCGTGTGATCCTGTTCATCGAACGTTTCCTCGCGAAGCTGCTCGCCGCCTGACCGGATACACCGCCGGCGGAATTGTTTGCGCCCAAATTTCCTGTATCTGCGCGATCTCGGCCTCGAGGATTTGCAGGAACAGCTCGGCCTGAGTAGAGAGCATTTTTCGCGCCGGCGAAATCACCACAAACTCGGCGATCAGCGGCGGATCCTCGATCGGCGAGGTGACGCGCCCCATGTCGCGGCCGATATCGGCATAGCAAATCAGGCCTGACAGGATCGCCACCCAGTCGGTGAGACGCACGAACTGCATCGTTGAGATCATCGCATCCATTTCGATGACGGCCTCGACTTCGATGCCGTGGGTTTCCAGATACACCTCGATATTGCGGCGGCGGACGTTGGCGCGGCCAGGCAGCAGAATTTTCAGCGGCCCGCAATCCTTCAGGCGGATGGGTTCAAACGGCGTGAGCCCGCGCGAGACATTCGACACCAGCATCTCGCGATCGCGCGCAATCAGCCGCGTCTTCAAACCGACACGGCCTTCGGTCGCCGGCACCACGGCGAAGTCGAGATCGCCATTCTGAACCATCTCGGTGAGCGCCGCGCTATAGCCCTCGACAATGTGCATGCGCACGTCGGGATAACGCCGCACGAAATTCTCAAGCGCCGGCGCCAGCACCACCCGCGTCACCGTCGGAATGAGACCGACACGCAGATCGCCGCTGACGCGGGAAGCGAAGGCGCGCACTTCGTCGTTAGCGCTCGCAATCTGGCCGACCGCATCGATGCAGCGTTTGTAATAGCGCCAGCCCGCAGGCGTCGGCCTTACGCCCGAGACCGAACGCTCGAACAGCTTGATGCCGAGGCTGCGCTCCACCGCGGCGACGTGCTGGGAGATGCCCGATTGCGTCGAGTTCTCACGCACGGCGGCGCGGGTGAACGAGCCCTCCTCACACACCGCGATCACTGCCTTGATTTGCCGAAGCGCAATTTCAGTCATTAAGAATCCTGATGACTCAGACCAAGATATATTAATTCGGTTGAGAAAGCGATGGTTGCTAAACCCGGAGACGGGTCGGCGATTCGTCGCGGGGACAGTATGAAGCTTGGCTTCTTCACGATGCCGATCCATCCGCAGAACAAGGATTGGCGGCAGTCACTGCGTGAAGATCGCGAGGCCTTCCTGCTCGCGGACCAGCTTGGCTACGCCGAAGCCTATGTCGGCGAACACGCGACCGACCGCGCCGAGAACATCACCTCCTGCGCGGTGTTCATCGCAAGCCTGATCGACGCCACCAAGACCATCAAGCTCGGCACCGGCACCATCAATATGCCGAATGCGCATCCGGCGGCGACCGCGTCGCAGATTGCGATGCTCGATCACATGCTCGATGGCCGCTTCATCTTCGGCATCAGCCCGGGCGGCCTGCTCTCCGACGCCGAGGCGTTCGGCAATCTCGAGGCCGACCGCAACGCCATGTTCCTCGAAGCGATCAACGCGGTGCTGAAAATCTGGCAAAGCGATCCGCCTTACGACATCGAAGGCAAGTACTGGAACATCAGAATCGAAAAGCAGGCGATGCTGGACATCGGCCAGGGCTTCCTGCCGAAACCGCTGCAACAGCCGCATCCACCGATCGTGGTGACAGCGGTGGCGCCGTTCTCGCAGGGCGTGACGGAAGCAGCAGCCCGCGGCTGGGATCCGATCACGGCGAACTTCCTGATGCCGCAATGGGTCAAGAGCCATTGGCCCAAATACGTCGAAGGCTGCGAGCGCGCCGGCCGCAAAGCCGATCCGGCGAACTGGCGCGTCGCCAAGAGCATCTTCGTCGCCGACGACGATAAAACAGCCAAGGCGTATGTGACGGACCCCGGCAGTCCTTACCGCTATTATTACAGCCAGCTCTACGCCAAGCTGAAACGTGCCCGCCTCGACCTGTTCAAGACGCGGCGCGACCAGCCCGACAGCGAAATAACGCTGGACGGCATCTGCGATCAGCTGATCATCCATGGCTCGCCGGACAAGGTCGCCGACGATATCCTGAAATTTCGCGACCAGGTGGGGGACTTCGGCACGCTGCTCTACGCCGGTAAGGACTGGCGCGATCCGGAACTCGGCAAGCGCTCGATGGCGCTGCTTGCGGAAAAAGTGCTGCCGAAAGTCAACGCGGCGATAAAAGCATGACGCAGTCACTCACCGCTCGTCCCCGTCCCCGATCGTTGTCGGGGATAAACTCCAGCGAGGACCCAGACTTCGCGGCTCCTCTGGATTCCCGCTTGCGCGGGAATGAGCGGAGCTAGGCGCTCAATGCCGCGTCCCCGCGTTTTCGTCACCCAGCCGATTGCCGAAGGCCCGTTGGCGCGGCTGCGCACCGTCGCCGATGTCGAGGTCAATCCGGATTCAAGCCGCGTGCTCGACAAGGCCAAGCTGATCGAAGCCGTCAAGCAGTGCGACATTCTCATCTCATTGCTGCACGACACGATCGACGCCGAGGTGCTCGGCGCCAATCCAGACCTCAAGGCGGTGTCGTCGATGAACATCACTGCCGACCGCATCGATCTTGCCGAAGCGACAAGGCGCGGCATTCCGGTCACGAATATCCCGGCGATCGTCACCGATGCCACCGCCGATATCGGCTTCGGCTTGCTGCTGGCGGTCGCGCGCAACATCGTGCTCGGCGACAAGCTGTTTCGCAGCGGCGTCTATCCCGGCTCGCAATCCAGTCACCTCGCCGGCGCGGCGGTGCACGGACGGACGCTGGGCCTGGTTGGCTTCGGCCGGATCGGCCAGGCGATGGCGCGGCGCGCGCACGGCTTCGACATGAAGATCATCTACACTGACACGAACCGCCTGCCGCTGCAATCGGAACGAAATTTCGAAGCGCGATATTGCAGCTTTCAGGAGCTTTTGCGTGATGCCGATTTCGTCTCGCTGCATCCGCAGCTCACGCCGGAAACGCGCCACCTGACGAGCGACCGGGAATTTGCGCTGATGAAGCCTACTGCCTTCATCATCAATACCTCGCGCGGAGCGGTGATCGACGAGGCGGCGCTGGTCCGCGCGCTCAAGGACAAGAAAATCGCCGGCGCCGGCCTCGACGTCTATGAGAACGAGCCGAGGGTTTCCCCCGAGCTGATCGAAATGCCGAACGTGGTGCTGACGCCGCACCTCGGCAGCGCCGTGGTGTCGGTGCGCGAAGGCATGGCGAACGTGGTGATCGACAACACCCTCGCGCTGATCGAAGGCAGAAAACCGACGAGCTGCCTCAACCCGCAGGTTCTCAAGCAGCTGTTCTAGCTCGGGCGTATCCTCATAAACGTGTTGAGGATATGGCTTTCAGGGGGCGAGGCGGACATTGCCAATTCAGACCGCTATATCGGGTAATACCAATGCTCAAATTGACTGACCGACGACGGCCCAGTCGCGGCGTGCGACGGTCATGATTTTCCAAGGCTGATTGATGAGGGTGTTCCAAGCGTAGCAGCAGTGATCGACGATGTCGTCGA
>Ga0302325_10009711_pt1 | contig 20982 bp, 19 predicted proteins | sample Palsa_T0_2_FD_201948 | JGI IMG/M metagenome (GOLD analysis project Ga0302325, IMG submission 201948) | Peat permafrost microbial communities from Stordalen Mire near Abisko, Sweden - Palsa_T0_2 | ecosystem: Environmental > Terrestrial > Soil > Palsa > Peat permafrost | place: Sweden: Abisko...
GGCTAAGTTGCTCGGAGTTCACTGGGGCAGCTTGCCGTACTGGAGAAAGCTTGGCTTCATAAAAGGAACAGCGCAAAATCTACACGTCGGTTACTTTTACGAGCCACCATCGCAACAGGTGATTGAGGCGATCCAGAAGCGAAGCAAGAAACGCAGTTCAGAACCAGAACCATTAGCTGTAGTATGAAACATCGATCTTGAAGTAGGGGTTGGTCTGCACATGAAGCCGCCAGTATTCAGCGGCTAAGTCTTCGGCGTTCAACTTGAGATGAACGCCAACCCCGTGTTCGTCTAGCAATGCCAGTAATTCCGCCTCGCGTTCGGGTGCGACACGAAGCGGAGACAAAGTGAAGGCCTCCATCAGAGGGCGAAGCTTTTCGGGAAGCTCGTCAATACTCGCGCCACTAATTTTCATGGGTGTCCTGCTTGGTGTATTTCACGTTAAAAAGGGCAACGCCGGAGAGGTTGCGTCAAATAGTACATCGTGAGACGAACCGCAAGTGCGTCATTTCAAGGAAATGTTGCTCAACTGGCGAAAAAAACAATGCAAGACTTTGAGTTTTCGAAAGACAAAATCGGCTTTCCCAGAATTGGCCTATGTCGCGCCGCACAGTCTTGGCCATCTACAAACGGGGCCCAGGGCGCTACCCCGCAGGCCGCTAGCCGTCGACTCGCTTCCCGACCAGGGTGATGAGAAATCGAGAGCCGAGATTTCCATGCCTTCGATGGTTACGCCCAGCCGGATATTCTCACCGGTTTCTTCGGCTTCGCGTTGTATCAGTCAGGGTGCGTGCCTGCTTGAGCACGCTTCAATTTATTGGCATACTTCGCCAGTGCTTCGAGACGTTTTTCCGACGGTGTGAGCTTGAACCATCGCGCTGCCTCCTCGGGAGTCGTCAATTCCAAATAATCTTCCATGATCACCTTCACTGAATTGCCGGTTTCCAGTGAAGTTTTTTGCGGATCAGAAGTCTGTGCAGCGCGATATGAAATGTAGCTGTTACGAAACCGATTTGCCCCAGCCTTAATGTCCCGTTTTCCTGCAAAGCGATCCCACCCCTGAAAGACACTTTGGGGCGTTGACCACCGCTGGCAAATGCGTCCCTTCAGCCCTTCAAAAGGTGCAATCCATTTCCGGAGGTTGGGAAGAAGGGGCATGATGCGGCGACGCCTTTTCTTTGTGACACGGCGGGGCAGAATAATGTAGCCCTTACCTCTACGGAAATGAATGTGCTCCCATTCCATAAAGAAGATTTCCTCCGTGCGCACGCCGCTGAACGCTTTGATCGCCATCGAAGGCACCAAATGTATCGGTGATCCTTGAGCAGATCATCCATCTGATCCGGCAAAACCACGGTTTTTATAAATCTGATAAATTTGCTGTAAAAGGGTGTGGCAGTCATTTTGTTAAAGAATGAACCAGTTTTCACTAATGGTTTTGGCTTAAGGTAAGCGCTCATCCAATTTCAAGATTCTGGCCGTTGCGCTGAAGGGCCAGAGCGTGATGCCGTTTGATGGCCCGCCAGGGACTCGGATAGAGGCTCGCGTTCAAGCCAATTCGGATCCGATCCCAGAGAGTCAAACGTGAGCAGGATTGCGGCTCCTCTTGTGCAAAGCCCACCACGAGCAGGCCATCGATTATCTTCAACCGATCAATGAAGAACGGCAGTTGCTGCCAGTGCGGCTTGCGCATGCGCCACAGAATCCCCGGAATGGCCCGCAGCCAGCAAGTTGGCAATGTGTCGAGGCCGCGTGGAAGCATGCATGCCTTCGCCCGAAAAAAATCGACAGCCGCCTGCAGTGTTCTGTTGTCCGTCCGCTCCATGTTGGCGGCCGCTGAGGCCACGGCGCAGGGCGAGCATCGCAGCTTGAATCCTGCGCGTTCCATCAGGGACTTAACGTGCTCGGAGGTGAACTTTTCGGCCAACGTTGTTAGAGGCTGTTCGAACCACGGAACGAACCACACGGGCTGCAAGGTGCGAGAGCCATCCGCACGCGCCACGTATCCCTGATGGGTATCCAGTTTGGCCAGCGCGCCTATTGGGCAGACGGACACCTCGGTTTCGATGGGCTCTCTGGAGCAGGGCGGAAGCAAGCCCAGGCCGCCTCCCTCGCTCTCCGGCCTGCGTTTGACGGCATCGGTGCGCGTGCCCAAAGTCAATTGTGCATGAATCGCTGTTTCGGCCTCGGTCGAGCGCATAAACACAGTCGTGTTGAAGTTGGTCAAAAGGGCATGCATAGGACTCGTGCCGATCCGCTCCGCGAGGGCATGAAGGCCCTGGCTGGCCCCCAAGAAAAAACAACGTTTGCTCCTCAGGGTGGCAAGCTGGCTAGCGTCCTCGCGCGTGACTACCAAGGGCAGATCATCTGCGACGATTCCGCAAAGGCGCTGCATGCCACCCGACCGCTGCTGGACGGCTTCAAAAAACACTTGCTTGGCCAGCCGAAAAAGAAAGCGTGCCAGCTCCGGATGCGCCAAGGCATTGACGGACGCGACGCAGATGGCTCCCACGGTCGCGGCCTGGGCTGGGTTGCCACCACGCCGCGAAGCCGCCGCGAACGTGCTGGCGGCCGCCGCGCTTTGCAACGGCCGCAGCACATTGAGCAAACAACTCTGCACAACGCTGCGCGTGCGCAGATCCAAGTCCTGCCACAACTTTGCTTGATCGATGGCACCCGTCACCAAAGGATGCGGCGGCTTCTTATCCCGCTCCAGTTGATCAATCAGCACCTGGATTTCCGGCGTCGTCGTGGGCGACATGAACCAGCGTCGCAGGAATTCCATCACGGCGCTGAAATGGACCGGCTTGCCCGCGGCGGCATACAGGCTGAAAGCGGCGCTGTACATGCTGGCCGTCGTCGTCTGCCAGTAGGCATTGTCGCCGCTCATGGGATCGGCGGCGAGCATGATGCGCCGAGTGATGGCCTCCACGCCCTGCAGCGAACCCAAAGGCTCGAACAGGTCCAGGGTATGGTCTCCCTCCGGACCAAAGATCATCACATCCTTGCTCCGGCCAGCCTGCCAGGCGGCATCCCGGACTTGATCCGCCAAGCCGTCTGCTTTCGCGTCCAACACCAAAAGGCCCACCTTCTCCTCGCAACGGACCAGGATCTGGCCCATGGCTGCAGCGAGCAGAGTGGACTTGCCGCAGCCGGTGGAACCCAGCAGCAAGACATGCCGCACCAGCTCGTTCTCCGTGAGCGCAACCTGCTCTCCAGCGGGTTCATAACAGGGCCACACAACAAGTGGTCTACCAATTGAGTCAAACATAGGCATTTTTCAGCTTGGGCTGTGGATGAAATTGGCAATGCATCCCTCCTCAGGATCGAAATAGAGCGCCTCCGCCGACAGCCGGGAGCGATAGCCCATGGCGGCGTGCCAGGCATCGGGCGGACACAGCGAAGGCAAAATGCGGACGAGCACTCCTGCTCTATCAAAGGAGGGAACAAACATTTTATATTTGCGCGAATGGAAGTGGCCCAAGTGAAATTCCCGGTGGCGGCTCGCCGCCCAGCCTTCGGGATTTTCCGTGGCCAGCAACAACGGCAGGTCAAAATGCTTTTCGTTATGGCCGTGCGTGAACCCAATGAGATTGCGATAGTGTAGATAATATTTTCGCTGCTGGGGCTGTTGTCGATTTGGACATCGGAGTTGTTCCGGAACCAGGCCGCCAAAACATCGCCCAGGTAGTATAAACGTTGGGTGTCATGATTGCCGGTCACCATCACCACATGGACGGGCGCGACTTCGCACAAACGGTCCACCGCCCGGACCAACAGCTGGCGGCCGCGCAAAAAGGACTCCTGATAACGCAGCGCCTCGTCCTGCGGAGTACCCGCAGTCGTCGTCCGGCCCAGCTGGTCCGTGTTAAAAAAGTCGTTGCCACATACCATCAGGATTTTTTCCGTCGGCAACGCCGCCGATTTTTGGAGCAGATCCTCCAGCGCGGTGATGAACATGCGCTCCGCAATGTCAGCGTCATAGGCCCGCCCGCTCTCCATGGCGCAGCAGTACTTGCCGGAGTGATGATCCATGATCGAAATTTCCAAGAGACCTTTGTTTCCCGAACGGCGGGGAATGCTGGGGCGGATCGGAGCCGCTTGCTGAAATTTTTCCAGCATTCCGTTCATGAACTTTTGCAGCGCCTGTTCGGCCGCCTTGCGCCGCAGCCAGAGTTTGATTTGAAACAGCGGCTCCGTCAAAATTCCCCCCGCCATCGGATCTTTCATTCCGACTTCCCATTTGTTGATCTCCTGCCGCTCAATTTCCCACACTGCGGTGTCGGTTTGGGTGTACGCCAGCAGTTCCTCCACCGTGCGGATGCGCGAACCCCGGTAGCTCAGAGCCTGGTTGTCGCCTTGGCCGCAAACCCGCAATTCTGCCCCGTGAGCAGGAGCCTCTGGCTCTGCTGCAGGCACCGGGGGGACAGCGGCACTGCGGCCTTGAAAGCTCTGAGCTCCCAGCCAGCGCGCTAGGTGCAGGCGGGCGTGATCGATCGTCAAGCCCAATTCGGTGGCGATGCGCGCGGCGCTCCAGTCTAGGCTGGCCTCCTTCAACTGCCGAACCCGAATGTAATCAGGCTCGGTGCCATGGCCTTGGGTTTCACCGCGATAGCGAAAGATGCGCAGCCGAGAACTAGGCGTCTTAATTCCCAGCATCTGCCCGAGGCGTTTTTTCCCGATGCCGGGATTGGCGGCCAGGATTTTCTTGGCCTGTTCGTAGAGATGGTCGATGGGTGTGTTTAACTCGTTCATCATTGGAGGGGGATTAAAACCTCCTCCATTATATATATGCTGGAAAACAGCCGGTTTTTTTTACGGAATCGGCGTTACCGCAGCATTTCCATTCCCGTGATCCGCTCTTGCGACGGCGGGCAGACTTCCATGGCCAGGCGGCGCAGAATGCGGCGGATGTGCTGCCGCACCCTAAAGACCTGGTTGGAATCAAACTCTGCTCCTCCGAACTCGCTATTCAACTGCCAGTAGCGAATGACGGGCGCCAAGACCTTTTCCGTTTTTAAGACTTCCTCCAGGCCCTCCGACACTGCGCGCAGCGTGTCGCGTTGTTCCAGCATCGTTGACGGATCGATGGGGTCGGGCAGTTTTATGAAACCGGGGCCGGCCTCCTCGCCGCCTGCAGGGGCATGGACGCTCTTGGCTTCCGCGGAGGTCGAGAGGTTGGACAACTGCGAGTCGATCACACTGATGACGTGATAGACAAACCCCTCCACGCTGCGGCGCGCCTTGGCTGGCAGCTTCCGGCCTTTGCCCGAAGAGTCCTCGCCAGCCAGGATGGCTTCCAGAGCATCGTTGACCAGGTCGCCGGGAGTGCGGCCGGCCAGCACCCGCTCCATGCCGGGTTTCATGGCGGTCCGCTTCAGCCGTGTGGCCGCATGGCGGTGCAGTTGTTGATGTTGCGCTTCCGTTAACGCGCTCACCAGACCCGGGGCATGGGGAAGCAAACCGCCCGCCAGGTGAGGCCCGTATTGATTGCATGCGTTGTTTAGCATGCAAAAATGTTTGGCTATCATTTCTACTTGACTTATCTGGCTTCACAATTCCCATCACGTGAATGCCCCGCCGTCCAAGCTCGATCGGGAAATAAGCTCAAACGGCGGTAGCTTCTGCGGTGCGGGAACCTGTGTTGCGATCGTGGGCCGCTCGAACGGCCTCGATTGTCTCGCGAGGACCGATTATCTCGAATTCGCTCATCGCCGTTAAAGAGGAAGATCTGCGCTGTTGCCGCCGGCCTGCTTTGGGAATTCGCCGACCCTCGATTTGTTCACGTTGGCGATGGGCCGCGCGGTTGGACGACGCCACTAACGCTTTCCACTGGCGGACAGGGGATCCTAGCGCCCACTTTCGTTGAACAAAGCTCCTGCGCGGGGACGCAACCCGCGCAGCCACCCTTGAACGGCTGCGCGGGTTGCGTCCCCGCGCAGGGGCTTTGTTCAAAAAAGGGTTAACCTAACCTGTCCCCCCGGATGGCGAAGGTGTGCTGGGCACCCCTCCTGGATCGATCGCGTCGCCAGGATTCATTATATGTCAGCGGAAGAGCTGATCCTGACCTGCATCGCGGCGCAAATGTTGTCAGGGTGGTGCGCAACTTCCATTGGAGGATACCGGCCAGAGTGATGAGAAATCGAGAGGCGAAATTTGCCGCGCCGCGAAATTTGCATGCCTTCGATCGTCACTCCCAGCCGGACATTCTCATCGGTTGCTTCAGCTTCCTGTTGTTTAATCAATGCGTGTGCCTGCTTGAGCACGCTTTAGTTTGTTGGCGTGTTTCGCGAGAGCCTCAAGACGATTGGCAGAGGGAGTGATCTTGAACCATCGCGCCGCGTCCTCGGGAGTGGTCAGTTCCAGGTAGTCCTCCATAATCACTTCAGCCGAATTGCCCGTTTCCAATGCGGTCTTCTTGGGATCTGATGTTTGAGCGACCCTGTACGAAATGTAGCTGTTGCGAAATCGGTTTGCCCCCGCCTTGATGCTCCGTTTCGCGGCAAACCGGTCCCATGCTTGGAATACTCCCTGAGGCGTTGACCACTGCTGGCAAATGCGTCCTTTCATCCCTTCAAACGGTGCAATCCACTTTCGAAGATTGGGCAGAATCGGCAGGATGCGCCGGCGCTTCTTCTTCGTTACGGGACGCGGGAGAATGATGTAGCCTTTTCCGCGACGGAAATGAACGTGTTCCCATTCCATTAAGAAGATTTCCTCTGTGCGCACGCCGCTAAACGCTTTGATCGCCATTGAAGGCACCAAATGTACCGGTGATTCTGAGAGCAGATCATCCATCTGATCCGGCTCGAAGATCTGATTTTCCGCCTTGTCGGCCTCGGACACGCGATTGACGGCGTCAGCCTCCGTCGCCAGGTCTCTGGGCAAATAACCATGCTTACGGGCATAATGGAACAATTCAACAATGGCATTGCGGTAGTTGTTCCTCGTGCGGCCTTTGGGCTTTCCACCGCGGCGAGTCCCTTTCGCCAACGATGTCAATTGCCGTAACCACGTTTCAATTTCTTCGGTCACGATCTCCGCGATCTGACCTGGGAAATCCTTGGCAAATCGTCCCAATCGAGTCCGCAGATCGCGCACGTGGTAATCCCCGCGCTTGTCCAGCTCGAGCGCCGTCGTCATTTCCTTGACCAGTTCGGGAACAGTAATTGGTTTGATCTGAGTGCGGCCGAACTTCTGATAAAAATGGGCCACTGTCCGGAGGTCTGCATTCTTGACGATTTTTTTGGCGTCCGCGTATTCGCGCGCGGCAACGTCGAGGCGAATTTTCAGTGGCTTCAAGTGCGCGGAAGCCGCCAAATAAATGCGACGATCAGCCCCACGGAGTTCGAGAGCCTCCATTTGGCCGTGAGCCAGTTTGGTGGCCGCAGCATCGGCGCACGTCTTGGCCTTTCGCTCAGTGCTGCAGCGTTCACGAATTCGCTGGCCGCGGAAGGAGTATTCGACGATCCAAGATTCGTACCAGTAACGGCCGATTTTCTGCGGGCTGAAGCGCACATGCACCCGCACGGAATCGCGCTTTACATCGAATGAAGGGCGCCTCGCCGGTTTGCGACGGGTTCCCTTCGGCTGTTGTTTGGTTGCTGCCATAATTGAAAGTTTGGCACTAAACTGACACTAAAAGCGAGAGAATATGTGTAAGTCCTTGTGGCTGTTGGAGCGGGTGAAGGGAATCGAACCCTCGTCTCAGGCTTGGGAAGCCCGCATTCTACCATTGAACCACACCCGCTTTTCTGCTTCCATCCTAGCCGCTCCCGCTGCCTTGACAAGTCTCAATTGGCCCTGCCCAATTTGCGTGGCCTCAATCTCCTGGTTTCACCGGCGGCGGCGGCCTGCCCGCCAGCTTCTCCAATTCCCCCACGCGCCGCATTAACTCCGGCAAATGTTGCAGCGCGATCATTTGCCGCTTGGCTTGACGGTCGGGCTGCGCGGGCGCGCCCAGCCATTTGCCTCCGTCGGGAACGTCGTGCATGACGCCGGATTGCGCCGCTATGGTCACTTTGTTGCCAATTTTTAGATGGCCCGCGATGCCGACCTGCCCGGCCAGGGTCGTGTAATGGCCGATTTTGGTGCTGCCCGCCACTCCCACTTGCGCCACCACCAGACAATGCTCCCCCACGCTGACGTTGTGCGCAATCTGCACCAGGTTGTCTATCTTGGTGCCCTTGCCGATGGTCGTCGGTCCCAGCGCGCCGCGGTCAATGGTCACGTTGGCGCCAATTTCCACGTCGTCCTGCAAGATGACGTGCCCGACTTGCGGCACTTTGCGATGGACGCCGGCGTCGAAAACATAGCCAAAACCGTCGGCGCCGATGACCGCGCCGGCGTGAATGCGCACGCGCTGGCCAATCTGTGTTTGATCGTAAATGACGACGTTGGGGAAAAGCCGCGATTGGGCGCCGATGACGGAATGGCGGCCGATGTGATTGTTGCCTTGCAGCACGACGCCGGGGCCGATCTTGACTTTTTCGCCAATAACGCAGTGGGGGCCGATGTGGGCCGTGGGATCAATCTGCGCGGACGGGTCCAACACGACCGATGGATGAACACCGGGGGTGAAGGCGGGTTCGGGAAAAAACAGCGGCAGGACGCGGGCAAAGGCAATGCGCGCGTTGGCCACGCGAATGAGCGGTTTGTGGGCCGAGACGAACGGGCCGTCAATGAGAATGGCGGCGGCGGCGCTTTGTTCGGCCTTCTGGAAAAAGGTTTCGTTCTCGGCAAAGGTCAGATCGCCCGCGCGGGCGGCGGTGGCCGGGGCAAAACCCGTCAGTTCAACAGATCCGTCGCCAATGACTTCTCCGTCCAGTTCTTTGGCAATTTGAGCAGTCGTGAACATCTGTCTGTGTTTTCCAATTGGGATTCCTCCAAGTCGCCGGTTGACTTGAAAAACCCGGCCCACTATAAAGGCCGGGAACTTGACAATTCAACTCCAACTTTAACTCGCACCTATGAGCAGAAAAGTCCGTTACGGGATGATCGGCGGCGGGCGCGGCGCTTTTATCGGCGCCGTGCATCGCAGCGCGGCGGCGATTGATCAGCAGATGGAATTGGTTTGCGGCGCGTTCAGCAGCGACCCGGAACGCAGCCAAGCCTCCGGCGGCGATCTCTTTCTTCCGCCGGAACGCTGTTACGGCTCCTTCGAGGAAATGATCCGGCGGGAGGCGGCGCGGCCCGCGGATGAGCGGATGGATTTTGTGGTGATCGTCACGCCCAACCACGTCCATTTGCCTGCGGCGCAAATGGCTTTGCAGCATGGTTTCCACGTTTTGAGCGACAAGCCGGCGGCCTTGAACCTGGCCGAGGCCAAAAAGCTGCGCCAGTGGGTCAAGAAGACTGGCTTGCTCTACGGATTGACTTACACTTACACGGGCTATCCGCTGGTCAAGGAGGCGCGCGACTTGGTCCGTTCCGGCAAGTTGGGCAAGGTGCGCAAAGTGGTGGTGGAGTATCCGCAAGGCTGGTTCGCCACCCTGCTGGAGGCCACTGGACAAAAGCAGGCCGTCTGGCGCACCGATCCCAAACAATGCGGCGCGGGCGGGTGTGTCGGCGACATCGGAACCCACGCGGAGAATTTGGTCCATTACATTACCGGCGCGGAGATCAAGGAACTGGCGGCGGACGCGACGATTTTTGTCAAAGGCCGCCGGCTCGATGATGACATCAATGTGCTGATCCGCCTGGACAACGGGGCCAAGGGTGTGCTGCACGCCTCCCAGATTTCGGTGGGCGAGGAGAACAATCTGAACATTAGGGTCTGGGGCGAAATCGGCGGCCTGGAGTGGCATCAGAAGGACCCCAACACGATGCTGGTCAAATGGCCCGACCGCCCGATGGAAGTGTATCGCACCGCCTGCGGCTATTTGGGCGCCGCCGCCAAAGCCGCCACCCGCACGCCGCCCGCGCACCCGGAAGGCTACTTGGAGGCCTTTGCCAACATCTACAAAAATTTCGCCAACCATATCCGCGCCTTTCAGGAAGGCCGCAAATTGCCGGCGGACGACCCGGCCCTGGATTATCCGCGCATTGAGGACGGCGTGCGCGGCATGGCTTTTATAGACGCGGTCTTGACCTCTTCGGCCAAGAACGCGAAGTGGACGACGTTGAACACCTGACGCCCCATGGCCAAGACATTGCGAGTCGGTTTGATCGGTTACAAATTCATGGGGAAGGCCCATTCGAACGCCTGGCGGCAGGTCAATCATTTTTTTCCGGAACTCCCCGCCAAGGTGGAATTGACCGCGATCTGCGGGCGCGATGCCGGGGCCGTCGAGCGCGCCCGCGCCCTTTTCGGCTGGGCCAGGGCGGAAACTGATTGGCGCAAAATCGCCGCCGCGCCGGACATTGATATCGTGGATATCGGGACCAGCAACGACACGCATTGCGAGATGGCCATCGCGGCGTTGCAGGCGGGCAAGGCCGTGATGTGCGAAAAGCCGCTGGCCCGCAACCTGGCCGAGGCGCGCCTGATGCTGGCGGCGGCCAGGCGCTCGGGCGCCGTCCATGCGGTCTGCCACAATTACCGGCGGATTCCGGCGATCGCGCTGGCCCGGCACATGATCCAGGCGGGCGAACTGGGCGGCTCGATCCGCCATTTCTACGCCCGTTACGCCCAAGACTGGCTCGTCAATCCTATTGTTCCTCTGAACTGGAAATTGCGGAAAAACCTGGCCGGCTCCGGCGCGAATGGCGACATCAACGCGCATATCGTTGACCTCGGCCGTTACCTGGTGGGAGAAATCAAGGAAGTCTGCGGCATGATGGAAACCTTCATCAAGGAGCGGCCGTTGCCGGGGCCAGGCGGCAAAAAAGAGAAGGTCACGGTGGATGACGCCGTCAGTTGGATTGGCCGTTTTGAACATGGCGCGCTGGCCAATCTTGAGGCGACGCGCTTCGCGCCGGGCCGCAAGAACCACATCGCCGTCGAGATCAACGGGGACAAGGGCAGCCTCTATTTCGATTTCGAGGACATGAACCGGCTCAAGTTTTACAATGTGAACGGCGCGGCCGGCCGGCAAGGATTCACCGACATCATCGTCACCGACCCGGAGGCGCATCCCTACGCGCGGAATTGGTGGCCGCCAGGGCACATCGTCGGTTACGAGCATACCTTCGTCAACACCTTCGCCGAATTTGTGCAGGCGGTGTCGTCCCACACGCCTGTTCATCCCAATTTCCTGGACGGCGCCCGCTGCATGGCCGTGCTGGAAGCGGTGGCCCAATCGAGCGACGGCCGGAAATGGGTGCGGGTGCCGTCGGTCAAATAGATTTTGTCCGCCATCTGATGCTCCGCTCCGATCTGGATCGGAACGCAATAAATGCCGGAATTGTCTGGAACTATCTGGAATTATCATGGAAATCAACGACTTGCGTGAGTTCGACCACTGGGCCATTGCCTAAAAACAGGACACTTCGCCGTTTTCCGCGCGACGATTTTTTATTTTTTCCACTCCAATCCAGTCCAATTTCTTGGGCCGGTTCGGATGGAATTGTCCGCCCACCCAGTCCGCCGCAGCTTTTGGCTTTAGCGGAAGCGGATGGCCCTCAACCCACTATTTCAAAGAACAAGCGCGTGAGCGCCCCACACGTTCCATACTACCATGTTTAGATGGGAACGCAACACCAGATATTCAATATTGTTGCGGCGACGCGAATTTCAGCCCCAGGCAGCCCCAACCGAAACCCTCCCGGAAAGAACTTTTCCGCGCAGAGCCGAAGAGGTCGCGGAGAAACAACCGGAAAGGAGATCCGCCAAGTACTCTTTCTCCGCGCCCTCTGCGCCTCTGCGCGCACATGTTCCTGCCGCGGGGTTTTTGTTTCCTTTGTAGTGTCAATTCGTCAAAATCAATCATTCTCAAGAAAATTGGTCAGGGGAATGATTGTCAGAGGAATGGGGAAAAAAGAGCGCAGACTTATTCCATTCCCCTGACAATGATTCCCCTGACAGCTCTCCGCTTTTTCTTTTTCCATCCCCATCATCGTTTAGGTTGCGGCTGGCTGCGCTGTGATCTTTTGCGAGGGTGCCCAATTCATCTTTGATTGCGGCTCGACCGGCGTGAATAATTACACCAGTTTCCTGTGTTTGGCGTCTTCCGAAAGTTTTTTGACCAATTCCTTGACCTTCTGTGCCTGGCTTTTGTGGGCCAGCAAAACGGCGTCGTCGGTCTGCACTAGAATTGAGTCCCGCAATCCCACCACCGCGATGGGCGTGCGGTTTTTCGTCCGGGCGTCAAAAATAATGTTGCGCGCGCCATCCACGTGGATGAAATCGGCCACGGCGCAATTGCCTTCCGCATCCGCCTTCAAATGCCGCGCCAGCGAGGTCCAGGAGCCTAAATCGTCCCACTCGAACGCGCCGTCGGCCACGATCACGTTTTGCGCGTGCTCCATCAGCGCGTAATCAATGGAGATTTTCTTGATCGCGGGATATTCCCGGGCCAGAACCTTGTCCAGCTTGGGAGTGCCGGCGGCCTGGAACCAACGCTGGCAGGCGGCGGCCAATTCCGGCTGGTGCTTTTCCAATCCTTGCGTGATGGTGACGAAGGACCAGATGAACATCCCGGCGTTCCACCGATACATGCCGCTGTTGACATATTCCAGGGACTTGTCGAAATTCGGTTTCTCCACGAACTGCTCGGCTTTGAAGAAGGCGGTCTTGTAGGACTTCACGCCCTGCGGCGGCGGCAGCGCGGGGCCGACGCGAATATACCCGTAACCCGTCGCCGGCTCCGTCGGCTTGATGCCGATGGTGACAATGACCTGCCCGCGCCCGGCCACATCCAAAGAATCTGCCAGCACTTGCTGGAATTTCTTCTCCTCCGGTATGACGTGATCGGCCGGCAAGACGGCCATGACGGCGCGGGTCGAACGTTGCCCTACGACGGCCGCGCCCAAAGTCACGGCGGCGCAAGTGTCGCGCCCGACCGGTTCGGAGATGACGTTTTGTTTGGGCAGCTTGGGCAATTGCCGGCGGACTTCAGGAGCCTGGACGGCATTGGTGATGACGAGGATATTCTTGAGCGGAACCAGCGGCAGCACGCGCTCGACGGCCTGTTGCAGAAAGGAACGGCCGCCGAGCAAAGTGACCAGTTGCTTGGGAGTTTTTTCGCGGCTGACGGGCCAGAAGCGTTCGCCCCGGCCGCCCGCCATGATAAGGACGAAGCGATTGTCGTCGGTAGATTTTGATTGAGACTTCATATTGATGAATTCACGTTAGTGGATTCAATTTGGCCGTCAAAGCGAAAAAGGCGGACGTAGCGTCCCAATTTGAATTGTGGTTACAATTCGTGCGCGTTTTAGAACTGCAATTTCTTGAGCATCTATCGGCACACGACTCGGCCGAGCCGGGGTTTTAGCGAACGGGATTTTCAAATCACGCTCTAACGCTCCGGTATGGCGGCGCCGTCCTTGCGCGGGTCGGAAGCGCCGTAGTTCACGCCAGTGGCAAAATCCCGCATGACGGCCTGGCCACCGCCAACGACAGAGGCAAAATCGCCGCGCAATTGCACTTGGTGGCCTTTCCTTTCCAACTCCGCGCGCACGGTGGCGGGGATGCGCTGCTCCATTTGGACGTCGCTGCCCGCGAAGTTGAGCTTGGTGAAGCGAGGGGCTTCCAATGCGGCCTGAATGTTCATTTTGTGATCAACGATGTCGGAGACGAATTGGGCGTGGGCTTGGGCTTGGTTGAATCCTCCCATGATGCCGAAGGCGATCCGGTTGTCCCCCTTGCTCATGAATCCGGGGATGATCGTGTGCAGCGGACGTTTGTGTCCGGCCAAAAGATTGGGGCTTTTCGGATCAAGGCTGAACAGGGCGCCGCGATTGTGCAAGGCGAAGCCAGTGCCGTCTGCCACCAAACCGGAGCCAAACGACTGATAGTTGCTTTGGATATAAGAAACCATATTGCCATTCTTATCCACCACGCAGAGGTAGGTCGTGTCCGGTCCGACTTTTGGCGGTTGTCCGGATTCGGCGCGGCTGCCGGCTTTTTCCAGATTGATCAGTTTGGCGCGTTCGCGGGCGTAATTCTTGGAAAGCAGGCCGGCGACCGGCACCGACGTGAATTTTGGATCGGCCACATAGCGCAGCATGTCGGCGTAGGCCAATTTCTTGGCTTCAATCATCACATGCAAGGCCAAGGCCGAACCGGCCCCATATTCGCTCAAAGGAAATTGTTCCATGAGGTTGAGCATGCACAACGCGGCGATGCCCTGGCCATTTGGCGGCAATTCATAAACGGTCCACCCGTGGTAGGTCGTTGATATCGGTTCGACCCATTCGCTGGCATAAGCGGACAAATCCGCGGCGATCATCGTCCCGCCCATCCGCTTTGAGTAGTCGAGGATTTTTTCGGCAATCGCGCCACGATAAAATGCGTCGCGACCATGGACGGCTATTTGGCGCAAGGACCAAGCGAGATCAGGGTTTTTAAAAATTTGTCCGATTTCCGGCGCATGTCCGCCGGGCAAGTATGTGCTGGCGGCATTCTTGACTTTGCTGAGGTTGGTTTGGCTGTCGGCCCAAGCGCCGGCGGTCCATTCGGTGACTGGAAAGCCCTCCTCTGCCAGACGAATTGCAGGAGCAAGGACCTCGGGAAATCTCTTTCGCCCAAAGCGCTGCAAGAGCTTGTCCCAGCCATCCACCGCGCCTGGGACGGTGACGGAGTGGATTCCGTTTGTCGGCATGGCGGTCATGCCTTGTTGCAGCAGGAATTCCGCCGTCAAACCCGCTGGAGACCAACCGCTGGCGTTCAGCCCGTATAGCTTTCCCGTCTTGGCTTCATAAACGATGGCGAACAGGTCGCCGCCAATGCCGTTCATCATAGGGGCGACAACACCCATGACGGCATTAGCCGCCACCGCCGCATCCACGGCGCTGCCCCCCGCTGGCGAGAATAGCGGCTCCAGCCTGGGAAGCGAGGGGACTTTCGGCGGCCACAATGCCGTAACGTGAGATGACCATGGAGCGGGCTTGAGAGCGATCGGGTTGGGCGCAGGCGCTGAGGAGGGTCATAAGCAAACATATCAGAGCAGGCATTAATTTGGAGCCATCGGTCACGGGAGATGATCCTGCACGGAAAAAGTCCAAATTCCAACACCCATCATGGTGAGCGCCTTTAAGAATTCTTCTCTTGTCCTGGGAAGCAATGCGCCCACTCCAACCTTAATGGGACTGAATGGGAACCTATAGGACCGCGCCAGGAATTCCTCCTGGAGCGCCGAGGCAATGTGTTGATTCAAAGTTCTCTTACTTGATTATCTTTCACCGCATTTACCAGCGCGGCGGTGAAACGCGATACGCGCTCGGGCAAGTCCGCGCTCCGGCCATGCTCCGCTATGTGTTGAACCACCGCGCTGCCCACCACGACGGCGTCGGCGCTTTGCGCCACCAGCCTGGCTTGTTCGGGACTCGATATGCCAAAGCCCACGGCAATCGGCAAGGCGGTGTGCGCGCGGATTTTGGCGGTCATGGCCCCGATGCTTTCGGAAACACTTTTTTGCATGCCGGTGACGCCTTCGCGCGAGACATAATAAATAAAACCGCTGCCGCGCCGCACAATCAGTTCAATGCGCGATTCCGGCGTGGTCGGGGCGACCAGGTAGATGGCGGACAGCCCCGCCTTTGCCATGAGCGCCTCGTAGTTGCCTGATTCCTCCGGCGGCAGGTCCAGCGCCAGCAACCCGTCCACGCCGGCGGCGGCGGCGTCGCGCACGAAGGCTTCCAGGCCGCGCCGGTGGATGAGGTTGAAATAAATGTAAAGGACAATGGGAATGCGGGAATCGCGCCGGATGGCGGCGACGGTCTGCAAGACCTTGTCCGGCGTGGTTCCCGACTCCAGGCCGCGCTGGGCGGCCAATTGGTTGACCAGGCCGTCGGCCAGCGGATCGCTGAAAGGGACGCCCAGTTCGAGGATGTCAACACCAATTTTATCGAAGACCAGGGCCAGCCGCCGCGTCATTTCCAGGTTGGGATCGCCCGCGCCGATATAGACGATGAAGCCCTTTTGCCCGTCCTTTTTCAGCCGCGCAAAGCATTCCTCGATGCGGTTCATCTTGCACAACACTTAACGGTGTCGGCGCCGTTTGACGTTGATCTGGGCCAGCGCGTTGGCCAGCGCCGCGCTCGTGATGGCCGCCTCTTCGTCGCTGATGTGCTCGGCCAGGCGCGCCTCGGCCCGGCGGCGGGCCTCCTCGGCCTTGGCTTCGTCAATACTGTCCGCCTTGATGGCCATGTCGGTCAAGATCGCCACGTGATCGCCCGTGATTTCCACAAATCCCTCGCCTACGGCCAGAAAAATATCCTGGCCGTCCTTGCGCACGACGACTTCGCCCGGCGCCAGTTGCGTCATCAACGGGACATGGTGGGGATAGATGCCCATCTCGCCCTCGCTGCCCGGCAACGTCACCATTTCCACGTCGTCGGAGTAGGTTTGGGCTTCCGGCGTGACGATTTCCAGTTTGAGTGTGGCTGGCATTTAGGCTTCTTTGATTTCGTCAATCCCGCCCTTCATGTAGAAGTTGCCTTCGGAGACTTCGTCGTGTTTGCCTTCCAGGATTTCCTTGAATCCGCGCACGGTCTCGGCCACCGGCACCTGCTTGCCCTCGCGCCCGGTGAAGACTTGCGCGACGGTGAAGGGCTGGCTCAGGAAACGCTGAATCTTGCGGGCGCGGGAAACGGTCAGCTTGTCCTCCGGGGAAAGTTCGTCCAGACCCAGAATGGCAATGATGTCCTGCAAATCCTTGTAACGTTGCAGCACTTTTTGCACGCCGCGCGCGACGTCGTAATGTTCCTGGCCCACAATGTCCTGCGTCAAGGCGCGGGAATTAGAGGAGAGGGGATCAACCGCCGGGAAAATGCCCAGTTCGGCAATGGATCGCTCCAGCACAATGGTCGCGTCCAAATGGGCGAAGGTGGTCGCCGGGGCCGGATCGGTCAAATCGTCCGCCGGCACGTACACCGCCTGAAACGAAGTGATCGAACCTTTCTTGGTCGAGGTGATCCGTTCCTGCAAATCGCCCATCTCGGCGGCCAGGGTCGGTTGATAGCCGACGGCGCTGGGAGTGCGGCCCAGCAAGGCCGAGACTTCGGAGCCGGCCTGGGAGAAGCGGAAAATGTTGTCAATGAAGAGCAACACGTCCTGGTTCTTCTCGTCGCGGAAATACTCGGTGATGGCCAAGCCGGACAAAGCGACGCGCAAACGTGCGCCGGGCGGCTCGTTCATCTGGCCATAAACCAGCGCGATCTTGGACTCGCCGAGGTTCTTTTGCTTGATGACATCGGCCTCGGACATTTCGTGGTAAAGATCGTTGCCCTCGCGCGTGCGCTCGCCGACACCGGCGAAGACGGAAACGCCGCCGTGCAGCTTGGCGATATTGTTGATCAATTCCATGATGACGACGGTCTTGCCGACGCCCGCGCCGCCGAACGCGCCCACTTTGCCGCCCTTGAGGAAGGGGCAGATGAGGTCAATGACCTTGATGCCCGTGGTCAGGACTTGCGGAGAGGTGGATTGATCCACCAGCGGCGGGGCCAAACGGTGGATGGGATAATACTTTTCCGCCACGACCGGGCCGCGTTCATCCACAGGATTGCCGGTGACATCCAGAACCCGCCCCATGACGCCGGGGCCGACGGGCACGGAAATATACGCCCCCGTGTCAATGACCTCCAGGCCGCGTCGGAGGCCCTCGGTGCTGGACATGGCGACGGAGCGGACCCAATGGTCGCCCAGGTGTTGTTGGACTTCGAGGGTGAGCTTTGTTTTGCCTTGTCCCGGAACCTCGAAGTCCACCGTGACAGCGTTGTAAATGGAAGGAAGGCCCTCGGGGAACTCGATATCAACGACCGGCCCGATGACCTGGACAATTTTGCCTTTATTCATGTTGTTTGTTCAGCGCGTATTACCTGACAAGAGCGCAGAATCTACGAACAGGCGGCCCGCGGTGTCAAGGGCCTTTGCTGAATATTCTTACGTCCCGGCGCAGCCGATTAAAGTGGCAGCGGCGTCCCGCCGCTGGCTGGCTGTCGTGAACAGCGGCGGGACGCCGCTGCCACCTTGGGCTTGCCCAGACTGCCCAAAAGGGATAAAAGCAAAGTGGTCACAATAAAGTGGTCAAACGGAAATGACATGCGAATATCAAGAACTGGCCCATTTAACAACTGCGCGCCGATGTGATTTCTTAACTCAATGGATTCGTCAGGATACTCCGGGACTCCCCTGTGGAAAAAGCTCGGCTACAAGACCGGGATGGTCGCTTATGTGGGCGGCGTTCCGAGGAATTACATCCCTTTATTGTCTTTGCCGGCGGAGGTGGAGGTTCGGTGGCTCAAGCGTCCGGCATCGGGCATGAACTTTGTGCATTTGTTTGCCACCGACACATCCGGGCTGATGACGAGGCTGAATTCCTGCCGGGAAAAAATTGCTCCCGATGCCGTGGTGTGGATTTCGTGGCCCAAGAAAGCCTCGGGCGTTGCGAGCGACCTTACTGAAGATTTGATTCGTGGGATGGTTCTGCCGACCGGCCTGGTGGACATAAAAGTTTGCGCGGTGGACGAGGTATGGTCGGGCTTGAAGTTCATGATCCGAAAGGAACTTCGTTTGAAAAAGCCAACAGGGTCTAATGTTAAGACGGGACTCCGATGAATCATGACCAGATGAATCACAGAAACCACGCCACAGAGAAGTGTTTGTGTGTAATAATCCGACGGAACGGCATAACGGGTCTTTTTTAGTTGTAAGAGCCTTTCCAGTAAAGAGTTATGATGTGCGCTGCTGGTGAATGCCAAATGAGATCGTCGGTTCTCCTTACACTTTAATGAATTGCCGACGGAGCGTGACCATTTGCATCCCATTTAATATGAATAACTTGAGACTTCTCTAAATCCATGGCCTAAGACTTGCTTATTGTTATCCGCAAAGTGGCGTGCGGGCGAATGCCTAATGTTGGCAAAACCGTCGAATGCCGTGATTGAGCGAAACCAATAAACAAAAAAACAGAATGATGACACCAATCAAAACCATTGTGCTTATGTCAGCCTTGAGGCTTTGGGGGCTGCAGCAAGCTTCAGCGCAGGTGACCGGCGTTAACATCGGCACAGGGCTACCCCCAGCGACACTTGGCGGTTACACTATGAACCCATTTGACCCAGGCGCAATCGCTGGAGCATTTCAGGCGAACTTGGTCGATGGTAGCGACGATCTTGGTGGTGGTCTATATACATCAGAGCCCAACTGGGCAACTTGGGGGCAAGATTACACGGGCAACGTGTACGGTACTTACTCCGGCTTTAGAAATTCCATCCAACTCAACTTGAGCGGCCACGTCGAAGCGGTGGACTTTTATGAGGAGCCGGACATATTTAACACCTTCAGCGTGACGGCCACGGACTCTTCGGGTGCGAGTGTCACTACATTGATCAACGGCTTCTTTGGTTCGGCAGGTATTGGTTTTTATGAAGACGTTGCGGGCGGCCCCTACCTGACGAAAATTGTCGTTACCTGTGATGCGGCTGCGTATGGCGAAGCCATCGGCGAGTTTGGCATCAACGGTGGAACATTAAGCGGCGTACTTCTTCCTGATGGGGGCTGGACCTTGGCCTTGATGGCACTCGGATTGGCCGGGTTGGGTGTTTATGCCCGTCGCTCCGTGACAGCGTAAAAGGCCGAACCTACAGCCAACATTGACATTCCATTGAAGCGGGTTGGACGTAAATGTCCAACCCGCTTTGTTTTTATTCACTTGCCCCATTTGGCGGCGAAGGTCGCTACGCGGCGGCCGAGGATTTCGCCAGTTAGTTTGTCGGGCGCACTGGGTGCGACTTCGGGCGATTCGAAACCGGCCTGCGCCATCGCGCCACTGTAGCTGCTGAGACGGTTGATGCCTTTGTCATTCATGGGCGAGTCCGGCAGGCCAACCCAAATCATCCCGTGCTGCATGGCCAGCGTGAAAAAATAAAACAGCGTATTTAACTTGTCGCCGCTCGGGCCGCTGGAAACGGTGAATCCGGCCGCCAATTTGTCGCGCCAGGCGGCGCGCGCCCAGCGCGCGCCCGTCGCGTCGGCCACGGCCTTGAACTGCGCGGACGGACCGCCCATATAGGTGGGGCTGACAAAGATGATGGCGTCGCTGGCGTCCAATTGCGCCAGCACGGCCTCATTCTGGTAGCGGCCTTTGACAATGTCATCGCCGTTGATGGCGATAAGATTGGTCTTGACGCCCGCCACCGAAGCGGCGCCGCCGTGGACGGCCTCGGCCATTTTGGTGGTGTGGCCGGAGCCGGAGAAGTAGATGACGGATACAGTGCTCATATTGTTCTTTTGTTTTGTGTTTTCGGTTTGTTTCAATTCAAGTCAAATAAAAGGACTTGCGCCGGTTTGGCCGCGCTCAGTTCCAGCGCGCCTTCTTCACCAATGGCGGCCGCGTCGCCGCCTTGCAGCGTTGTTCCGTTCAGCGACACTTCGCCTTCGGCGACGTGAAGCCAGGCATGGCGGCCTTTGGCCAGCTTGTGCGCAGCGTGATCTCCGGCGTTGAATTTGGCCAGCCAAAGATCGGCGTCCTGATGAATGGCCATCGAACCGTCGCGGCCCGTCTTGCTCGTGACGAGCTGCAGCGTTCCGGGGGGCGCGTCCGCCAGCGACTTCTCCGCATAACGCGGCTTGACGCCCTTGCGATCCGGCTGAATCCAAATCTGGAGCAGATGCACCGCCTCGTCTTTGGACGGGTTGAATTCGCTGTGCTGCACGCCCGAGCCGGCGGACATGTATTGCACCTCGCCGGGGCGGATCACGCGGCCGTTGCCCATCGAATCCTTGTGCTGCAGCGCGCCGCTGAGGATGTAGGTGATGATCTCCATGTCGCGATGCGGGTGAGTTCCGAAGCCCATGCCCGGCATCACGAGATCATCATTGATGACGCGAAGGCTGCGGAAGCCCATCCATTGCGGGTCATAATAATCCGCGAAGCT
>Ga0302325_10009712_pt1 | contig 20981 bp, 17 predicted proteins | sample Palsa_T0_2_FD_201948 | JGI IMG/M metagenome (GOLD analysis project Ga0302325, IMG submission 201948) | Peat permafrost microbial communities from Stordalen Mire near Abisko, Sweden - Palsa_T0_2 | ecosystem: Environmental > Terrestrial > Soil > Palsa > Peat permafrost | place: Sweden: Abisko...
TAGTGGGCACCTCTGGCTCTGTCTATCCGGCGGCCAATTTTGTTCACTGGGCCCGCCAGGGCGGAGCGCGTACAGTGTATGTCGGACCGGAAGCGCCGCTCAACGCATCGGCCTTTACGCATGTAGTCACAGGAAAGGCCGGAGAGGTGCTCCCCGGCCTTTTTTCTGCCACTTAAGCGGGCGTCCTCAATCCTCTTTAGAGAACAAGCCGTTATAGAGCAGGCCGCCCAGAATGCCGCCTATCAGAGGAGCAACCCAGAAGAGCCAAAGCTGTCCTAGCGCCCAGCCTTGCGCAAATAGGGCCTGTCCGGTGCTGCGGGCCGGATTTACGGATGTGTTCGTGATGGGAATGCTGATGAGGTGAATCAGCGTCAGGCAAAGGCCAATGGCGATAGGCGCAAAGCCCTTGGGCGCGCGTGCATCGGTCGATCCCATGATGACGATGAGGAAAAAGGCGGTGAGCACGATCTCTGCCACCAGGCAGGCCACCAGCGAATACTGGCCAGGCGAGTGCTCGGCGTAGCCATTGGAGGCAAAGCCGTTTGCCAGGCTGAAGGCTGCATTGCCGCTGGCGATGAGGAAAAGCACACTGGCGGCCAGAACGGCTCCCACCACTTGCGCAATGATGTACGGCAGAGCCTCGCTGACAGGGAAGCGCTTGCCGGCCACAAGCCCTGCGGTCACGGCCGGGTTCAAGTGGCATCCGGAGATGTGTCCGATGGCAAAGGCCATGGTGAGCACCGTAAGTCCAAAGGCCAGCGCGACACCGGCGAATCCGATGCCCAGGTTAGGAAACGCTGCATCAAATATCGCCGCGCCGCATCCGCCAAAAACCAGCCAGAAGGTACCAAAACACTCCGCGAGTGACCGCTTCATCAAGGACATAAATTTTCTCCACGCTTTTGGTCTATAGCGGTTTCCGCGCTGAATTTCCCCCGGCCGCTACGCGGGCAAGCATTACAGGAGTCTCCAGTATGACGCAAGTTAATTCCTGGCAACCTGTCAAAAGCGAAAGTGGTATTTCAACTGCGCGGAGACCATGCGTGGATCGTTGTAATGGAAGCCGCCGATAGTAATCGAATTATCAAGCAGGACGCGATGATTTGTAACATTGAGCACGCTGGCGGAGAGACTCCACCGCTCGCCCAGGGCGTGCCCGCCCGAAATGTCGAAGGTGGTATGCACGGGTAGATAGGGGTCGTTGTATGGACCTTCGTTGGCCCCGGCGAGGCCGTTGGAAAAGCCTGATCCGTAATAGACGTTGGTCGCAAACCAGGTGTGCCCCAATTGCGACCAAGGGAGATTGGCTGTAAATCCTGTATTGAGCGTGTTGCGCTGGTCGTGATCGAGCGGCGTGTAGTTAGGTCCGAGGTCACATGCCGGGTCGGTAGGAATGGTGCATGTGAATCCGCCGATGATGTTGCCGCGCTGCTCGGCGATCTGGTTCGAATAAGTTAAGTGAAACTGGCCCAGTTTGGCCAGCCGAGGCGAGCGCAGCGTCATCTCCCACGCGCGTACCAGCGCGCCATCGACAGCAAGAGGGAAGTACATATTGGACTCGCCGAGGTTTGCGTGGTCGAGAAAATTATTGACACGATTTTTTACGTTGGTGACATCGAGCATCCAGCCTTTGTATGGGATTTGCACGCCGAACTGATGTTCTTCGTCGCGCTCGGAAGGGATGGGCGTGAAGGTATTTTCGCCGCCGGGCAAGTTGCTGGTGTAGTTGAGCACTGAGGGCGAAACGGTTTGGAGCGGTGCGGGCTGGAAGAAGTGTCCATAGAAGCCGCGGAAGACCCAGTGCAATTTGGGAATCTCGGCCGTGGCGCCGATGCGTGGATAGGCCGCACTCTCGTCGAGTCCGGAGCGGTAGATGGAGAAGCGCATGCCGCCGAGCAGGGTGATCCACTGGTTCACGCGCAGATGGTCGGAGAAATAGAACTCGACCAGACCTGCGTTGGCGATGCCGGTGGTGTTCGGTTGGGAGGACGCTGAGCCGTCGTTGACGATGAAGCCGAAGAGGTCGTTTTCGTTTTGCCAGAAGCTATAGAGTCCTGCGGAGAGCGTGTTTCGCTTGCCGAGGTCGGCGCGGAAATCGGCCTGGCCTCCGGCGTAGTTGGAGCGCTGGTGCCAGGTGGTAGCAACTGTCGGGTCGGTGGGCAGAGAGTCGTAGTTGGAGATATTGAGGTGATAAAAGGGCGCGGCCTGGAGTATGGCTTTCGGTGAGAAGGTGTGGACCCAGTTGGCGATGACGAATCCGTCGCGCTCGGTCTGGGCATCGCGCAGACCAAAAGAGTCGTAATAGCCGGAGGTGAACTCGTAGTCGGTGTCGCTGTTGTCGTAAGGAACCTGAAAGTGGTCCTGGCGGAGCTGGCCCGTGAAGCGCAGTTGATCTTTGGGTGTCTGGTTGCGGACGACCGAGACGAAGCCGCTCTCAGAGTTGGTGGCGTCGTGATAGACAGTGGTGACGGGCGTGGCGAGCCCGTAGTTGGAGCGTGACCCGGTGCCGCTTGCGTACCAGGCGGTTTTGGCAGTATGGTCGCCGAGCGAGAGCTGGGTTTCGCCGGTATAGAAGTTGCCCGCGGTAACAGTCAACTCGGCGTCGCGGTTTTTTTCAAAGCCGCTCATGGGCAGCACGTTGAAGACACCGTAGGTGCGGTCGCCGACTTCGGAGTCGTAGCTGCCACGCTGCACTTCGAGCTGGTTGATGTCCTTGGGATCGATCTGCGGGCCGACGTTGGAGGCGATCTTGGTATTGGGGATGGAGATGCCGTCGAGCAGCCAGCTGGTCTGGTGTCCGCCGCGCATGTGCAGCATGTCGTGAGTCATGTAAGCGCCGGGGACGTAGTCGGTGATCATCTCCATGCCGATGGTGCGGCTGGCGCCGGGAGTTTCGTCGATATCCAGGCGAGAGATAAGTGTGGTGGGAGTTACCGAGTCGACCGGCTCCGAGGACTCGTCGACGGTGACCGTGGTTTTGACACTGGCTACGTCCAGGGCGAAGTGCAGTACGGGATTGGTGCCGGACTGGAGCGTGACGACCTCTTCTTCGCGGGCAAATCCCTTGGCCTCGATGGCTACGCTGTAGACGCCGAGAGGCACGGATTCCAGGTTGAACTCTCCGTCTGGGCCGGTGACGGCTGCAAGCTCAAAGCTCGATGCGGCTGCCTTGACGGTGACTTGGGCGTCTTTGACAGGAAAGTGTTGCGCGTCGTGGACTACGCCATGCAGCGAGGAAAAGACTGTGGCGAGGCAGGGAATGGAGGACATCGCAGCCAGGCAGGCCGCGGCAAAGCAAGTGCGCAAACGCATCGAATCGCTCCTAAGGATAGTGAGAGAAAAAGAAAAAGGAGGAAGATTTAGAGGGTTTGCGAAGCAGGAGGTCCGCGCCGGGGCCAATCGCGGCGGTTGCCGCTATGCGCGACAGAAGTGACGGTGCCTGGCGCGTGAGACTGCGCGGGGGTGCCGATGGCGGCAGGCGCATTTTTTGCCAGAGCAGAAAGCTGCGGAGCCGTAGAGGCGAGCGCCTGCGGCATGCACGGGCAGGACTCGCGCGCGGCAATCGCAGTTTCGCCGGAGAGATCCGCGAACTGCTCTGCGGACATGGAGCAATGGTGCTTGCCATCGCGCCGGCAGCAGGCGGGAACGCGCGACTCGTCGACCTTGCCGGTCCATCCCGATCGCAGGCCAGAGGCCAGCCCGTCCGCCGCGCCAACCGGTCCCAATCCGAGAACCAGCAGCAGCAAAATGGAAAGAATACGTCGCATCCGCCTCTATCCTACACCAGCCACATTTCGCGGCGGCCCTGCTCAGGTATCATCGGAAAAACGAGAATCCCCAAACGATTCACGACCAAGCTGCTCGAGAAAGAGCCTCAAAAAAGGAAGTTTCCGTGTCTGAAAGCACTGCCCCCGCTGCTACCGCACTCCCGGTTTTGTCGTCTTCACGACCGCTCCGCGTGGCCATTTTAGGCTTTGGCACGGTAGGCCGCTCGGTGGCCCGCATCCTGGTCGAATCCGCCCCGGCTGGACTAGAGCTTACGCATATCTTCAATCGCAATGTGGCGCGCAAGCGTGTGGATTGGATTCCCGGCTCGGTTCAATGGACGGAAGATACCGATGTTATCTTCGCTGCGGGACCGGAGAGCCCCGACGTGATCGTCGAACTAGCCGGAGGCCTTGAGCCCGCCGGAGAGTGGGTGCGCAAGGCGCTTGGCGCAGGCAAGAGCGTAGTTACCGCCAACAAGAAGCTGATTGCCTATCACGGCCTTGAACTTGAATCCCTGGCCGCGGCCAATGGCCTGCACCTGCTCTATGGCGCCGCGGTCGCAGGCGGAATCCCGGTAATTCCCGGCCTCGAGCATGGCCTCGCCGGGGACCGCGTGGAGCGCGTGGAAGGGATATTGAATGGCACCTGCAACTTCATCCTGAGTAAGATGGAGGCGGGCGCGGAATATGCGTCCGTGCTGGCCGAAGCGCAGGGGCTGGGCTATGCGGAAGCCGATCCCACGGAGGATGTGGGCGGATTCGACGCCCGGGCCAAGCTCGCGATTCTGATCCGCCTCGCGTTACGCGCTCAGGTGCATCCTGAAGATATTCAGGCTTGCCCCATCACCGAGGTCGGGGCCATCGACTTCTCGTACGCTCGCGATCTCAACTGCACCATCCGCCAGATTGCCCGCGCCGAGCGGGTCGATGGCCATCTCGCCGCGACGGTCCGGCCGATGCTGGTGCCCCTCGCCTCGCCGCTGGCCTGGTCGCGCGGTACGGAAAACATGGTCATCACCACCGGACATTACGGTGGCGATGTAGTCTTCTCGGGGCATGGCGCGGGAGGCAATCCTACCGCGGTTGCCGTCGTCAGCGACTTGGTTGGATTGGCGCAGGGCTCGTGCCGTATTGCCCTTCCTTCCACGCCGGCCAAGGTCTCGACCGAGCTCGAAGTGCCGCACTACATCCGCTTCCTGGTCAGCGACCGCCCCGGCATCGTGGCCGGCATCGCCGGAGCGCTGGCCCACGAGCACATCAACCTGAATGCCATTCTGCAAAAGCCCGGGTTTCCGCTGGACCGGCTGCCCTTCGTGGTTACAGTCGAGCCGTGCCGCACTTCGGCGCTCAAGCGCGCTCTACAGGAGATTGCGCGGATGCCTGCGCTGCTGGAAAGACCGCTCGACCTGCAAATGCTGGAGAAGTAAGAAACATGGCGCGGTATAAGCCGTGCGGCCGCTACGCCTTCGCGTATCCGGTCGACTCGCGCACCACCAGTTCCGGTTCCATCACCACCTCGGCCGCAAGCTCCGTTTTCTCCGGATTTGCAATACGCTCGAGCAGGATGCGAGCGCCGCGCTTGCCCATTTCGTTAAGCGGCTGGCGGACGGTGGTCAGGCTGGGCGTGCAAAAGGCCGCCGACTGAATGTCGTCGAAGCCAACCACGGAGACATCCGCCGGAACCCGCAGTCCGGCTTCGCTCAACGCCCGGATAGCGCCGATTGCGGCGATGTCGTTAAAGCAAAAGACGGCGGTAAAGTCCCGGGTGGTTTCGAGCAGGTGCTTCATCGGCACATAGCCGATCTCCGGCGACATGGGGTGGTAGCCGGTCTTTCCGCTCCAGCTTCCAGAACTGCCTCCGTTCCCGTTTCCGTCGCCGGAGTCGATGCGCGTAACGAGGCGGGCATTGAGATTCAACCCCAGAGCCTGCGCGGCTTGCTCGATTCCCTCCCATCGAAACTCCGAATCCGGAATCTCTTTAGGCCCGCGCATAAAGGCGATCCGCCTGTGGCCCAGTTCATACAAATGCCCCAACGCCAGTTCGGCAGCTTTCAGATGGTCGAGGACGATGTGCGTCACTCCAGCCTCGGAGCCGTGCGCCGAGATCGCAACCACCGGGACCGGCACTTCGATTTCCGCCGGCGTGTTGAGCAGCAAAAAACCGTCGACGGCGCGCTCCACCAGCATGCGTGGGTACTCTTCCATCAACTCGTGCCGCCAATCGTGGCAGGCGGTGAAGTAGAAGTATTTGGCCAGGGTCAACTCTTCGACCACGCCGCTCATCACGCGCGTGAAATAGCCTTCGCTCAGATCGGGAGCCAGCACGCCTACGCTCATGCTACGGCTCTGGCGGAGCGAGCGCGCAAAATAGTTAGGGCGATAGTTGAGCTTCTCCGCAGCCTCAAGCACACGGCGTCGCGTCTCCTGCGGAATCGACTTGGCTGATGGAGAGTTATTGAGAACCAGCGAGATCGTGGTCTGCGACAACTGTAGATGCTCAGCCAGCATTTTCAAATTGACATGGCCGGGCTTCGGTTCGGACTTGACCTTTGGCATCCGTCAATTTGTAACAGAATTGAAGCAAGGAGTAAAAGGCTTTTCCAGAGATTAAATCGCGCGACCGAAGAACAAAACGCCACGCGCCGGAGAGCTTCCTCCCCGGCGCGTGCCTGCTAAATCGGTGGATTGCTCATCGATCCTCCGTTCTATTGCCGTTGACCCTCTTTTCCGGAGCCCTGCTGGCCTTGACCTTGCTGGCCCTGCCCAGTGTGCGATTGCTGATGCTGCCCGCTCTGGCCGCCTTTGTCGCTTGGGTTATTGCCGCGCTGCTGTTGACCGACATTGGTCGACTTGTCGTTGGGGTCGCGTCCTTGCTGTTGGTTTGTCATTCCAAATTCTCCTGTGAATGCAGCCGCGTCTCTCATCCAGGTCCGGCGCTGCTGACTTGTATTGAGAAGCGGGAGCGATGCAACTGGTTGCCTCAAAGACTAACTCAAAGCGATGTCGTAAGGTTCGACAGTTAGACAAGTTTCTAAGTGGAAAATGGATGCATGATACGCCCGCACACCATGCTTATGGCAACTAGCGATCGAATCGAGAGGAATAGATCGCAACTGATTGATGTAAAATATGCTTAGATGCAGCGCTGAAGCCTTGATTTCACAGGGCAAAAACGGATTCGCCTGGGAGTTTTTTTAAGTGGGTAAGTTACTTGTATATCGTATCCCGACTTATCTGCCATGCCTTGGCATACTTCCAGCTGACATAAGCTGAATGATATAAATGAAATAGCAATCCTTCGCGGCCATCGAGAAATCCCAAACGAAACAGATAGTTCTTGATAAAAGTCAAAACCGGATTGACCGCGGTCATGGCGATGAACTCCAACAGACCGAGACAGTTGCGCCCCTTGCGCAGGACCAGCGGCACGCTGGCCGAACTGTAGCGATTCATGTGTTCGATGTACAGCGCGATCGTTGGGTATTGGTAGTGGAGCAGGTCGCCGCGCAGCCTGCCTTTCGGGCCTGCCCATTTTGGGGTGGCGTGGGGCTCGGTATCCTCGGGCAGCCGGGCCGTTCCTTGGCGGAAGAGGCGTAGCTTGTAGTCCGGATACTGCCCTCCATGACGCATCCAGCGGCCGAAGATCTGATTGCGGCGCGGCACCAAGTAGGCGTCGAATTTGGGCTCGCCCTTGAGCAGCGTCTGGATCTCTGCCTGCAGTTCAGGCGTCAACTCCTCGTCGGCGTCGAGTGAAAAGACCCACGGCGAAATGCACTTTTCGATCGCCGAATTCATCTGCGCGCCGTAGCCCTTCCAGGGCTCGGCATAGACCTTTGCGCCGAACTCTTCCGCGATAGCGACGGTATCGTCGGTAGAGCCGGAGTCGACCAGCACCAATTCGTCGGCCCAGGCCACGCTGGGAAGTGTGCGGCGAAGATTGGCGGCCTCATTGCAAGCCAGAATGGCGATGGAGATTTTCATGGGATAGTGGCGGATTTACAGGTTCGCCGAATTCATGCGACGTGCTCTTCGATCAGGCGTTTTACCAGCGGGCCGAGGGTTTCGCCGGTTTTCGGCAGCACAAAGCCCTGCGGGGTCAGGTCGAGTTTAAAGCTGGTGCTGCGCGCCGAAATCCAGATCTGCTGCACGGGCGCGTTAGGGGTGATCACAAACTTTCCGGATGGCTCTTCGAAGACCACATAGAGCGCGCCGGATTGCTCTTCCACCTCAAACTCGCCGTCGTCCTCCGCGGCATAGAGCTCTTGCTTCAGAGCTTCGATGGCGGCGTCCGCTGCTTTTCGAAATTCCACTTCATCGATCATTTGGCCAGTGTACCAATTGGCGCTGCCTTCGCCCGTGAGGTCGCGGTTGCGGAATGGAAAGACTGTGCGGTTGGATACATCCTGCCTGCCAATAGACATGAGACCGTTTCCACGAGCGCCCTTGCCGTGTTGGGTTTTTCAGAGAAGTTCGGTTTTTCTACCAGTTTTCTCGGTCTATTCACACGGGTCTACCACACCTTTCACCGATATTGCAGCAGACTGTCCATGGCAACACCACTTCAACCAAGGCCAATTCGACTGGAGGCAATCGTGCACAAACGAAAGCTCGTCGGTTTCTGTTGTGTGGCGGCGGTTCTGGCGCTGGCTATCGGACGGCAAGCCGTGGCGTCTTCGGATTCCAGCGCGGCTTCCGCTTCGGTGCGGGCTTCGACGCCGGATTCCGCTTATCTGGTCCGCGAGGTGGTCTACAACGAGCTGAACGATCATGACAGGCACGGCTACTGGCGGTATTGGATTGAACGCTACTCCGGCAAAGGGACGAAGCTGGAGGAGGCGGTAGAGACTCCCGACGGCCCGGTGGCGCGGCTTGAACTGAGCGACGGGCATGCTCTGGATGGCCAGGCTCGCGCCGAGGAAGACCGGAAGCTGAGGGAACTGCTCAACTCACCCGGCGAACAGGCACAGCGCCGCAAGGCGTATACCGAGGACGAGCACCGCATCGGGCGAATCCTCGTGCTGCTGCCCGAGGCTTTTCTCTACGAGCCCGCTCAGGAAGAGGCCAGCAGCGAGCGGATGCCTGAGTGTCCCTGCTACCACATGCGTTTCCGTCCCAACCCCGATTACCCGGCGCACTCGATCGAGTCGCGGATCTTTCATGCTATGGCCGGGGATCTCTGGATCAGCGTGGATCACAAGCGGCTGGTGCGGCTTGACGGCAAATTGCGAGAGAATGTGGATTTCGGGTATGGCATATTGGGGCGGCTCTACAAGGATGGATGGTTTCGACTGGAGCGGACGCATGTCGATGCCGCAGCCGGCGAAAACGGCAATGGGGACTGGAAGACGCAACGGCTGGAGGTCCACATGACCGGCAGGGCGATGTTGTTCAAGACGATTGCCCGGGAGACAAGCGAAGTGCGGGGTGGATTTACGCCGGTGCCTGCCGGCCTGAGCTTGCAGCAGGCTGCCACTCTGGTTCGCCAACCGGTGGCCGCGCCTGCTGCACAAGCGGCTGCGCTGGTGACTTCGCGCTAACCGAACCTAGGATTGTTCATGCGCGGCTGGATACTCAAAAGGGAATGTCGTCGTCGGTGATCTCGGTGGAGTGGGCATAATCGTCTCCGCCTGAGGGACGCTGGTCGAAGCTGGCCGTGTTTCCGCTGCTGCGCTGTGCGCCGCTGGATGGCCCGCCTTCTTCGCCGCGGCCGGAGAGCAGCGACAGATCGTTGACGATGATCTCGGTGCGGTAGCGTTTCTGGCCGCTTTCCTTGTCGTCCCAGCTTCGTGTCTGGATTTTGCCCTCGACGTAGAGCTTGGAGCCCTTTTTCACGTAGTCGCGGATGATTTCCGCGGTGCGCTGGAAGGCGACCAGGTTGTGCCACTCGGTGCGATCCTGCCAGTTGCCTTGCGGATCTTTCTGGCGGTCGCTGGTGGCCAGGGTCAGGTTGGCGACCATGTTGCCGCCGGCTGTCGAGCGAATCTCGGGGTCTTTGCCGACGTTGCCGAGCAGGATAACTTTGTTGACGCTTTTTGCCATGTGAGTGCTCCCAAGTGTAAGTGGAAAGAATAGCAGAGAGGCTGGCTCTTATGGTTTGCGGGAAAGACCGCGCCTGCGCAGCCATTTGGCCAGGCCCAGGGCAGTGAGCATCAGGCCGAAGGGCAGGCACATCATGCCGGTGATCAGGGCCAGCCAGCCCATGTTGGAGCGTGCGCCTTCCACGCCAACGCCGCCCAGGACGGTCATAAGCAGCCCGACTGCCAATAGGCCCACGGCCAATATGAGCGATCCCCAACGAAGTAGCTGCGCGGTGCCGTCGTCAGGCAGTGAATTTTCGTCTCGCGAGGGCATGGAGGGCTATCCCATGGCCAGGCGCAGCATGACGTAGGTAATGACGCCGGTGACGCCGACGTAGAGCCAGATGGGGAATGTCCAGCGGGCGACCTTGCGGTGCATGGGGATCCTGCCGCTTAGGGACAGGAAAAAGGTGATGAGGATCAAGGGCAACGCGACAATGGCCAGAACGACGTGAGTTCCGAGCAGCCAGAGATAGATTGTCCGGAAAGCGGCGTGGGCGGGGTACAAAACGTCGCCGTGCAGTTTGTGATGGAGGATGTAGCCGACCAGGAAGAGCGTGGAGAAGGCGAAGGCGGTGAACATCGAGGCGCGATGGGCGGCGATGCGGCGGGCGCGAATGAAGGTGTAGCCGAGCAGCAGGGCACAGGCGCTGAGGCCGTTCAGAATGGCGTTGAGCGCGGGCAGGAAGGTGTATTGCGTTCCTGCGGCGTCGTCGGCCGGATGGACGTAGATAAGCCAGAAGAGAAACAGCGTGGCAAGGATGCTGACGCCGAGAATGGCCGCGACTGCGGCTCGGGGGCTGGCGGTAGGCGGCAAAGTTCTGGTCTGAAGGGTCATGATTTGAAGTCCATTTCGGGTGGTTTTGCTGTAATTGCGGTCGTTTTAGGCCGGGCTTATTGCATGGTTGCGGCGAGCATCAGGCCGGTAAGCAGCAGCGGCAGGTAGATCACGCTCACTTTCAAAAGATCGCGGGCGAACATCCGGCTTTGCGTCTCGCCGGTAGCGCGCAGGATGCGGCTGAAGCGGATGGTATAGCCGAGGTAAAAGAGTCCGAGAACGGTGGCCAGGATGGCATAGGGTAGGCCGGCCATGTGCAGCCACCATGGGGCCAGGCTGACCGGAATCATAATCACGGCATAGAAGAGCGCTTCGATGACGGTCGACAGGCCATCGGGCTGAACCACCGGGAGCATCTTGATCCCGGCGCGGCCATAGTCGTGCCGGTAGAGCCACGCGATGGCCATGAAGTGAGGGAACTGCCAGACGAAGAGGATGGCGAAAAGGGCAATGCCCGGCCACTCGATCTGACCCCGCGCGGCCGTCCATCCCAGCAGCGGGCCGGCAGCGCCGGGGAAGGCCCCCAAAAACGTGGCCAGCGTCGTCACGCGCTTGAGCGGAGTGTAGATGGCAACGTAAGTAAAGACGGTGAGCAGGGCCAGGCCCACAGTGAGCAAGTTGGTCGTGAAGAGCAGCCAGAAGCCTCCGGCTATGACAGCCCCCAGGCCGAGCGCCAGGCCTTGCCACAGCGAGATGCGGCCGGCAGCGATGGGCCGCTGTGCCGTGCGGATCATCTTGGCGTCGGATTTGCGCTCCAGGGCTTCGTTGAGGGCGCTGGCGCCGGCGGAGACCAGGGCCACTCCGACCAGGGTTTCCAGCAGTCCGCGCTGAAAGCTTGAGATGCCGGAGTGCATCGATCCCAGGTAAAACCCAGCCCAGGTCGTGATAAGGACCATGGCCGTGACTTTGAATTTAAAGAGCTCGCGGAGGTCGCCGATCAGCGTCGCAGTGGCGCCAGGCGCTGGATGCAACGCACCCACTCCCATGGCCTGGGATTGCGATTCGCCAGCCGCGATGGAGATTGCGGCTTTGGCGGCGGCTGTGGGAGCGGTGGACATCGGAAAAGAATCAAACCTCGCTGGCTGATCAGCCGTCGTGGCTGCGCGACGCACACCACCCTACTTGGATGATAGCAAGGGGTGGGTTGATTCCTCCCGCAGTGTGGCAGAGCGGAAAATGACGGAATGGGCAGAAACTAAGCGGGAACGGAAATTCCAAGATGGCCGAGGATGGCGTCGGCCGCTGCCTGAGGGTGAAGGGCATCGACTGCCAGGGTCAGGTGGGCCTGCCTGTAGAGCGGCAGACGGCGCAGATAGCGTGCTTCGAGGTTGGGTTTGTCCTGGAGCACAGGGCGGAGCGATTCAGTGCCGCGGCAACGCTCCAGGACGGTTTCGAGCGAGGCTTCGAGGTGAACCAGCCGGGTTCCTTGAGCAGAAAGAAGAAGACGCAGCGTGCGATCGTCCTCGATCGCCCCGCCGCCGAGGGCCAGAACGAGTGACTCGACCTCCAGCAGTTGCCGGATGGTCTCGTGTTCGAGTTGGCGAAACCAGGGTTCGCCCCGCTCGAAGAAGAGCTGCGCAATGGTGGTTCCCGCAGCGGCTTCGATCGTTTCATCCGCATCCGCGAAGCGCCATGCGAGGCGCGCGGCAAGCAGATTTCCCACCGTGGTTTTACCGGCGCCCATGAATCCGGTGAGCACAATCCGGTCGATCGGCGGCGACGGAAGATTGCGGGCGATAACCGGGGCTGTTTCGGGCATCTGTCGTTGTTCGAATTCCAGGTGGGAATTTAAGACTGCAGATACAAAGTATCCCATCTTGGATGGGATCGAACTGCGTCCAAGATGGGAATACCGAAGCTTTGCGGTTAGGAAAGATTCCCTGAAGCGGCGTCTCAGGCTTCTCCGCGCTCAATTGCCAGTTGAATATTGTTCCAGAGCTCATCGCGGGGCTCTTCTTCGATCGGCATGAGCTGGCGGGCAGCTTCGGCGATGTATTCGAGCTCGCGGACCAGGGATCTGCATCGTTCACAGGTGAGCATGTGAGGATCGGTTTGGAGATCTTCTCCCGCGCCGATGCGTTCGGGCATGAGGGCCTGAAATTCGGCGCATTCGGCGTCGCTCAGGTCCTGTTCCGGATCGCGAAGGAATTCTTCCGGTGTCATCATTTGGCCACCTCCTCATCCGCGGGTGCGCGGAGCGCTTCCCGCAGCTTCATTCGGGCCTTATGCAGCTGGGATTTCGAATTGCCAATGGAACAATCGAGCAATGTCGCGATCTCGTTGTGTTCATAGCCTTCAATGTCGTGCAGCACAAAAATAAGCCGGTATCCGGCGGGAAGGCTTTCCACCGCCTTCTCCAGCGTCATTCGGTCAATGGAGCCGGTCAGCCGCATATCCGGCGCGCCAAAGCTGCGCGCGGGACCATGGTCGGGCGAGGGATCCAATGCCTCATCGAGTGAAATCAGGTTCAGGCCTTTGCGGCGAAGGTGCATCAGCACGACATTGATCGTCAGGCGGTGCAGCCAGGTAGAGAATGCCGAATCGCCGCGAAAAGTTGCGATCTTTCGATGCAACTGCAAGAACGACTCCTGGGTGAGGTCCTCAGCCTCCGCCACGTTGCCCAGCATGCGCAGGCACAGCGAATAAACGCGGCGCTTGTGGAGCGCATAAAGTTGAGCAAACGCCGCGTGGTCTCCCGCCTGTGCGCGGGCCAGGACGGCGGCATCCGCCGAATCCGCAGGGGCCGCTGGGCCAGCCGTGCCTGGCAAAGCAGCCGCTGCGGGAGCATCGGTAGGGGCGGCGGCTTTTGGTGAAGCCGCGCGCCCATCCTGCTCCAAAGAATTAGATGCAGTGCCGTCCGGTTGGGTAACCCGCTCCGGTTCCTGGGGGCTATTGCTTGGCAAAGCACCCTTGGCCAGATCGATGCCGGACGGACCGGCCGAGTTCGATAAACCCATCTGAGGAATCCTTCAAGCCTAAAAAGTGGGGCCCATAGTCCAAGTTACCAGTTGGGAGCTGCCTGTGCCGTTCGATATCGAAAGCACGGGCGCCCGGTTGAAATGCTACGCAAAATTCGCTCTTTCCCCTGGGGAACCAGCTCGGGGACTGGGATCAGGCTGGCGGGGAGCAATTGGTCGGCGCAATCCGCTTCTGGTTATTAGTATAAGGAGCAGCGGCGAAGCGCAATGGGCAACGTAGACTCTCTCGCTTCCAAAGGGAAGTAGAGGGATGGCTGAAAAGACTGGAATTTGAGCGTCGAATCGATCAGCGAAGGAATACGTTGCTCTGTACTATGAGTCGAACTCCTTTGCTTTCCTGTATTTTGGATGGCCTTGGTTCGGTTGCACAGGGACGCCCGCGGCCCGGCAGCGGTGATTTTGAGAGGCCCATGGCGGATGGGCAGGCGCATGGGGGATTGAGAGCCATTCTGTTCATGTCGAGAGCAAAGCGGGGGGCCACGAAGCGGACAAGGCTCGGCATGAGTACGGGGCTACTTTTTGCGCTTTTCTTCGGCTGGGCTGCCGGCGAAATCGCCGCCGGTTGCGCTTTCGGACAGGAAATCAAACCTCAAGCCGCGGCTCAAGGCTCCAGCGCGGCGATGAATGCAACGATGGAGGAAGACCGGCTCCGCGCCTGGGAGGGCAAACCGGTTCTGCGGATTGAATTTGCCGGAGTGACTGCTGCGCGGTTGGCTCCCTTGCCCGAGCAACTGGCGCAGCAGCCCGCGGCTCCCCTGCGCGGCGAAAATCTCCGCCAGAGCCTGCGCCGCCTCTACTCGACGGGGCTTTACGACTCGATCACCGCCGAGGGAAGCCTGGAAAGCGGAGGCGTAGTGCTCATCTTTCGCGGCAGCCCGAGGACTTTTATCGGCGTGGTCAGCGTGATCGGGGCCAAGGGCGCGAATACCAACTCGCTGCTGACGCGCCAGAGCCGCCTGACTCCCGGCACGCGGTTTACCTCCTCCAGCCTGGACCGGGCGGAGGCGGCAATGCGCCACTCTCTGGCCGACAACGGTTACTATCAGCCGGTTTTTTCGCATACACTAACGCCGCATCCGGGCGAGCAGCTGGTGGATATCGCTTACGTGGTGGATTCAGGCCCCCAGGCCAAGAATGGCAGCGTGGCAGTGAGCGGGGAGAGTGGATTGACCTCCGAGGAGTTTCGCCACTACGCCAAGCTGAAGCCGGGCCGCTCAGTCGACCAGCAGTCGACAAGCAAGGCTCTCAATGGCGTGGAAAACCACTACCGGAAAGAGGAGCGGCTGGAGGCCGAGGTCAAGCTGGAGTCGAAGGATTACGTAACGGCCAAGAACGCGGTGGATTTTCAGTTTTCGGCCACGCGCGGACCGGTGGTGCATGTGACCGTGGACGGCGTCACCCTCAGTCAACCCAAGACGCGCAAGCTGCTGCCGATCTACGAAGAGGGAAGCGTGGACGAAGACCTGCTCAACGAGGGCAACCGGCACTTGCAGAACTACTACCAGCGGCTGGGCTATTTCGATGTGAAGGTGCAACACCAGGAAACGCAGCGCACGCCCGACCTGGTGGAGATTGTCTTTCATGTGCAACTGGGCGCGAAGCATCGGGTGGGCAGCGTAACCATCGTCGGGGCCAAATATTTCAATCTTCCGACGCTGCAAGAACGGCTTAGCGTTCGGTCGCGGGATGCCTTTGACCGGAACGGAATTTATAACCAGTCGCTAGTCGCGGCCGATGTGGGCGCGCTGGAGGCGGTCTACCAGAACAACGGCTTCTCGCATGTGAAGGTGACGCCGGAGATCCAGGATGCAGATGGCCTGAATCCGAGTAGTCAGGTTCAGAAGAACGGGGCAAAAAGTCCGAATCACTCGCCGCAAGTGGTGCTCAACGTGATCTACCACATTGACGAGGGCGAGCAGCAGCGCGTACACGCGGTGGAGCTTGCCGGCTCGGAGAAGATCGAGCAGGCCAAGCTGACCGCCTTGATCAATACCGCTGCCGGGCAGCCGCTTTCTCCCGAGAGCCTGGCAGGCGACCGCGAAGCGCTGCTCACCTATTATCTGAGCCGCGGTTTCGACCAGGCGCAGGTGGATGTGACCCAAGCCGAGGCGGCCACAGACACCAAAAAAGATATGAGCCAGGTGGATATCACCTTTCATATCCACGAAGGGGAGCAGGTTTTTTTGCGCCGGGTCCTGATTACCGGCCTGCACTATACGCGTCCGCAGACCATTGCGCACGGCATCACCATGAAAGAAGGCGAGCCGTTGGACGAGACCGCGCTGCTGGATACGCAGCGAAATCTCTACGACTTGGCGCTCTTCAACGAGGTCAACCCAGTGATCGAAAACCCCACCGGGCAGGAGCCGCGTAAGACGGTCCTGCTCCAGACCACCGAGGCCCGGCGCTGGGATATCAGCTATGGTGGTGGCTTCGAACTGCAGACCGGGACGGTAAACGGAGCGGCCAGCTCCAGCCCCAACGGCACGGTTGGCGCCAGTCCCCGCGGAGTGCTGGAAGTAAGCCGGATCAATCTTTTTGGGCGCGATCAGACGGTTTCGCTGCGCGGCAATCTCGGACTGCTGGAACAGCGCGTTGACTTCGTCTACCAGTATCCCCATCTCTTCGGCGACCGCAATTTCAACTTCAGTTTTACCGCCGGGTACAACAACAGCCAGGACGTAGTGACCTACAGTGCCTCGCAACTCGAAGGCAGTCTGCGCCTGACGGAAAAATTCAATGGCGAGCACGAGCTGCTGAGCAAGGCCAACACGTTCATCTACCAGTTTGTCTATCGCCGGGTAAAGGTAAACCAGAACAGCGTCCAGCTACCCACCGATGAGATTCCGCTGCTGCTGGAGGCGGTGCGCGTCGGCGGTCCCAGCTTTACATGGATTCGCGATACGCGCGACGCCCCGCTGGACGCGCATCGCGGAACCTACACCAGCTTTCAGGATTTCATCTCCTCGGCGATCTTCGATTCGCAAGCCAACTTCAACCAGGTGGACATCTCGAACTCCAGTTACTATCAGCTTGCGCACAACCGCCTGGTGCTGGCGCGGAATACCCGCTATGGGCAGGAGCGTGCGTATGGCGACGATGCCGACGAGAGCATTCCGCTGCCGGAGCGGCTCTACGGCGGCGGCGGCAGCTCGCATCGCGGTTTCGGAGTGAATTCGGCTGGGCCGCGCGACCCTCAGACTGGCTTTCCCATTGGAGGCGCGGGAGTTTTCATCAACTCGACCGAGCTTCGCATGCCTCCACCTACCCTGCCCTGGGTAGGGAACTCGTTGAGCTTCGTGCTCTTTCACGACATGGGCAATGTCTTTACCAACTCCAGCGACATCTGGCCCAGCGCAATACGATTCCGCCAGCAGAACCGCGAGGGTTGCCGGAATCTGACCCCAGGGCCGCCTACTGGGCCGGTCACCTCCACGGGGACTCAGGGAACGTGCACTTTCAATTACTTTTCCCACGCGCTGGGGCTTGGAGTGCGATATCACACGCCGGTAGGGCCGGTGCGCGTGGATTTCAGTTGGAATCTGAATCCCCCGATTTATCCGGTGACTTACGATCCGACCACAAATACGAACCTGACCAATCCCTACGTAGGCGAAGGGTCGCATTTCAATTTCTTCTTCAGCCTGGGGCAGAGCTTCTGATGCCGATGAGGACACAGGTCGCGACACACAAGCCGTCGAAGAAGGCGCGGCTCTGCGCGGCTTGGGCTCTCGGTCTAATTTGTATGCTGAGTTGGGCCGGGCACCTTCATGCGCAAACCGAGAGCGCTGCCGATGCCTCCAAGTCGGAGCCGCTGGACAGCGTAATCGCGGTAGTCAACAACCAGGTAATCCTGGCCAGCGACCTGGACCTGGAGATGCGCGTTTTCCGCTTGCTTCCCATTGGCAAGCGAGACGATTTTACGCGCGGCAGAGCGCTGGAGCGGCTGACGACGCGAGCCTTGATCGAGCAGCAGATTGTGCAGGAAGACCCGCATGGGCTCGACGTAGCGCCCAGGGAGCTTACCGACTCGCTAGCCGAGCTGCGGCAGAGCCAGCCGGCTTGCAAGCTGCGCGACTGCGCAACGCCGGCAGGATGGGCAGCGTACCTGGCTACGCTGGGGCTTACTCCCGAGCGCGTCTCGGACTACTGGACGCACCGGATGGCAGTGCTGCGGTTCATCGAACTGCGCTTCCGCAGCGGCAACCGCGTAACGCCCGAAGAAATTCAGAAGTATTACAAAGAAGAATTTGTTCCCAAGTACGCCCTGCCTTCCGATGCGCCGACGCTCGATAAAATCTCGCCGCGCATTGAAGAGATCCTGCTGCAACAGAAGGTTAATGCTCTTCTGAACGATTGGCTGAAAAGCTTGCAAGATCAGGGCCAGGTCGAAATTCTAGACCCGGTGCTGCGGGCGCAGGCTGCGGAAGAGAATGCTCAGCCGGCGCCAGCGGACACGCCGCCCGAGAAGGGAGCGCAGCCATGACCGATTTCGACGCTCCCCGGACGCCGAAGACGCCCGAGACCCCGCCGGTTCGCCGAAAATCGCGCTGGAAACGGCATGCCAGCATCAGTGCCGGGACGTTGCTTCTGATCTTGATCGCGACTGCAATTGGCTTCTATTACTGGGCAAGCTCCGCGGCCTTTGAAGAGCTGATGCGGCGCCGTGTGGTTACGGAGTTAGAGAGCCTGACTGGCGGCCGCGTCGAGATTGCCGCATTTCACTGGGATCTGCTGCATCTGCGCGCAGAGGCGACGGGAATTACAATTCACGGCCTGGAAGCCGCCAACGAAGCTCCCTACGCACATGTGGATCGGCTGCGCCTGCAGGTCGCAGTGCTGGGGCTGTTTACCCTTGGCTCCCCGACGCACATCATCCTGCGTGAGGCGGAGATTCAGCGGCCAGCCTTTCATCTCATTGTGTATTCCGACGGAACAACCAACCAGCCGCACCCCAAGCGTCCCCGCAAAGCCAGCAAGCCGGCGATGGATACGCTCTTTGACGCCCAGATCGGTCAGCTTGCCGTGGAGCAGGGCACGGCGCATATTGGCGACTACCAGGTCCCGTTGGATCTGCAAGCTCGCGATACGGATATTCAGTTGAGCTGGGTTTCGGATGCCGGTTCGGCGATTGGGCCAACCAGCGTGCCGGGCGCCAGGGCCAATCCGGCGGGCGGCTATCGCATTGCAGCCAGCGTTGGTGACCTGGCCTTTGCGCAGGGCAAGTTCCAGCCTCTCGGTAGCCGCCTGGACGCCTCGCTGCTGCTCTTTCATGACAGTGTGCAGTTGGATAGCCTGCGGCTTCGAGCGCTCGACCACACCCTCAATGTGAGCGGCGTTCTGGCCGATTTTACCCATCCAGCCTGGCAGGCTCAGGCCAATGGAGAGGTGGATGCGCGGGTTCTAGGGCCTTACGCCGGGTTCTTCTTTCTGCGCAGCGGCGTGGTCGCTCTCCACACGTCGATCACCGGCCATGGCGCGCAGTTCAACGCCACTGGCGACCTGGCATCGAACGCGCTTCATTACAAAGACCCCGTTGTCGATGCGCAAACCGCCGCCTTTTCCGCGCGCTTCAAGGCGGACGCTAAACAATTGCTGGTCTCCAACGTGCGTACCAAATTGGCGCAGGGCGGGGAAGTGGATGGTGAGTTTCAGTTCGACAACTGGCTGGACAACACGCCCGCGCCAGCGGCCCAGGCCGCTCTGCGTCGCGCTCACCAAAGCTGGCCGGCGCCTACGGGAACCGTCCACGCCAATCTGAACGGGGTTTCGCTGGATACGATCCTCCTCATGCTGGCCGCGCCGCCCTATCGCCATCTTGGGCTTGGCACCATCGTCTCCGGCCCAGCCACCGCCCACTGGACCGGCTTTGCCGCGGACCTCGAAGTCGGCGGTCAACTGGCCCTGGCTCCCTCGCCAAAAAGTGTTGCTGGCGAGGTTCCCGTCGAGGGCTCTGTCGATGCCACGTACCACGTCGAAACGGGCTCGATCAAGGTGCGGACCATGGATGTCAAGATGCCGCACAGCCGGGTGCAAGGCGAAGGCTCGCTGGGTGTCTATCCCATCGACCGCGCCTCGGAGATGGATCTCGTTTTCCAGTCCACAGACCTTTCCGAGTTCGACGGCGTACTGCGCACGTTGGATCTTGAGCAAGGCAATCGCATCGGGACTGCGGCTCTGCCGGTGGCGCTGAAAGGCGAGGCGCAGTTTCACGGGCAGCTCAACAGCTCATGGCAAACGCCGCGCGTCGAAGGGCATTTGACCGCGACAGATATCGGGATCGAGATTCCCACAACGAATCCCGATCCCAACGCGCCGCCCGATTTCTTTCACTGGGATTCGGTCGACGTGGACGGCCTTTACACGCCGGCAAGCATCGTCGTGCACCACGGAGTTCTTCGGCGCGGCGCGGCCAGCCTAACCCTCCAGGGCCATCTGGATTCCAGCGACCCCGATTACAAGATCGGCGACTCAGAACCGGAGTGGGATGCCCACTCGATGCTCAGCCTGAAGGCTACAGCCGAGCAGTTTCCGCTCGCAGAACTGCTGCCGGAAGTGGGTGTGAGCACGCCGATCACCGGCAAGCTGAGCGCCAAGGTCGATATCGAGGGGCCGGTCAGTCGTCCCACCGGCTCAGGAACAGTGGACGTGGATCAGGGCACGCTCTACGGCGAATCGATCGACCATGTGCATGTAGCCGGGGCAGCCAGCGGTCAAGCCGTAAAGGTTACCAGCATGACGGCTCAACAAACCTCGGGCAAGAGCAGCGGACGAGTTACAGGCAGCGGCAGCTTTGACCTCGACCGGCACACCTTTCAGATGGAGGCTCATGGATCGGGCGTCGAACTTAGCAGCATTCGAGCGCTTAAGAACGCTGGCGTGAACGTCAGCGGCAAGCTGGGCTTTGCCACCACCGGCGACGGGGCCGTCTCCGACCCTCACATGGTCACCCGCGCCACCTTCAGCGAGATGACCATTGCAGGGGAGCCGGTCTCGGACCTGCTGGTCTCAGCTACCACCAACCGGCACGCGGTAACCTACGACCTCAGTTCGCATCAGCCTACCGGCGACTTCACCGCGCACGGCGAGACCAGCCTGAATGCGGACTACGAGACGCAGGCCAGTCTGCAATTCGGCAAGTTCGATATCGGCGCTGTGCTCAAACTCCTGCGCGTCACGGGGATCACCGGCAAATCGGATATCGAGGGCACGGCCAAGATTTCTGGTCCCCTGACCCATCCGGAGAAACTTCGCGGCGAAGCCAACCTGAACGAGCTTGCGATGGATGTGGAGAGCGTGCATCTGGCCAGCAAGGGGCCTG
>Ga0302325_10009713_pt1 | contig 20981 bp, 16 predicted proteins | sample Palsa_T0_2_FD_201948 | JGI IMG/M metagenome (GOLD analysis project Ga0302325, IMG submission 201948) | Peat permafrost microbial communities from Stordalen Mire near Abisko, Sweden - Palsa_T0_2 | ecosystem: Environmental > Terrestrial > Soil > Palsa > Peat permafrost | place: Sweden: Abisko...
ATCAATAGCCTTTTCGCAAATCGTGAATGCGCGGGTTCCCGCCAGGAGCACGTGAGCTTCTAAACGGGGAAGCCCGGCTACTGACCGGGCCTCCACTACTGTTGGCAATCCGGCTGAAACTAATCGACCGGATAACGGGACCGACGGTAACGCGCCACCGGCCCCGCTGCCAACATCATACCAGACTTCCGCTATCGCGAATCTCCGTCCGCGCCGATCCGGGGACAGTAGTTTTGGGCAACCTCTTCGAAGCTCTCCACTTGCTGCATCTGCCACGCGCTGTCCCGGCTCAACTCGCGCGCCATCAAGTCGGCCACGCGCGGAGCCATTCGCAACGCCGCCTTCGCATTCAGAAACAGCGCCCGCGTGCGCCGCGCCAGGACATCTTCCACCGTGCGCGCCATCTCGTGGCGGACGGCCCACACCACCTCGGCGCCCGTGTATGAAAGCGCCGGATCCAGCGCTTCCGCTAGCGCCGGCTCGGCGCGCATGATCTCCCGGATCGGCGGCGCGTCCGACCCGTACACGCGCAAGGGACCGAACGCGTCCGCGCCCATGTGGAATCCGTGCAACCTAAGCTCCCCCGTGACGCAAGGTTTCTCCGGCAAACGCGCCAACATCGCCGCCTGGTTCACGCAGTCTTCCGCCATGCGCCTGTAAGTGGTCCACTTGCCGCCGCAAATCGTCAACAGGCCGGATTTCTCGATGTGGACGGTGTGGTCGCGAGAGAGCGCCGCCGTGTCGCCACCGCTCGCCGATCTCACCAGCGGGCGAATCCCCGCAAACGCGCTCAGGATATCGCCCCGCGTGGGCTTGCGCGCCAGATAAAGCGAGGCGGTAGACAGGATGAAATCGATCTCTTCGTCCATCGCTACGGGTTCGAGCGAGGCGCCGTCGACCGGAGTGTCGGTGGTACCGATGAGCGTGTGGCCGTGCCATGGAATCGCGAACATCACGCGGCCATCGCTGGTATGCGGAACCATGATGGCGCTCTCGCCGGGGAGAAACGCGCGATCGAAGACCAGGTGCACTCCCTGGCTGGGCGCGATCATCGGCGCTATCGCGGCGTCCGCTTGCCGGCGCAAATCGTCGGTGAAAGGCCCCGTGGCGTTGATCACCACGTCGGCTTGCGGATGGAATTCATCGCCGCTTTCCATGTCGCGCGCGATCACTCCGTCGACGAACCCCTCAGCGTCCTTCGTCAGGCCCGTCACGCGCACGTAGTTGAGCAGCGTGGCGCCCATTTCATAAGCTGTTGCGGCCATGTTGATCAGCAGCCGGGAATCGTCGAACTGCCCGTCGAAGTAGATGACGCCGCCGCGCAATCCTTCCGTCTGAATGGTAGGTAAGCGATCGAGTGTCTCCTCCTTGGAGAGAATCCGCGACGCGCCGAAGCCGTATTTGCCGGCCAGCAGGTTATAGACTTTCAGCCCCAGACCATAGAAGGGCGCTTCCCACCAATCGTAGTTGGGCACCACAAAGGCGCGGTCGTGGACCAGGTGCGGCGCATTCGCCAGCAGAAGACCGCGCTCGCGCAACGCTTCCATCACCAGCGAAATATTGCCCTGCTCCAGGTAGCGCACGCCGCCATGCGCCAGCTTGGTGCTGCGGCTGGAAGTGCCCTTGCCAAAGTCGTGCTGTTCCAGCAGAAGCACGCCGTAGCCGCGCGCGGCGGCGTCGATGGCCACGCCTACCCCCGTGGCGCCGCCGCCTACTACGAGCATGTCCCAGCGCCCTGAGCGGGCGTGCAGACGGGCGTACATTTCCGCGCGGTTCATGGCTATCTCAAGCCATGGTATCTAACCTTCGTGGCGCAGGCCCTTGGCCCGCTGGCTGCCTCTCTCCAGAAACCTCGCACTCCGCGTAAACGCGCGCCAACGCGGCTGTCGGCCGGCCACACCTTCCCACATCCGCCCGCCGCTTGGCCTACGTTCGCAAACACACCATCCAAAACGTAGCCCGCCAGGGAGTACCATTTCCTTTTCCCTTTCGGAGGAACCATGACCACAAAACGAAGCCGCTCGTTTGGCCCCTCTGCGCTCGCCTGCGCAGCCGTCCTTCTCGTATGGGCCTCGCCGGCCCGTGCGCAAGAGCGCCAGAAACTCGCCACTGCGATAGCCGCGCCGGCCGGAGCGCAACTCGTCGGACGCCTGCCCGCCTCGCAGCCGTTGCGCTTGGCCCTCACGCTATCCTTGCGCAACGAAGCCCAGCTCGATAACCTGCTCAACCAGCTCTACGACCCGTCCAGTCCCAGCTACCGACTGTTCCTGACCGTCGAACAGTTCACCGCGCAGTTTGGTCCCACCGCCGAAGACTACGCCAAAGCCATCGCCTTCGCCCAATCCTACGGCTTGACCGTCGCCAACACCGCGCCGAACCGTCTGGTGCTGGATGTCAGCGGCGCATCCTCCGACATCGAGCGGGCTTTTCAGGTGAAGATGCAGGTCTACCGGCACCCGACCGAAGATCGCACGTTTTATGCTTCCGATGTCGAGCCTTCCGTCCCACCGGGCGTTCCCGTCGCAGGCGTCTCCGGCCTGAATACCTTCTCCCCGCCGCGTCCGATGCTGCAGTACGCCACCCCCGGCGCGCGTCCCAACCAGACCGGATCGGGGCCTGGCGGCGAGTTCCTGGGCAGCGATATGCGCGCCGCCTATGCGCCCGGCACCACCCTCACCGGCGCGGGCCAAGCCATCGGGCTATTCGAGTTCGCTCCGTATAACCTCAGCGACGTCCAGGCCTACTTCAGCACCATCAACCAGCAGCTCAATGTGCCGATCGTCAACGTCGTGCTGGATGGGATCAGCCCGATCTGCGGCGCCGGTTGCGACGACGGCGAGCAGGTCATCGACGTCCAACAGGCTATTTCCATGGCGCCCGGAGCGTCCGCGATCATCGTGTATGAAGGCAACAACGACACGGATATGCTGAACCAGATGGCCATCGACAACATCGCCAAGCAACTGAGTTGCTCCTGGGGCTGGCTTCCCGCCGATCCTAAGTCGGACGAACCTATCTTCCGGGAATTCGCGGCGCAGGGGCAGAACTTGTTCGTGGCCAGCGGTGACAGCGGCGCGTATACGCTTCCCGGCTGCACCGGAAACTGCAACCCGGCGTATTACCCGGAGGACGATCCCTTCATCACCGCCGCCGGCGGCACGCACATCACCACGAATGGCCCAGGCGGCCCGTGGGCATCGGAAATTGCCTGGGGCGGGAATCCGGAGCTTGCTTGCGGCTATCCCACTGGCGGCAGCAGCGGCGGATATAGCACCAACGGTTATGCCATCCCCAGCTATCAGAAACTTACAGGCGTGATCAATGGGTCGAACGAGGGCTCCACCACATTACGCAATGTCCCGGATGTGGCCGCGGAGGCGGATTGCGATAACTACTTCTGCGCCAACGGGTCGTGCCAGGGCGGAGTGGGAGGCACCAGCCTTGCCGCGCCGCGCTGGGCCGGCTTCCTGGCTTTGGCCAACGAGCAGGCCAACGGTGTGCCCATCGGTTTTTTTAATCCAACTATCTACCACATCGGCCTGGGCGCAAGTTATGGCAGCGACCTGCACGATATTTCGAGCGGGAGTAACAACAATGGCCTCGGGGAGACTTACAACGCCGTCACGGGCTATGACTTAGTCACTGGGTGGGGAAGTCCGAACGGTCAAAGCCTGATTAACGCGCTCGGTCCCGCGTATACGGGCAAGAACTTTTCGCTGACGCCATCTCCGGGCACCATCGATGTCACACCGGGCAATACCGGGACAAGCACGATCACGGTCGGCTCGCTGAATGGATTCGCTGGCACGGTGGATCTTACGGCCACGGTTCTTGGCCAACCGGCGGGCGTTACGGCCGGCATGAATCCGGCGTCGGTAACCGGTTCGGGCACGTCGACGTTGAGTGTGGCGACCGCCAGCTCTACTCCGGGCGGAAGCTTTCCCGTGGTGGTCACAGGCACGGCCGTCAGCCTGACTCAAACCGCCTACGTGACGGTGGCGTTGCCGGGTTTCTCGCTCGCCGCGGCGGCTAACATGTTTCTCAACCAGGCCGGTAAAGCGGCCGGTACGATCACGGTGAGCGCCGTGAACGGGTTCAACGGCAGCGTTACATTCTCCGTGACGGGCTTGCCCAAGGGAGTCAAGGCCGCGTTCAACCCCGCGAGCGCCACCGGGTCCACCCAGTTGGTTCTATCCGCGGCCGCCGAAGCGGCGCTGGGATACGCCAACGCGGTCGTCGTGGGAACGTCGGGCAACCTCACGCAATCGGCCGTTATCAACCTGGCGGTGAGCGCGGCCCTCGGAACGGGCGGCGCGGGGACACCCGTGGACCTTTCCGCGGCATACAACGCCTATGGCATTTACAAGAACGGCTCGACCTACACCACCGGCGGATTGGACGGCGACGGCTATTCGTATTCGTATAAACTGTTGACGCCGTCCCGTGTTCCCTACGGCGCGCAGTTCAACTTCGGATCGCCGGACCAGCCCGATGCCGTCAGCGGCACGGGACAGCCCATCGCATTGCCCGCCGGCCAGTTCTCGCGGCTCAGCCTGCTGGCTACAGGAGTCAACGGCGCCCAGACCGCGCAGGCCATAACCGTCACTTACTCGGATGGTTCTACCTCTGAGTTTACCCAGAGCTTCAGCGATTGGTTTACGCCCGGCAACTACTCTGGCGAGACGGACGCCGTGGCCATGGCTTACCGCAATATAAGCAACGGCACCCAGGACGACAGGACATTCAACCTATACGGCTACGGCTTTAACATTGACCACACAAAAACGGTCCAAAGCTTTACGTTGCCCAATAACCGCGACTTAGTAGTGTTAGCCGCTACCTTAGTCCAGTAGGGCAGCGCCATGCGCTGCCTTGCAGCGCAACGGCAATCAAACCAAGGATGCCCGCAAGGCGGCTGAACATACTCAGAAGCCCCGCCGCGGGCGTGGCTCGAAGCAGATTTCCGGCGGCCAGCCGGATCAGCGCCGCATCGCCATACGCATTCCCCGCCCGGTCGTATACCACCGTGCGGCCGTGGCGGAGAGCGTCCAGAATTCCTTGCTCGGTTTCCTCTTTCGTGAAGACGTAGGTGCGGCAAAGACCAATAGGTCCCAATCCGTGATAATCAGAATCGCCAATAGCCGTCAATGGCGCACTACTGTAAAAGGTCCGCAACTGAGCTGCGAGATCCTCGCTGGCGTGCGCAATCGGATGCAGGACCTCCGCGCCATCCAGTGTATGCCTGGCCTGCGCATCGTAAGCCGTCCAATACTGCGCTAGCGGATGCGCCGCGATGGCCACGCCTCCCTGCCGGTGCACTTGCTCAATGGCGCTCGTAGCGCTCTGCCGCCAATCGATAGTGGAGTCGATCCCAATCGCCAGCAGATGGTAATGCGCCGACACGATCTCTTCGCCCGTGAGCACCAGCGGACCTCCCGTCATTCGCGAGAGCCACCGGCCCACTTTCGAAACCCACACGTGGTTGTGACCCACGATGGCGATCGCATCCAGCCCCTGCCGCTGCGCTTCCCACGCGGTATCCCAGGGCGCCAGCGTGGCCCAGCTCAAAGGGAAGCTATGCACATGGAAATCGGCCGCCACCACACGACAGCCGCCCAACATCAGGTGCGGTCGCACGCGCGACGCATCGCCAATGGTGCCGACGGCGATCGACGCCAGCAGCAGGCCGGCTGCGGTCCAACGTAGCGCAGTCATAGGCCAAACCCTACAAGACGGGCCGCGATCTCCGGCGGAATCGCCGGCCCGCCGAAGATGGCTATGATGATGGTCCACGAAATTAAGCGCTGCAACAGCAAGTCGCGGGCCGCACGCGCCGGACTCCTCTCCATCGCAAATCGGAAGAAGCGGAAGTCGATAAACGCCGACCAAACGATCACAATCGCGCCCGCGCCGTATAGCCAAACCTTGGTGCAGGCGAACGCCTCAATCGGCGGAACGAAGGACCAAATGGCGCAGAGCCCGATCAGCCAGAACAGCCAGGGGCCGTGGCCGGCGAAGAACAGGTCCACGGCCAAACGAAAGCGCCCGTCTTCCAGGCCAACACACTGCCGCCAAACCTGCGATCTCGGCGAGAGGCACAAAGCTCCAGTAAAAGGTGGCCGGGCCTGCCAGCCGCAAGGTCAGGCCGGCGGAGGTAATGAGCGACATCGTGCACCCGAGCACCACGGCTACCAAAAGCGGCCTTCGCCAGAAGATCGGAACCCGCACCCTGCCATCTTACTCGAAATGCGCTACAGTGGATCGAGAGGAAACACCAAAATGATCTCCCGCTTACGTATTGTAGCTCCGGCCATGCTGGTGCTGTCCGCCGCCTTTGCGGCCGACGACGTCAAACCCGAAGCCATTGTGGACAAGTACATCGAAGTCACCGGTGGCCAGGCCGCGTATGAAAAGACCAAAACCGAAATCGCCACCGGCACGGTGGAGGTCATGGGGATGAGCGGCACGCTCACCAGCTACCGGGCCGCGCCCGACAAGTCGTATTCGGTCGTCGACTTTTCCGCCGGCCCCGGCAAATTCGAAGAGGGTGTCAGCGGGGGAGTGGCCTGGGCGATGGACGGCATGCAAGGCGCGCGCATCAAGGATGGCGAGGAGCGCATCGCCGCGGTGCGTAACGCCGCGATGTATAAGGATCCGCACTGGCGCGACTATTACAAAAAGGCCGAGCTTGCGGGGACCGAGGATGTGGGCGGCAAGGCCTGCTATAAAGTGGTCTTGACGCCCAACGAAGGCGCCGCCGAAACCCGCTACTTCGATAAGACCTCCGGCCTCCTGCTAAAAGTGGTCATGCCGGTAACGACGCCCGATGGATCCGCGACCGTCGAAAGCCTTCTGAGCGACTATCGGGACGAGAATGGCGTCTTGGCGGCGCATACCGTCTCGGAGAAGCTGCCCAGCTTCGAACTTCTGATAAAGGTCCAGAGCGTAAAGCAGAATCCGGATATCGCGGCGGACCGTTTCGATCTGCCGGCCGAAATCAAAGCTCTCACCGATAAGAAGACCGACACGAAGACCGAGAAGAAGTAGCCGGTCCTATTCGAGCAGCTTGTGCGCCCGCAGGTCTCGACCAGATCGGCGGGCCGGTTCGTCTGAATGCCGGCCGCGCCCCGGTCCACCTGCCACGCCAATGGATTGTCCGCGGCTCGACGGTCGGAATTCCCGCCCGCATCGTCCCGCACCAGCTTCGACACACATCCGGGACTGAGATGCTGCGCGCGGGTGTCAGCTGTGCTGCCTTATAGAACTCCTCGGTCACAAGAGCCCCATATGACCTTGGAATAATCTCGAGATCGCCCAACAGGATCTCCAGCGCGAGTTCCACCTGGCGCTCTCCCATTCCAGACACATGGCCTGCCAAATCTGAACCGACGCCCGCCGCAACACCCCCAAAACCAACGGATTACCATTTGAACGCAACGAATTGGGGTATCGCCAAATCCAGCGGCGCGCATGCCGCGTCCCCCAGCCTCTCTAGCCCCAATACTCTTCACTTTCGTGGGGCAGACCCTCGCCTTTCGTGTTCTGTTTGGGAGGGCCTGCGGCCCGCGAAATTTCATGAAAAAGCGGCCTGCGGTGGGAGCGTTTTTCGCCGAATATTCGCTTTTAGGACGGCCTTTGTTTTCTTCGGCATCGGGTGGTTTTTCGACCCTGCCGTCTTCGGAGAGCCCCACCAAGGCGAACAGTATTGCCTCTAGTAACCCCGATCCCCGCAAATCCGCGCCAGCCACCCCTCCGCGATCGGCCGCGCCTTCGACGGAAACCGGTGCCCCCCGTCCAACATATGGAACTCCACATCCGCCGCCCGCAGCCGCAGCCGCTCCGCATACCGCTCTGTGACCTCTGGCTTATAAAACTCATCTTCCCGCCGCGCGATATGCAGCACCGCCGCCGTCACCGGCTTGTAGGGACCCTCCTCCCAGTTGCGCGGGATGCCGCCGCAGATCCCGATCACCCCGCGGATTTCGTCCGGATGCGTGGCCGCGAACCGGTAGTTCATGCCCACCGGCTGCGAAAAGCCGGCCAGAATACGGCGGGAGGCCGGGATGCCGTACTCGCGTCCGGCTTCGTTCAGCACATGCAGCAGCATATCGTGATGCAGCCGCACCGAGGAATCCGGGTGCTTGTGCGTGGCCCAGCCGTAGCCCACCTCGTTCGACCCCATACCGAGGTAGAACTGGTTGGGCCCCTGGACAGCCGCGATCACGTGCCGCGGGCCCATCATGGCCGCCGTCAGGCGCAGCATCACGTCCGGATTAGCGCTGAAGCCGTGCAGGGTGACCACCAGCACCGCGCGTTCGTCTAACGGCTCCGGAGCATGTACCAAATACCGGCAATCCAGACGGGCGGTGAAGCTGCAATGGCGGGTGTTTTCGAGGGTCATGGCGATCGCGATTCGGGCTTGCGGATATTAATGAAAACTTCAACTTGATTTCCGCAGATTTGAGGTTATCATAGCTCTATCGGCCATGCGCGCCGCGGGTTCGCCAAGTGTGCGAATCGGGTTGCGACCGCTCATGGGCCAGCAACGGGGCAGGTATCGGAAGGGAAGGCGGAAGGGCCCGGAATGGGCCTCCAACGCGCCGTTCAGGCGTGAAAATACAAGTGTGGCCAATGGAGGACAATCAGATGAATTCACCGACGCGTAATATCAAGCAGATCATCTCTTTCGTTTTCTTCGCGGGTTTTGTGCTTTGCGCGCGCATGCTCGCGCAGGACGTTTTGGGCGGCATCACCGGCACGGTAAAGGACGCTACCGGCGCGGCCGTACCGAACGCCACGGTGCGCGCGCGGAATATCGGCACCAACCTGGAAGTGGTCCAGCACTCCCAGGCAAACGGCTCCTATTCGGTGGGCAACATTCCGGCGGGCAACTACCAGTTGACGTTTACCAAAGACGGATTCGAGACGGAAACGCACACTCAGGTTGTGGTGAACGCCAACCGCACCACCACGGTGGATGGCGACCTGAAGGTGGGCACCGTGGCCACCACGGTCGAAGTCACCTCTACGCCGCTCATGAACCAGGTGGACACCACCACCGGCTACGTGGTCGACCAATTGACCATTGAGGAGACGCCCCTGGGGACCGGCAGCTTCACGCAGTTGGCCATCTTGAGTCCGGGCGTACACGCGGATTTCCTGGGCGGCTCCGGCAGCAACGCCGGCCTCGGCAATCAGGCCATCTTCGCCAATGGGAACAGGGATACCAGCAACAGCTTCTCCCTGAACGGCGTGGATACCAACAATCTCTTCAATGGCAATTCCACCAGCCAAGTGGGTGAGAACCGCTTCGTATTGAACATCGGTGAAAACTTCGGCGCGGGCGGCGCGATTCAGACCAGTACCTCGGTTTACGGCGCGATCGGCCAGGCGCTGCCCACGCCCCCGGTCGAAACCATCCAGGAAGTCTCCGTCAACTCGGCCATGTACGATGCCACGCAGGGAGCGCATAGCGGCGCGCACGTCAGCGTGATCACCAAGTCGGGCACCAATGCGCTGCACGGCATGCTCTATGAGGATTTCCAGAACAGCATATGGAATTCCGCCCCGTTTTTCTACAACGCGTCCCCGGCCATCACCCAGAAGGACCCCTTCCTCGCCCGCAACCAGTTCGGCGCGACTCTTGGCGGGCCCATCAAGAAGGACAAGCTGTTCTATTTCGTGGCTTACCAGGGCGTGCGCCTGGCGGATGCATCCGACGCAACCAAAGACGTGGACGTCCCCCTTGGGCTGACCAACGACCGCAGCGCCCAAGGTATCGTGAATGCGATGGAGGCAAGCTATGGCAAGACCATCACCACCTCGCAGATTAGTCCCGTGGCGCTCTCCATGCTGCAAGCCACGCTGCCTGGCGGGCAGTACCTCTTCCCCAGCGCCCAGATTACAAATTCGAAAACGGCGAACGCACTGGGCTATGACGCTGTGGTCCAAGGCCCGAACGCCCAGTCCAGCGTCAATCAGGGCATCGCCAACGTCGATTACATCGTCAATGACATGGACCGGCTGACGGGCAAGTACTATTATCAGGACAATCCCACGGGCAATCCTTTTGGAGCGGTCGGATCGCTGCTCGGCTTTCCCCAACAACTATCCGCCGGAAGCCAGGTAATGGCTGTGAACAACACCGTGATCCTGAGTCCCAGCCTTACTTGGCAGCAGAACGCCGGATTCACGCGCATGTTTGCCTTCGCCCAAACCAGCCAGCAGTTCTCGCCCAGCAGTTTTGGGATGAACCTCTTGGGATCGACCGCCTTCCCCCAAATGCAGATCTCCGATGCACTCGGCAGCAACGAGTTGGAGTTCGGCCCCAGCGTCAGTTTCGGCAATGCGGGCATGTACCAGAACCAGTGGCAAGCGGGCTCCTCTCTCAATTGGGTGAAGGGCCGCCACACCATCGCCGTAGGCCTCAGTTGGGTGCACACGGAGCTCAACATTATCAATAAAGATACGAGCACCGGATTGGACAATTTGGGGTTCAGCAGTTTCTTGAACTTCGTGGAAGGCAGTGTGCGTACCGGAAGGTACTCGTCCGAGTTTGCAGGCAACTCCAACCGCTACTACCGGTCGGATACCGCGGGCGCGTATATTAACGACAATTACAAAGTGGCCAGCAACCTCGCGCTAACCGTGGGATTGCGCTTCGACTTCGACGGTCCGCTCACGGAAGCGTACGGACGGCTCACAGACTTCGACCCGAGCCTCTACGCCTATAACGCGACGACCGATAAGATTACGAATTCAGGGCTTGAGGTGGCTGGAAACAACGTGCAGTTCGGAACGCCGGGCGCCAACGACTCGCTGTTGAAGCAGCGTCAGTGGGGCTTTGCGCCCCGTATCGGACTGGCATGGACTCCCAAGCCCAAGCTGACCGTGCGTAGCGGCTTCGGCATGTATTACGATCGCGGCGAACTGTTCAGCGAATTTTCGCCCAGCGCCGGTTTCGGGTTCAATGGCCCGTTGGGTGTAACGCTCCAGGAGCCCTTTGTATCGGCCGGCTTCGCCAGCAAGGGCGCCACCTTGCAGACGCCTTTCGGCACCAAACCGCTGGCGCCGCCGCCGGCCAGCACCGCGGCATTCAACGCCTTGCTGCCGAACCTCTCCCAGACCGAAAGTGGCGACTATCCCACGGGAAATGCCTTTGGACCCTTCCTGCTGGGCGGATACGACATAAACAACAAACTGCCTTATACGCTCAATTGGACGTTCGACATACAGTACCAGGCAGCCAATAGCTGGCTGTTCAGCGCCGGATATGTCGGCAACCACGGTGTGCATGAAGTGCTGCCGATCCCGTTCAACCAACCGGGGATTGCCACTCCGCAAAATCCGATCAACGGTCAGATCTACTCCTACGGCGGATTAAGTCCGGGCAGCGCCTGCAATAATGGCACGCTCGATCTCGAACCGATATGCCCCGGCCCGGAATACGCCGGCAACGCGCCGGCCCGCGTCCGGTATATAGGCTACGACATGAACTCCGTTTTGTACAAGGCGGAAGGCATCTCGAACTATAACGCGCTGCAGCTTCAAGCCCGCAAACGATTGTCCAATGGCCTGCAGTTCACCGCTTCCTACACATGGTCCCATGCGCTTGACGAACAAAGCGGCCTGGGTTTATTCTTTACCGGCAACAACCCGTTGAATCCTAAGTCGAACTATGCGTCCGCGGACTTCGATCAAACCCATGTCTTCCTGATCAACTACAGTTACACGCTGCCTAAGGTGACCGCGAACCAGTCCTTGGGCTACCTGGTCAATGGATGGACGATCGGCGGGCAGACGGTGGCCCAGAGCGGCCAGCCTTACAGCGTCTACGATTTTTCGGGCTCGGTCGCCGGACAGTATTACGGGTCGAGCGACTACATCACCAATCCCATCGTGCCGCTGCTGCCCGGCGTCACTTCCAAGCAGGCGCAGCTCCAGGGCACTACCGGTGTCAACCCCAATAACCCGGTGTTGAATTCCGCCGATTTCCTGCCGCAGCTCCTGGCGCCGGGGCAGGCGGGTGTTCCTCCTTGCGATGCCTCCGGATGCGATATCTATGAATCGCTGTACGGCAACACGGGCCGCAACTTGTTCCGCGCCCCCTTCCAAGTGCGCTTCGATATGACCATCGGCAAGGAGTTCCTGTTTGGCGAACGATATCGTTTGCGCTTTAACTTCGACGCGTTCAATCTCTTCAATCACCCCGATTTCGACGCGCCCAACAACGATGTCGATTTCTTCCCCTATTACGAGGGGCCGCTGCAGATTCCGCCGACGGGCAGTCTGGGCTACATCCAGCATACGATCGGCAGCTCGCGGTTCCTGCAGGCGTCGCTGCACCTTTCGTTCTAAATACTGTTTCCTGTGGGGCAGACCATCGCTTTTGGTGGTCTGCCCGCCCCGCTACTCCAGCTTCCCGGCGATCTCGAGCAGCTTCCGCACCGTGTTCAAATTCCGGCTGGTGCCTAATGTCTGCAGCGTCTTCTCTACCAGCGGCAGCTTGAGTTTCGGACGCGCCATGCCGTTGGTGTAATAAATGTAGAGTTCGCGCCCGTCGATATGCAGTTCCTCGGGCGCGATCTCGATGCCCAGGACCTGTTGCCGCGCCGCGGTGCTCGGCTCGCCGGCCAGAAAATGGATCGCGAGCCTGCTCCCATCCATACCGGGCCGCGTCGCGAACGGGTTCCGGGCAATCACGTCCCTCAGATCGGCGGGCGTGCGGAGGATGACATCCGAGCGAAAGCCGCAAGCGCTCTCGATGGCATCCTCGATCCGCGTCCGCAGGCGCACCAGATCGCGCCCCGTCGTCCGGAACAGGACATTGCCGGAGTTAATGTAGGTCTGCACGGCGTCGAAGCCGAGGGATTCGTAAAGTGCCCGCAAATCGTCCATCTTCACTTTGCGGTTGCCGCCCACATTCACGCCGCGGAGCAGGGAGATCAGCACAGGCATATGTCACTCCACGCTTTCAATAATTTTCTTCTTGCGGAACCAATCCAGTATGACGCTCCGCATCAAGCCGGCGTTCTTGGGGAATTGCAGGCCCGTGGTGCGCAGGTTCTCCTGCGTGCTCTGATTGGCGGCGGTGTAGTCGCTCACCGCGAGAGTGTAGTCGCGGTCCGGGTCGATCTGCCGGTCGCCGGCCACTACTTTCGGCAGGTCGCGGCCTTTAAAGGTTCCGATCAATACGTCGTTGTCGAACGGCATGATGTTCCAGATCTGGCGATCCAGTAACTGGCCCTGCGGCAGCGTATCGCGGATGCCGCCCATGTTCATCCACGCGAAATCGGAGTGAGTTTCCTCGCGCACGGCTTGCTCGATGAGCCGCTTCACCTCGGATTTATTGAAAACGCGGCTCGATATCGCCAGGGGACGGTCGACTTGGATGGCCACCTTGTCTTCCCAAAATTTCACTTGGGCAGCCATGGCCGCGTCCGGCTCGATCCGGGCGGAATCCACGGGGATGCGTTTCCAGGTCCACGATACCGGTGCTTTTTTCCGGGTATCGATCTTCAAATCCAAACGGCCGAGTTCTTCGCCATAGCTCCTGACGCGCACCAGCACGCGGCCGTCATGCGACAACGCTTCGGTAATTCCAGAATGGATGTGACCGGTGACCGACACCGGAATCTCGGGAACCGAATTCAGAATTTCGTTCTCTTCCGCTCCGGAGATGTGTGCCAGCAGCACCACCAGATCGGACTGGCTGCGCAATTGCCGTCCATACCTGCGCACCGTCTCCACCACGGGAATCGTATGCCACTCGCCCAACGATTTTGGGGTACTGAGAGTGTTCAAGGTATCCGTCATTCCTCCGATCACCGCCACGCGCAGGCCGTTCACCTGAAGTATCGTGTACGGCTCTGGCGTCATAAGGTTGCCCGCGGCGTTCACCACGTTGGCCGTCACTACGGGGTACGTGGCGATGTGCGCGAATTGGGCGGCCTGCGCCCAGCCGTAGTCGAATTCGTGGTTTCCCAGGCAGGCGGCGTCGAAACCCAACAGGTTCGCCAATTGGTAGATGGGTTCCCCGTGGAAGATGGTGGAGACCGGGCTGCCCTGCACCAGATCGCCCGCATTCAGCAGGATGCAATCGGCGCACCCGGCGCGCTCGCGCTTGATGACGGTGGCGAGATAGGCGAATCCGCCGCGGCTGTTCTCAGGCGTGATGTGTGCGTGCAAATCGTTCAAATGGAGAATGGTCAGAGTGCGGACTTCACCGGCCAGGGTGGCGCACGCCAGCAAAAACACGGCCGCCGCGCGGCGGATTCGACGGATCATTCGCTCCATTGTAACGTGAGCATGGCGGGGCTCCACCCTGCGTTACAATAGTGTTGAATGCCGCAGCGGGAAACCATGCTCGTCCCGCCGGTTCCTTTTGCGCCGCAGTTGCTCTCCAGGTTGGGCGAACTGGACAGGGCCGTGCAATCGGCAATCCGGGGGAAGCCCGAAGTCGTGCGGCTCTCGCTGGTCTGCCTGCTGGCGCGCGGCCACCTGCTGATCGAGGACGTGCCCGGCGTGGGCAAGACCACCTTGGCGCAATCGCTGGCCCGCGCGGTCGCGTGCGGCTTCCACCGCCTGCAGTTCACCAGCGACATGCTGCCCAGCGACGTGTTGGGCGTGACCATCTACAACGCGCATTCCGAGGCGTTCGAATTCAAGCCGGGCCCGGTCTTCACCAATTTTCTGCTGGCCGACGAAATCAATCGCACCACACCGAAGACGCAATCGGCCCTGCTCGAAGCCATGAACGAAAGCCAGGTGACCATCGACGGCCGTCCGCACCTGCTGCCGCGCCCCTTCATGGTGATCGCCACGCAAAACCCCGTCGAGCACCACGGCACCTACCCGCTGCCGGAGTCCCAGATGGACCGCTTCCTGATGCGCCTGCGCATCGGCTACCCGGACTCGGCCAGCGAGCGCGAGATCCTGCGCAACAGCGAGATGGCCGCCGGCGATGGCGTGCGCCCGGTGCTTTCGGGCGACGACATCATCCGGCTGCAAGCCTCCGTGCAGCGCGTCACCGTGGAGGAGTCGCTGGTCGATTACATGCTTGCGATCGTGGAAAAGACGCGCGCGCACGAATCGCTCACGTTGGGCGTAAGCCCGCGCGGCTCGCAAGCACTGTTCCGCGCGGTGCAGGCGTTGGCGCTGCTCGAAGGCCGCGAATACGCCATCCCGGACGATGTGAAACGCCTGGCGGCGCCCGTGTTCGGGCATCGCGTGATGGTGAATACGCGCACGGCGCTGGCGCAGCGGCGCTCCGATCTGGGCGACCGCATCGTCGAAGAGATACTCAGCCTGACCGACGTGCCCCTTTAGCCGGCCACGCAATTCCATATGAAAACTGCCATTATCGGCCTGCCCATGGTAGGCAAGACATCGTTGTTCACCATCCTCACCGGCGCCCACCAGGACACGCGCATCGGCTCGACCGCCGCGCGCGTGGGCGTAGCCAAGGTGCCCGACGCGCGCCTGGACGAGCTTTCGAAGCTGTTCGAACCCAAGAAGGTCACCTACGCCACAGTGGAATACGTGGATATGCCGGCCATCTCGAAGGAGAACCTGCGCGACGCCAGTTACCTCGCCAGCCTGCGCGTTGTGGACGCCTTCGCGCAGGTTCTGCGTCTGTTCGAGGACGAAACCATCCCTCACGAGAAAGGCAGCCTGGATCCGCTGCGCGATCTGGAAGACGTGGAGACCGAGCTGATTCTGAGCGACTTGGTGGTGATCGAAAAGCGGTTGGAGCGGCTGGACAAGGATCGCAAGAAGACTAAGAGTCCGGAACTGGACCGCGAGTTCGACCTGTTGCAAAGATGCAAGGCGGCGGTGGAAGCGAACCAGCCGTTGCGCGAGCTGGATCTCGACCCGGACGACGAGAAGCGCATCCGCGGCTTCCAGTTCCTGTCGCAAAAGCCGATGCTTTACGTCTTGAACCTGGGCGAAGCGGACGCGCCGAAGCTGCACGATAAGGAGCGGGAGTACCGCGAGGGTGCGCTGGCCGGGCGTAGGCAAACCGCGGTCGCGGGGATTTGCGGCAAGGTGGAAGCCGAATTGGCCGAGCTGCCCGCCGATGAGCTGAAGGACTATATGGCGAGTTACGGCCTGAGTGAGTCGGGCCTCGAACGTCTGATTTCGGCGACTTACTCGCTGCTGGGGCTGATGTCGTTCCTGACCGCGGGCGAAGACGAGGTGCGCGCTTGGACGATTCCGTTCCACAGTACGGCGGTGAAGGCGGCCGGCGCGATTCATTCTGATTTCGAGAAGAAGTTTATCCGCGCGGAGGTGGTGAACTGGAAATCGCTGGTGGATTTAGGCGGATATGCCGGGCTGCGCGAAAAAGGCATGCTGCGCCTCGAAGGCAAAGAGTATATCGTCAAGGATGGAGATGTGCTGGTGATCCGCCACGGGTAGTAGAGCGTAATGCGATCGTTCTGGAGGAGTGGCTATGCCGAAGAAGACGGATGACGGCGACTTGACGGATTCTTTGACCCGTGACGCCTTGCGCGCCGCCAAGACCGTAATCGAGGAGGCGGATCATCTGCATCTCTCGGAAAGGGATAGTCTGCGAGTCATGGATCTGCTGGAGCATCCGCCTGCGCCAAACGCAAAACTGCTGGCGGCGGCTCGGGCATTGCCAAAGCGGCGGCCGTAACCGTGACGGCGTGGCACGAAGAGCCGATCGACAAGAAACACAATCGGGAAGCGTTCGACTGCGGCGAGGAAGCGCTCAATGACTTTTTGGGCCGTTACGCCCGCCAGAGCCACGAGTTGGGAGGCGCGAAAACGTTTTTTGCGATTGACGATGCCGAGGACAAGACTATTCTCGGCTTCTACAGTCTGAGCCCCGCAGCGGTCGCCTATGCCCGGACGCCGGAGGTCATACGGCGCGCCTTGGCGCGCCACGATGTGCCGGGCTTCCGGCTGACGCGTCTGGCCGTGGATCGCAGGTTCCAAGGGCAGGGAATTGGCGCACAACTTCTGTTCGCGGCTGGCAGGCGCTGCCTGTTGGCCTCGGCGGAAGTCGGCGGCGTGGTGCTGGTCCTCGATGCCAAGAATGAAAGGGTGGCTGAATGGCATGCCAGCTATGGCGCTGTGCGGATGCTAGACGCGCCGTTGTCGCTGCTGCTGCCGCTCGCGACCATCGAGGCCGCGCTCAAAAAGGCCGGCAAATAGCTACGACCGACCGTCACCCCATATGGCTCAATCCGGCCCCTGGTATCCGACTCGCGACTGTCGATACCTCAATGAGGAGCAGCTACGTTCAAGGCCCAGGTTGGATCGCTTGAAATGCCCTGTGTTACAACGTTTGGGATGGGAGGCTAGGCCAGATGGATGCACAGCAGCGGTTTGACGCGTGTATGAAACAGGCAGATTTCTACTTCCGCTCATTCGACACCCGTAGGCAGTACGAATGGAAGGTGACTTTCGGCATCTGGACCCTAGCGGCGGTGGGAATAGCGTTCCTACCGCGCCTTGCGGGCATAACGCCGGTCGAGAAAAGTTTCTTGGCTGTGTTTTTGGTACTGCTGCATGTCGCGTGGACCTTCCGAATCGTACAGTCAAACTGGAAGGACGCAAAACGTGCGTGGGGATTCCGTGAGATCGCAGAGCGCATTCTGAAACACCCACCAGACGCGTCGACCATTGTGGCAGATCTGCCGGTGCTGCCAGTCACCAAGATCAGGAGAACCTCTGACGTCGTATTCGCCTCGCTCCCGGTCTTAGGAACCTTAATCCTGGTCGGCGCATCGTTCATGCTGCCAGCGCCGAGGGGCACAGGAACACCGGAGTCTTTAGAGCTTCACTCCGACGGAGGGGAGGTGCATCTTTCCGTGCCAAAATGAAGCAAAATCGCGCCTAGCGTCGGCGTCTGTTTTCCAGGGCGAACCAGAGCAGCGAACTCAGAGCAACCCGTTCGGCGTACAGCACTCCTTATGCCAGTCAATCCGAAGCGACGATTTACGGTGGCGAACGATCATCGCCTCCATGCCGGCTCCATTCCGGTCCCTTGAACCTCTTCCGTACCGCCGCGAAATACAAAATGCCTAACCCCACCAACAACCCCGCCAGCGTCTTTCCCGCCAACTCATTAGGCGGCATCACCAGCACCACGCAAATGAACGCCGCAAACGCGACCGCCACCACATTCAGCGGCCCGCCGAAGCGTCCCAGGCTCCAGACGGCGCGCCTGGGCCAATCCGACCCCGCCTGCCGGGCGCGCCAAGCCAGCGCGATCGGAATCGTATAGGCCAGATACAACGCCACCGTGCTCAGCGACGACACTACCGGCACCGCCTTGGTCCAGAGCATGGCGGCCATCGAGGCGCCCACGATCAGCCAGATGGCGGGCGCGGGTGTACCATGGCGCGGACTGACCCAGCGCACCTGCTCCGCCAGCGGCGTGCCATGGTCGCGCGCCAGCGAATACAACGCGCGCGAGCCCGACGTGATGCACGCCACGCCGCAAAACCACATGGCCATGGACGCCAGCGCCGCCATGGCATTGCCCGCCTTCGCCCCCAGCCCCTGTTGCAGGATGGCGATCACCGCCGGAATCTGGTTGCCGTGCGCATCCTTGGCCGCCAGCACCGCGGGAATGCTGTGGATGGCCAGCGTCAGCGCCAGCAACAGGAAGTAACCAGCCACGCCCGAAACCGCCACCGATAGCACGATGCCCCAGGGCGCGCGCCGCCGGGGATCGCGCGTCTCCTCCGCCATATGCGCCGAAGCGTCGAAGCCTGTGTAGGTCCACATCGCCTGCAGCAGCCCCAGCACGAAGGCCCACGCGTAAGGCGAGCGCCCGTCGCTATTCACCGCTCCAAACAAAAACTGCACGGGCTGTTTTGGCGCAAAAAAGAAGAGCGCCAGCACTACCACGGCCACGCCGGCGATGTGTACCGTCACGCTGAAATCGTTCAAGATGGCCACCAGGCGTATGCCGTAGTGGTTCAGAAGGCCCTGCGTCACCAAAATAAAGGCGAACATCGAGAACAGGTTGAACGGCGTGGAAGGCAGGTTCAGGAACGGCAGGATGAACTGCGCGCAACTATAGTTGATACCAGCCTGCGCGGCGATCAGCCCCACAATGTTCAGCCAGGCCACCAGCCAGCCCCAGCCTTTGCCGCCCAGATCGGCCGCCCAGTGATACGTGGCGCCGGCGGTGGGATACGCCGAACACAACTCGGCCATGCTGGCTGCCACCACCAGCGTGAACACGGTGGCCAGCGGCCATCCCAGCGTCATCTCCAGCGGTCCGCCCATTTCGAGGCCGTACCCGAACAGCGTCACCGCTCCGGTCAGGATCGAAATGATGGAAAAGGAAATGGCGAAGTTGCTGAACCCGCCCATGCCGCGGAACAGTTCCTGGGCGTATCCGAAGCGGCCGAGGTCGGCGCGATCCTGTTCCGGGAACGACATTCGCGCGGCGCGGCTAAAGCTCCACGTCCCGCTTCAAGTGCTTGCTGATGGCCTGCGCCACCAGTTCCTTCAAGGTTTGGCCCGTCTCGGTCTGGACGAAAGTATTCTCCACGATGTCCCAATCGAGCTTGTGGCCGCGCGCCCCCAGCGTCACCTTGATCTGCCCCGTGGCGGAGTCCGGCGCGATCGTGAATTTGCCCGGCGGCCGCTCGAAGGAGATGGCGATCGCGCCGCCATGCAGGCTGGACTGGAAGCCATAATCGTCGCCGGCCAGGACCAGATCGCCCTGCAAGGTTGTCAATGTTTCGTGAGCGTGCTTCTTGAAATCGTGTTCATCGACCATGCGTTTCTCCCCTGTGCTTCAGCGCGGACCCGAAAACGCCGGAAAGTCGTCATGGCTTGGATGTCTTCGGCAATGTCGAACAGAGTCTGCCTCCTTTATAGCACCTTTAAGGGTGTCCTCCAGGCCGCGCTATAGACTTACTCCCGATGCCCCAAAATCTCATGCGTCTGCTCACCTAACCGCGGCGGCGCGCCGCCCAGCCGTCCGGGCGTCTCGCTCAGCCTGGGCGCGACCACCGAATCGCCGCGCCCCAAGCCAAAATGCGCAGCGACCTCTGCCACGTTCCGCACCGGCGTCACGCAGCAATCGGCGGGACGCAGTAGCTCGAACCACTCCTCCGCCGAGCGCGTGCGGAAGATGCGCGCCAACTCCACAATAATTTCCTCGCGCCGCGGATCTTCGGCGAACTGGTCCGGGATGAAATCCTCGCACTCCAATGCGCGGCAGAGCGCCTGCCAGAACTTCGCCTCCAGCGCCCCGACTGCGATCCAGCGCCCGTCCGCCGCTTCATAAACGCGATAACAGGCGTAGCGGCCCGTCAGGACGCCATCGCCTCGCGCGGGCAACGCACCAGTCGCCGCATGCAGGCCCAACGCGACGGGCAGCAGCCACGCCACGCCATCCGCCATCGAGACGTCCACTGACTGGCCGCGACCGGTCTTCGCACGCGCCGCCAGAGCCAGCAGCACGCCGGTCACCGCCTGCAAGGCGCCGCCCGCCAGGTCCGCAATCTGAATTCCGGGAATCGCCGGTTGTCCGCCGCGCGCGCCGTTCCCCTCCAGCGCTCCGCCCAGCGCCAGATAATTGACGTCGTGCCCCGCCATCCCCGCCCACGGCCCGTCCTGCCCATAGCCGGTGATCGACACGTAGATGAGGCGTTCATTCGACGCGCGCAGCGTTTCGTAACTCAGGCCCAAGCGCTGCATCGTGCCGGGCCGGAAGCTTTCGACCACCACATCCGCGGTCTGGGCCAGCTTCAGAAAAGCCGTGCGCCCGCTCTCGCTTTTCAAATCCAGCGCGAGGCTCTGCTTGCCGCGATTCACCATGTGGAAGACGGCTCCTTCGCCATCCAGATACGGCGGCATCCACCTGCCATAATCGCCCCGCTCCGGCTCTTCGATCTTGATCACCTCCGCGCCGAAATTGGCAAGCTGCATGGTGGCCGCCGCGCCCGGCAGCAGCCGCGTCAGGTCCAGCACCACCAGGCCGTCCA
>Ga0302325_10009715_pt1 | contig 20978 bp, 18 predicted proteins | sample Palsa_T0_2_FD_201948 | JGI IMG/M metagenome (GOLD analysis project Ga0302325, IMG submission 201948) | Peat permafrost microbial communities from Stordalen Mire near Abisko, Sweden - Palsa_T0_2 | ecosystem: Environmental > Terrestrial > Soil > Palsa > Peat permafrost | place: Sweden: Abisko...
GTTGCACCCTCGTTGGTGGCCCGCCAGAAGAAATCGGGCAGCATGTGGTGATGGATGTCCACGGTGAAGGTCACCGCAGCCTCCTCGTGTCTGCGGACATCGGAGCCTGTCCATGTCCATGCTGGCCGCCGGCCAGGTGAGATGTCGTCACCAGTTTCTGGTGATTCGAGATGCCCGGGCAACGCGGCCGGCGTCCGCGCGCCGTTGACAGCGCACGCGCCGGCCTGGTACCGAGGGGGGAGGTGCCAGGACTGGGTCAGGCGGACATATCAAGGCAGGCCGGTGCAGGTGACTCACGCGACTCCCCGGCTGATCGACAGGGGTGATCTTCTCGCTGCCCTGGATCGCGCGGCGGCCCGGAAGGTGACGATCATCTCGGCGCCGGCCGGCAGCGGGAAGACGTCGCTGCTGCGCGCCTGGGCCGACCGTCAGGGTCAGCGGCAACGGCTCGCCAGCCTGCAGGTACCACGCGATCAGCAAGACGCCCAGCAGTTCTGGCTGGCGCTGCTCGACGCGGTCAGGCACGCTTGCGCCGTGACCGGCCGCGCGGCACCGTCGGCGGCGACGCCTGATTTCAATGCGCCTGCGATGGTTGACCGGGTGCTAGCGGAGCTCGCCGGCGCTGGTGGCGACATCACGCTGGTTATCGATGACCTGCACGAGCTGAACTCGCCGGAGGCACTGACTCAGCTCACCCGGCTGCTGACGAACCTTCCGCCGGACGCGCACGCTCTGCTGGCCACCCGGCACGATCTGCGGCTGCGCCTGCATCAGCTCCGCCTGGCCGGCGAGCTGGCCGAGATCCGCGCGGCCGACCTGCGCTTCACCGAGCACGAGACCCGCATGCTGCTCGGTGCCTCGGGTATCGCGCTATCCGAGTCCGGAGCGGCGCTGCTGCACCAGCGGACCGAGGGGTGGGCCGCGGGCCTGCGCCTCGCGGCGCTTGCCCTGGCCGGTCACCCCGATCCCGAGCGGTTCGTCGCGGAATTCTCCGGCAGCGAGCGCACGGTCGCGGAGTACCTGATCGCGGAAATGCTGGAGCGTCAGAGCGCCGGCGTCCAGGATCTGCTGCTGCGCACCTCCCTGCTCGACCGGGTCAACGGCGAGCTCGCCGACGTGCTGACCGGCCGCCCCGGCTCGGAGCGGATCCTGCTGGAACTCGCGGACGCGAACGCGTTCGTCGTGCCGCTCGACGCCGGACGTACCTGGTTCCGCTATCACCACCTGTTCGGGGATCTGCTCCGGCTGGAGCTGCGCCGGACGCTGCCCGCGGAAGTGCCGGCGCTGCACCGGCGCGCCGCCGGATGGTTCATCCGGCAGGCCCGGGTGGTCGACGCCATCCGGCATACCCAGGCGGCGGGCGACTGGGCTGATGCGGCCCGGCTGCTGGCTGACCATGCGTTCAGCCTGACCCTCGACGGGCAGGCGCAGACCATGCAGGCGCTGGTGCGGGCCTTCCCGCCGGGCGCCGATCACCCCGAGCTGGCCCTGGTACGCGCCGGGGTTGACCTGGTCCAGGGGCGCCTGGACGAGGCGGCCGCCCACCTGGCGGTCGCCGAGACGTACGCCGAGGCGGCACCGCCGGATCGCCGGCGCCGCCTCCAGGTGGGGATCGCGTCGCTGCAGCTGTCGCTGGCCAGGCGGCGCGGCCACCTGACCCGGGTCATCGAGCAGGTGAGGTTCCTCGCCGCACCGGTAACCGGGCAGTCCGACGAAGACATCGCCCTGGGCAGCGACCTGCGGGCGGTGGCGCTGATGAACCTGGGGACCGCCGAGGCGTGGTCGCTCGGGCTGCCCGACGCCGAACGCCACCTCCGGGAGGGCGCCGTCCTGGCCCGGGAGATCGGCCGGCCTTACGTCGAAGTCGGCTGTCTCGCCCAGCTCGGGTTCGCGTCCAAGATCGACCCGTTCGCCACGACCCAGCGGCGCTGCCGCGAGGCGATCGCGCTCGCCGAGCGGTACGGCTGGGGCGCGGAACCGGTGATCGCGCCCGCGCTGGTGACGCTGGCCGGCACGATGGTGTGGCTGGGCGAGTTCGACGAGGGTGAGCGATGGCTGCAGCGCACGGCGCGGGCCCTGCAGACAGACACCGGGCCGGACATCAGCCTGCTGCTGCACCAGACGACCGGGATACTGCACGCCGCCCGCGGCCGCCACCGGATGGCGTTCGAGGAGTTCAGCGCGGCCGAACAGCTGCGATCGCAGCTGGCCGGATCGCACGCGCTGGCGAGCCAGGTGACCGGCTGGCTGCTGGCCGCCCAAGCCCGGCTCGGACAGCCGGGCGAAGCCCGCACGGCACTGGCGGCGGTCCATGACGAGCGGGCCGGCTCCGGTGAGATCCGCAATGCCCGCGCGGTGATCTGCCTGGCGGAAGGCGATCCGGCCGGAGCCCTGGGCGCGCTGCAGCCTGTTCTCGACGGCACGGCCCCGGTCATCGGTTACGTCACGCTGGTGGAATCGCACCTGCTCGCCGGGCTCGCCCACCGTGAACTCGGTGACCAGCGCGCGGCGGAGGCGGCCGCGGAACGCGCCCTGGCGCTGGCGGAGTCCGACCGGCTCGTCCTGCCGTTCGCGATGACGTTCTCCCGGGAGCTGCTCGAGGCCCTGCCGCGGCACCAGAGCGCCCACGCGGCGCTGCTCACCGACATCCTCGACGTGCTGCACGGCTCGTCCCCGGCGGCCCCGGACCAGCCGCCGCTACTGGACGCCGAAGAGCTCAGCCCAGGGGAGCTCAGGGTGCTGCGATATCTCTCGACGAACTTGTCCCGGCCGGAGATCGCCGGCGTGCTGTCCGTCTCGGTGAACACCGTCAGCACGCACGTCCGCAGCATCTACGCCAAGCTCGGAGTCAAGGACCGCTCCTCGGCGGTGCGGCGCGCCCGGGCGCTGCGGCTGCTGGCGGGCGCCCGCGCCCGCTAGCCCGGCGTAGATCACCAGAATCAGGTGATTGCCGCTCACCGTAACGGCCGCTAGCGTCGGCCGGGTCCGTTCCGCTCGGAGAAGGTGAGGCTCCTGTGGAAGGAGTGAGCGAGGATTCCGGCCGTACTGGGTGGCTGCAGCAGGCGCGCTCTCACCTGCGCCGCGCCGATCCGGTGCTGGCGCGGCTCATCGACGACCGGCCGGACGCTGGCCCGGATCCAGGCCCTGTTCGGCGGCCGCCTCCCCTCCCCCGCCGAACTGCTGGCGGTAGATCCCGCCAGGCTCCGCGCGGCCGGGCTCTCGTGGCGGAAGGTCGGCACGCTGCGCGACCTGGCCGAGCGGATGGCGGACGGCCGGCTGAACACCGAGGCGCTGCCGACCCTGCCCGACGACGAGCTCATGGCCGAGCTCACCGCCATCGCAGGCATAGGTCCGTGGACCGTGCAGGGCGCCATGCTGATCGCGCTCCAGCGTGAGGACGTCGTCCTGGCGGGAGACCTGGCGCTCCGCAAGGCCGTCCAGGCCGCCTATCAGCTAGATCACCGGCCCAGCCAGCAGGAGGTCCTGGCTATCGCCGAGAAGTGGCGGCCCTACCGCAGCCTGGCGACCAGCTACCTGTTCGCCGCCGCCTTCGAACCAGCCGCCCGTTAGAGAGCGGGTCTCAGTTAAGGCGGCCCGGTGTGGTCGGGGCGGTCGGCCAGTGAGAGCATGACGGGCCGTAGCAGCCGGATGACCTGTGCCGGGTCGGCGGTGGCGAGTTCGTCGGACTTGATCAGGTGCCGGGAAACCGTGAGGCCGAGGGTGATGGCGCTGATGATCGCGGCCCGCAGGTCCGCGTCCTCGGCCGGGATGGCCTGGGCGATCCGCGCCTGGTAGCGGGCGATGCCCGCGCTGGCGGCGGCAGCGGCCTCCGGGTTGGTCAGCATCGAGCGCAACAGGGTCAGCGACGCGACCGGCTCGCTTTCCAGCCGGTCGGCGAGCGCGGCGAGGATCTGCTCGGCCGCCCGCCCGGGAGCCGCGCTGACCTCGGATACGGGAACGGCGTCGATCACTCGCCTGAACAGTTCCTGCTTGGACCCGAAGTAGTGCATGACCAGCCCCGCGTCCACTCCTGCGGCCGAGGCCACGGCCCGGATGGTGGCCCGGTCGTACCCGGCGCTGAAGAAGACCTGGGTCGCGGCGTCGAGGATGCGCGTTTCTGTGCGGCGGCGCTGCTCGGCGCGTGAACCAGGCCGGGGAGTGGTCATTGATTCATTCTACGGATGTTGACCAAAGCGCCACTCCGTTCTACGATTGTTCAATGAACGCCTGTTGAATCAAACGGGCTGACCGAGGGGAGACCGCATGCCATCCGCCATGCCCGCCGACATCCTGGCCCGCCGCCGCGAACTGATGCTCGTCGGCGATGCCGACGGCTTCGCCGACCTGTTCGCGCCCGATGCGGTGATGGAGTTCGCCTTCCACGGGCCGCCGGGCACGCCCGTGCGGGTGGAGGGCCGAGAGGCGATCCGCGAGTACTCACGCCGTGTCATGGCGTCGCCGCTGCGTCTGGAGGAGTACGAGGTGGCGGAGCTTTACCAGGCCCAGGACCTGGAGGTGGTGGTCGTGGAGATGAGGGCAAGGGCGACCATCGCTACGACGAGCCAGTCGTTCACTGCGATGTCCATCCAGGTCCTCCGGATCCGGGAGGGCCAGATCGTGCTGTTCCGTGACTTCGCCGATCCCCGGGGCTTCGAGGAGCTGTCCGCCGTGCTTGGCCTGGAAAGCTGACATGGATCCGAGGACCCGGCCGTAATATTGACACTTGCATTCAAATAAATCCCAGTCTAATCTGGTACTGAGTTTCTACAGGGTCGTTCACTGCTTGACAGCGGTCCGGTGCGGGTGCCTGATCAGCGCTCGTTCCGGCCCTTCCTGGCCGCGCCGAAGGGAAGCACGTGCAGCTAACTGATGCAGCAGTCGCGATTTCTGGTGGGGCGTCCGGGCTTGGCCTGGCCGCGGCCAGGCGGCTGGCGGCCGGTCAGGCCGACGTGACGATCATCGACCTGCCCGACTCGCCTGGGCCACGACACGCAGCGGAGATCGGGGCCCGGTTCGTCGCCGCGGACGTGACCAACGCCGATCAGTTCGCCCGGGCTCTGGATGCCGCAGAGGCCGAGCGCCCATTGCGGGTCCTGGTGCACACGGCGGGCCGGGGGGCACGGGTTCGGGTGCTGGAACGCGACGGCAGCCCGGGAGACCTAGCCCAGTTCGAGGCGGTCATCAGGCTGAACCTGATCGGGTCGTTCAATGCCCTGCGGCTGGCGGCGCAGCGGATGGCCGCGCACGACACCGCGGACGCTGAGCGCGGTGTCGTCGTGCTGACCGCCTCGGTTGCCGCCTTCGAGGGGCAGATCGGCCAGCTGCCGTACTCGGCGTCCAAGGCGGGCGTGGTCGGCATGACGATCACCGCAGCGCGCGACCTGGCCAGCAGGGCGATCCGGGTATGCACGATCGCGCCCGGCATGTTCGACACCCCGCTGTTCGCCCGCCTGCGGGAGGACGTTCAGGAGTCGCTGCGCGCTACCATCCCGCATCCGCGGCGGATGGGGGATCCTGACGAGTTCGCCGCCCTCGCCGAGCACATTATTGCCAACCCTTACCTCAACGGCGAGACGATCCGGCTCGACGCCGCCATCCGGATGGCACCCCGGTGACCGGGTCACTGGCGCCGTCCGAGCCTGCCTGGCAGGGACAGTAAGGAGACCCGGGCGTGCAGCGTACGGTCTTCGATGCTGATCAGGAGGCGTTCCGCTCGGTGGTGCGGGAGTTCCTGGCTAGGGAAGTCGTTCCGGTGTTCGGTGAATGGGAGCGGGCCGGGCGGGTGCCGCGGTCGTTTTACCGGCGGGCCGGGGAGCTGGGGATGACCAGCCTGCAGGTCCCGGAGAAGTTCGGCGGCGGCGGCGCGGCGACGTTCAAGTACAACTGCGTGATGAACGAGGAAGCGCAGCATGCCCTGGTCAACCTGGGCGGGCTGCGGGTCCACCTCGACGTGGCGCTGCCCTACCTGCTGGCCTACGCCAGCCAGGAGCAGCAGGCCCGCTGGCTCCCGCCGATCGCCGCCGGGGACTGCACGACGTCGATCGCGATGTCCGAGCCGGGCACCGGCTCGGACCTGGCCAGCATCAGCACCACCGCCCGCCGCGACGGCGACAGCTACGTGCTGTCCGGGGCCAAGACGTTCATCAGCGGCGGCGCCCAGGCCAGCCTGGTCCTCGTGATAGCCCGCACCAGCCCCCGGCAGGAGCACGACCGGCGCGCCGGGCTGAGCATCCTGGTCGTCGAGGACGGAATGCCCGGGTTCAGCCGCGGCCGGACACTGGACAAACTCGGCCTGCACGCCCAGGACACCACCGAGTTGTTCTTCGACGAGGTCCGGGTCCCGGCAGCCAACCTGCTTGGCGCCGAAGGCGCCGCCTTCGGCTACCTGCTGCGCAACCTGCCCCAGGAACGCCTCACGATCGCCGTCGGCTCCCAGGCCGCCGCAGCCGCCGCCATCCAGCTCACCACCAGCTATGTCCGCGAGCGGCACATCTTCGGCCAGCCCCTGGGCAGCTTCCAGAACACCAAGTTCGTGCTGGCCGGCTGCTCGGCCGAGGCCGCCGCCGGGCAGGCCCTGGTCGACGCGGCGATCGAAGCCCACGACCACGGCGAGCTCACCGCGGCTGACGCCGCCCGGGTCAAGCTGTTCACCACCGAGATGCAGGCCCGGGTAGTAGACCGCTGCCTGCAACTGTTCGGCGGCTACGGCTTCACCCGCGACTACCCCATCTCCCGGCTCTACGCCGACGCGCGGGTCACCAGGATCTACGGAGGCTCCAGCGAGGTCATGAAATCCATCATCAGCAAGGACCTGGGCCTGTGACCGGCAGCGCGGACCGCGACCCGGTGGTCCTCGGCGCGGTCCGCACCCCCGTCGGGCGGCGCGGCGGCCTGCTGTCCGGGGTGCCCCGGTGGACCTGTCCGCCCTGGCGCTGACCGAACTGACCCGCCGCGCCGACCGGCCTGAGCATCGGCGACATCGGGGTGTTCGAGGTCAACGAGGCCTTCGCCAGCGTCGTACCGGCCTGGCAGCACGAAACCAGCGCCGACCTGGACCGGGTCAATCCCAACGGCGGCGCGATCGCCCTCGGCTACCCGCTCGGCGGCACCGGCGCCCGGCTGCTCACCACCGTGCTGCACCACATGCTCGACACCGGCACCCCTTCGGGCTGCAGACCATGTGCGAAGGCGGCGGCATGGCCAACGCCCTCATCCTGGAGCTGGAATGAGAAGGGTCGTCGTTGGTCACGGTTCCCGCCGTGGACCAGCGCGGCGCACCGCATCCTCCAGCAGGGTGACTGCTGCCTGGTGGAGTTCGGCTGCGACCTCCGGTGAGCCCTGGCCAGCCAGGGCCCGGGCCCGGCTGCCTTCGAGCAGGATCGCGAGCCGGAATCCGGCCAGTACCACGTACCAGTTGAGTGCCGTCAGGTCGCGGGTACTGGCCGCCTGGTAGGCGGCGACCAGTGTCTGAAAGGGCGGCCAGCCGCCAGGACCGGCCGGGGTGGCCGGGGGGCCAAGGGCGGACCGGCCGTCCCGGCCGGGCCAGGTGGCGATGAGCTCGCCGAGGTCGAGCAGCGGGTCACCGATGGTCGCCAGCTCCCAGTCGACCAAGGCGGTAACGCCTTGGTCGACTGGGTCGAAGAGGACGTTGCCAAGGTGCAGGTCACCGTGGATGATTCCCGGTCGCTTGGCCGGCGGCACGCGTTCCAGCAGCCAGCCGCTGAGCGCCTCGATGTGCGGGAGGTGGTGGCTGCCGTAGCCGGGGTAGCCGCGGTAGCTGTCGAGCTGGTTCAGCCACCGGTCGACCTGGCGGGCGAGGAAGCCGGCGGGGCGGCCGAACCCCTGCAGTCCGAGCGCGGCGGGATCGATCTCTCCCAGCGCGGCCAGCGTCTGGGCCAGTCCGCGGGTGATCGTGATCCGCGACTCGGGGCTGAGAACGCGGGCCAGGCGCGGGTCGGTGACGGCCCGTCCGGTGACGTAGGCGCTGACGTAGAAGGCAGCACCGAGGACAGCGGGGTCTGGCTCGGCGGCGAGCAGCCGGGAGTGCGGGATGGCCGTGCCGGACAGCTGGCCAAGCAGCCGGGCCTCACGCAGGATCACGGCGTCGCCGGCCGGACCGCTGCGGGCGGGCGGCAGCCGCAGTACGAATGGCCGCGCGCCGTGGCTGAAGGCGAAGAGCCGGTTCTGGGTTCCGCCGGCGAGCCGGCGGACGCGGCTTACTGGCCCGGCTTCTTGCGGGTGGTGCTGGTTCATCCAGCTGGCTAGTCCGGCGGCGTTCAGCTCGCCCGGGCGCATGGCGGAGCGCTCCCTAGGTGCCCTGGCGGGCGAACTCGGCCCGTGCCGTCAGTGAGCCGGCTGGGGTGTCGCGACCGGAGCTCATGCCTGCTGCTGGCTGTAGGCGTTGACGAACTTGCCGTTCGCCGGCACCAGCTTGCTGTCTTGCACGCTCTCGATCACGACGTCGGGATTGAACAGCCGCGGCAGGTTAGACGCGTCCGCGCTCGGGGTCGCGAACTGCAGCGGCGCGACGAGCCCCAGGTTGACGGGCGCGCTCGCGGTGACCGACGCGAGCGCGCTGCGGACAGTGGCGGACGTGACTTCGCTCAGGCCACCCGCCACCTTGCTGAACAGCTCGACCGAAGCGTAGCTGTCCATCGAGAAGTCGTCCTTGGCCGCCGAAGGGTCCTGGGCCGACATGGCCCGGTCAAACGCTGCCACCGCGGCGTTCTGGGTGTCGGTAGACGGCAGCCAGGCGCCGACCACGCGCACGTTCAGCTGCTGCAGCAGCGATCCCGCCTGGGCCAGCAGCTGCTGGTCAACCTGGGTGGTTGACGCCGCGATCGGCTTCTTGACCCCCGATTCCTGCTCCGTCTTGAGGAACTCGACCGCGGTCGCCGCGTTGTTGGTGGCCAGCACGATGCCGTCGCTGCGGTTGGCCTGGGCTACCACCGGGGCCAGGTCGACGGTGGTCGAGGCGATGGGGTCGAGGCTGATGGTCAGGCCGGGATAGTGCTGCTGCACGGGCTTGAGCAGTGGCGCAAGCGCGGCCAGCCCGGCGCTCTGGTTGGCGACGATCGAGATCGACTTGACCCCCTGCTTGGCCAGCGTCGACACCGATCCGGCGAGGTTGGTCGCGCTGCCGCCGTACAGCGGGTAGGAGTACGTGTTGACCAGGGTCTGCGCGATCGCGTACGGCCCGATGGCCGGGATGCCCGCCTGCTGCAGCACGCTCATGTAGGAGCCGGTCAGGTCGAGTGAGCCGACGACGGCGACGACCTTGTCCTGGACCGCCTGGTAGGCGCAGGAGGTCGCCCCGTTGGGCGATCCCTTGGTGTCGCATACCGTGATGTCGACCTTGTGGCCGTTCACTCCCCCGGCCTTGTTGATCACCGCGGCCGCGGCCTCGGCGCCGGTAGCGATCTCGGAGTACGCGGTGGGCAGCTGCGCTCCCGGTCCGACGCTGAACTCGCCGAAGACCATGAGTCTGTAGGCCGACGGGTCGGTGCCGGCCGACGTGCCTGACGAGCCGGACGAGCCGGAAGAGGCACAGGCGGACAGCGCCACGGCGCAGACGGCGGCCAGCGCCGCGGCCGAGCCTGCTGTTCTTCGGTGGCGGCATGGTGAACGGGTGAGCGAGAGCATCGTTGTTCTCCTAGAAACGTCAGGGATGACAGGACGGGCGAACTGGGGCGCCCCGGGCGGGCATGGTCCTAGCGGGAGTCGGACTGTGCCCGGCGGGCCGCCTTGACCTGCTCGATCAGCGCCAGCATCTGATCGGTGCCCTGCAGCTGCTTGGGGAACAGGTCGCCTTCCAGGCCACGCTGGATGCCGATTTCCCCGTTCGGCAGCTTGTACATCAGGCTCGCGTTGCCGGACAGCTTGGCGAAGAACTCGATCCGGGTGCACCCGTCGGGACCGGCCACTTCCGGCCCGTAGAACTCTCCGGCCCTGGCCTCAAGCACATCACCGGGAGTAAGGATCGCACCGGGCACACGGAGCGATCCCTTGATGATGATCATGAATATGTCGCAGGTATGCGAGTGGTAGGGCAGGGCGTATCCGGGCGGCATCTGCGCCAGCGTCGCCACCGGCGTGTCGTCCCGGTCGACGTCGCCGAGCGCGAAGTAGGTCGCGCGGGCACTGCGCAGCAGCTCGACCACCCGGGGGTTGGCGTCCGGGCCAATAAAGTTGTCGGGGTGCGCGAGCCGGTCGAGCCGCCCCGGGTTGTGCCAGTACTCGTCGTCAGAGTCGTGCAGGTACCTCACGGTCGGCCCTCCTAGCCGCAGGTGCGCACGCGCCGCTCGTTCTGGCGGCGCAGACCTGACGCTACGGGCCGGCCGTGTCCCCCGTTAGCACGGGAAACACTATGTTTAGCGAGGCGTGTGCTTACCGGGCACGGTGTTTACCGAGGGCCGCGTTTACCGAGGGCGGGGGCCGGACGACGCCGGGTTGAGCGGCAGCCCGGTCTCGGCCAGTTCCATCGCCCGGGCCATGTAGCCGACCATCTCGGGGATGCCGCGGTCGCCCCACTGGAAGTAGACGGTCATCCAGATGCCCTGCATCGCGCCCGCGAAGATGCGGATGGCGAAGTCATCCCGGTCCAGCCCGGTGTGCCGGGCGGCGGCCTCCCTGACGGCGACGAAGGACTCGTCCAGGTGCCGCATCACCGCGGCGCGCAGCACCGGGAGCGAGTGCACGAGCTTGTTACGCTGCCACAGAGCGGCCAGCTCGGGCCCGGTCAGCGAATCGGTCACCATCCGCATCGCCGTGGCCAGCGCGCGGGGAGCAGGGAGCTCGGCCAGCTGCCGCTCAAACTCGGCCGCGATCTGGTCATCGAAGTCGTCGGCGAAGACAACCGCTTCCTTGGTGCTGAAATAGCGGAAAAACGTCGAGTACGAGACCTCGGCCTCGGCGGCGATCTGCTCGACCGTCGTCTCCTCGTAGCCCTGCTCGAGGAACAGCCGCATCGCGTGCTGGTACAGCGCCACGCGGGTCTTGGTCTTCTTCCGCTCGCGGAGCCCGGGGGCTCCGGCGTCGACGGTCACTGCAGTCCTCCCGCTACGTGCTTCCAGTCTAGACAGACTTACTATAGCGGTTGAGTGTCAGTTGACACTGTGAAGCCTCAGCTGCCAGCCGCGGCCGAGCCCTCGAAGTCGCGCAGCGCCAGCGTCTCGCTCTCCGCCGCGAAGGCGAAGTCGATAACCCCCGCGACCGCCCGCTGCAGGTGGATGTTGAGCGCGCGCTTGGTATCGCGCAGCGCGCGCTGGGGCTGCGCCGCCAGCCGCTCCGCGAGGCTGACCGCCTCCGCCAGCGCTGCACCCCGGCCGACCACGCGGTTGGCCATGCCGAAGCGCTCAGCGGTGCGCGCGTCGATCCGGTCCCCGGTGAACAGGAACTCCTTCGCCCGCAGCAGGCTCGTCATCAGCGGCCAGGTGAGCGACCCGCCGTCGGCGGCAACCAGCCCGATCGCGGCGTGCGGATCGGAGAAGAACGCATCCTCGTCCATGATCACGATGTCGCTCATCATCGCCAGGCTGCAGCCCAGGCCGACCGCCGGGCCGTTGACCGCGGCGATGACCGGGCAGGGGAAGGCGGCCATGTCGGCGATGATCCGGCGGCCGTCCTCGGTCACCTCGTAGCGGTACTCGGCGTCGCCGGCCACCTCGGTGAACCACTGCTTGTCCCCGCCGACCGAGAAGGCCCGCCCGTTCCCGGTGAGCACGACCGCGCGCACTTGCCGGTCGGCCCGCAGCTGGCGCCAGATCGCGGCCAGGCCGTGATGCATGGCACCGGTGATCGCGTTGAGCTTCTCCGGCCGGTCGAGCCGGACGACGCGCACCGCGCCGTCGCCGTCCACGCGGATTCCCGCGGGTACGTCGTAGGTGGTCATGTCAGCCTCTTTTAGGGGTTGTCGGCCATCTTGAAAATCTGAAATACAGTATGATTATATATAAGAGTTCTTTATATAGTCAATCTTACTTTGGATGGTCGGCATGCCCAGTAGGCAGATGGATGAGTTCATCGCCGCCCTCGGCGCCCCGGTCAGGCCGGCCGGGCCGCCTGACCTAACGGCGGTGCGAGCCGCGGTCGATGCGCGCTACCTGCGCCTGGCGCCGCCCCCCGGGGTTCGCATCGAGGCGGTCGAGCAGCCGGTTCGCGGTGAATGGGTACGGCCGGCCCGCGCCGCGGCGCGGCCGGCCGTGCTGTACCTGCACGGCGGCGGGTACGTCATGGGACGGCCAGCACACTTCCGCGGGCTGGTCGCCGCCTACGCGGAGGCGGGCGGCTGCTCCTGCTTCATCGTTGACTACCGGCTCGCGCCCGAGCACCCGTTCCCGGCGGCGCTGGGCGACGCCGTCAGCGCCTACAGAAAGCTGCTCGCCGCGGGCACCGAGCCGGGCGACATCGTGGTAGGCGGCGATTCGGCCGGAGCCGGACTCGCGGTGTGCCTGCTGCTGGCACTGGGCCATGCGGGCCTGCCGCAGCCGCGGGGGGCGTTCCTGCTGTCCCCCTGGACCGACCTGACGCTGAGCGGGGCCAGCATGAACGCCGAGCCGAACGACGATCCGTGGTCGTCCCGGCCGGACTTCAGCTGGCGGGCCGGCCTCTACCTGGGCGGCGCCGACCCGGCCGGCCCGCTGTCCTCCCCGCTTTTCGGCGACCTGCGCGGGCTGCCGCCGCTGCACGTCGAGGTCGGCACCGCCGACCGGCTCGTCGACGATGCCCGCCGGCTCGCCGCGGGGGCCAGCGCGGCCGGGGTTGACGTGCGGCTTGAGGTGACCGACGGCGCTGTGCACTGCTTCCCGCTGCACGTTCCTGCCGCACCTGAGTCGCTGGCCGCGGTCAAGCGTATCGGCCGCTTCCTGCGGCAGCCCTGAGGACGCGGTGCCGCCGGGGTGGCCCCGGGAGGCGCCGGTCACCGCTGCGGCCGCCGGCCGAAGTACGACGAGGCGAGTTCCGCTTCGTTGGCGCGCAGCTCGGCGGCGGTGGCCGAGCTGGCGATCCGGCCCTGGCTGAGGATGTAGCAGCGGTCGGCGATGTCCAGGGCCCGGCGCATCTGCTGCTCGACGAGCAGGATCGCGATGCCTTCGGCGGCGGCCTGGCGGGCCGCGGCGAACAGCCGGGTGACCACGACCGGGGCCAGGCCGGCCGAGACCTCGTCTAGCAGCAGGATCCGCGGGGCCGCGGCCAGCGCCCGGCCCACGGTCAGCATCTGCTGCTCTCCGCCGGACAGCAGCCCGGCCCGGCGGCGGAGCAGCGGCCGCAGCTCGGGGAAAAGGTCGAGGACATGTTCTGGCCGGCCTCGACCCAGCCGCAGGTTGGCCTCCACCGTCAGTTGCTGGAAGACCGAGCGTTCGGTGACGCAGGCCACGCCGCTGCGGGCACGGTGATGAGCGCGCTTGCGGTCGTCGATCCCGTCCCACAGGATCTGCCCGCCGAGCCGGGGCAGCTGGCCGATGAGCGTACGGATCGTGGTGGTCTTGCCCGCGCCGTTGGGGCCGAAGAGGGCGACCACTTCACCCTGCCCGACGGTGAGGTCGATGCCGTGCACCGCCTCGACGCTTCCGTAGCCGGCCCGCAGTCCGCGGACTTCCAGGGCAGGCGCGGTCATGACGCCGCCAGCCGCGGTGTGCCGGACGGCGGCTCGGGGGCCACCGGGACGTCCAGCGGGCACTGGGCCGGCCCGCCGAGATAGGCGGCCCGGACGGCGGGCGTGGCGAGCACCTCACTCGCGGTGCCGCAGGCGATGACCCGGCCTAGTTCAAGCGCGACGACGCGGTCGGTGACCTCCGCGATGAGCTGAACGTCGTGCTCGATCAGGAGCACGGCGAGGTGCCACTCGTCGGCCAGGCGCCGGATGAGACGGCCAAGCTCCCTCGTCTCGGCGTCGTCAAGTCCGGCGGCGGGCTCGTCGAGGAGCAAGATCTTCGGTGCCCCGGCGAGTGTCCGCGCGATCCCGGCCAGCCGCCGGCGGCCAGTGGGCAGTTCGCCTGGGTCGCGGCCAAGTTCGTCATTCAGGCCGAGTTCGTCGACCGCGGCCCGGGTGGTGGCGGACAGCGGGCTCCGGCGGGGCAGGGCGAGGTCGCGGAACCTGCTGAGCAGCGAGTCGTCTTCCGCCGCGACTTGGACGTTCTCACCGACGCTGAGGTCGTCGAACAGCTCGACACCCTGGAAGGTGCGGCCGATGCCGTGCCGCGCCCGCTGCAGCGGGGACAGCCGGTCGACGCGGATGCCGTCGACCATGATGCTGCCGTCCGCCTTGACCAGCCCGGTGACGGCGTCGATGAGGGTTGTCTTGCCCGAGCCGTTGGGGCCGAGCAGGCCGACCACCTCGCCTGGCTCGACCGTCAGGCTGACCCCGCTCAGCGCGTGGACCCCACCGAAGCGCACGGCCAGAGACTCCACCGACAGCCGGGCTCCCCGGCGCTGCGGCACGGCTGGCGGCGGTACGGCCGATGGCGACGGTGGCGGCAGGGCCGACTGGGCGCGGGCGGCCCGCCGCGGGAGCCGGCCGCTCCAGCCGCGGCTCCAGCCGCGGGTGAGCACGTCGGTCAGCCCGTTAGGGGCGAAAATAAGGATCTTGAGCACCGCGATGCCGCCGATGAGAGTGAGGTAGTCAGTCAAGCTCCCGTTCAGGGCCGACAGCAGCTGGCTGACCACGCCTCCGGGGGTCGTCAGTCCCCCGGCGAAGGCGCCGCCGATGTAGCCGATGCCGCCGATCACCGTCATGACCAGCAGGTTGATCGACGCGACGGTGGTATACGGAGTGAGGTTGAGCTGCGGGTACTGAAAGATGGCCAGAGCACCGGAGAAGCCGGCCATCGCCGAGGCGACGCCGAACGCGAACAGCTTGGCTCCCGTCACGCTGACACCGGAGCTGGCGGCGGCGCGCTCGTTGCTCCGTACCGCCAGCAGCCGCCTGCCGGTTGGGCTGCGCCGCAGGTTCGCGGTGATCAGCGCGCAGAGCGCGAATCCGGCCACGGCGAGCAGGGTAAAGCGCAGCGGATAGCGGAGCGAGCTGAAGCTGTAGCCGAACACCGTCGGGGCCGGGACCTGGAAGCCGGCGTAGCCGCCGGTCAGGCTGACGTTGCCGAGGACCAGTTCCTCGATGACCAGGCTGAGGCCGATGGTCACGACGGCCAGGTTGACTCCCCGGCAGCGCAGCGCCGGCAGCCCGACCAGCACGCCCACAGCGGCCGCGGCGACCGTGCCAACCGCCACCGAGACGAGAAACGGGGTGTGCCAGTGATAGGCCGCGTTCGCTGCCGTCAGCGCGCCGATGCCAGCCAGGGTCAGCTGCGCGAACGAGACCTGTCCGGCGTAGCCGGTGATCAGCACGAGCGACAGGCAGACGATCCCCATCAGCGCGGAGCTGGTGATCGCGAGCAGCCAGCTGTCGCTGGCAGCGTGGGCGACGAGGCCGGCGATGACGCACGCCGCGATCACCACGCCGGGCCGCACCCGGCCGGTTCCGGCTCGCACCGGCCGGTCAAGCTGGTCGCCGCGGATCGGCAGCGCGCGGCCGCGGAACACCACGAGCGCGATGATAACCAGGAACGGCACCGCGTCGGACCAGCCCTGCTGCTTGACGTACTGGGTCATCTCGGACTGGATGACCCCGATCATGAGGCCGCCGACCAGGGTGAGCCAGAAGGAAGAGACCCGTCCGACGATCGCCGCGGCGAGCGCGGGGATGACCGTGAGGACGAGCACGTCCGGGGACAGCCCGGCGATCGGTGACAGCACGATGCCCGCCAGCCCGGCCAGCAGGGACCCGATCACCCAGTTGGCGGTGCCGATGACGATCGGCGACCAGCCAAGCAGCTCAAGGGCGGGCTGGTTCTCGGCGACCGCCGAGGTTGCCGTGCCGTAGCGGGTGCGCTGGTAGACCCACCACAGTGCCGCGGTCAGGGCCAAACCAAGTCCGGCCAGGCACAGCCGGTCAGCGCTGATGGTGAGGCCGGCGCCGAGGCGGATGGCCGTGGTGGGGAACAGTCCCGATACGGCGCGGTCGTCGCTGGCCCACGCGACCGCGGCGACGCCCTGAGCGGTGGCGAGGAAGCCGAGGGTGGCGATGAGGCGGGCCAGGGCGGACGCCGTCGCGAGCAGCCGGACCACGATGAAGCCCATGACCGCGCCGAGCAGGGCGGCCAGCGCCAGCGCGAGGAACAGGGCGGCCGCTGGCGGCAGGCCGTCACCGTCCCGCAGGGCATAGAAGACCTCCGCGGTCACCATCGCAATACCGCCCTGGGCGAAGTTGAGCACGCCCGAGCCGCGGTAGATGAGCACGATCCCCTGGCCGATCAAGACGTAGGTCGCGCCTACGCCCAGGCCAAGCAGTGCGAACTGGAGTACCTCCACGCTGACTACCTCCTTCGCCCAGTGAACTGGGGCGCGCGCCGCGCCGACAGCGGTGAAACCACGATGAATAGCGGCTGTCCCGGGCCGCCGGTCCTAGCCGGCCAGCGACAAGACCGTGGTCAGGGCGTCGTGCAGCTCGGTGGCGGGATCGCGCGGCAGCCACGGCAGGCGCCAGGCCACGTGGCCGTCCGGGCGGACCAGGGCCGCGCCGCGGGGCCCGGTATGGACGCCGCGGCCGTGGCCAGGCTCGGGCAGGCGGCGCAGGTCCAGGTCGAGGCCGAGGCGGGCGCCCGCCGTGGCCGCCGCGTCCCGCCAGGCGTCCCCGAGTGGGCCGGTCACGAGCACGAACCGCCGTTCGAACCAGTCCAGGGTCGAGTGACGGTAGTCCCGGTCCAGCCACACGTGCGGGTAGCGGGCTCCGGGGCGGTCGGTCGGGCGGTAGAAGCGGGAGTCAAGCTGCTCGGCGGTCGAGGCGTCCGGGATGACGGCGCCCGCCGGGTAGGAGAACCCGAGCGAGCGTCCGGCGAAGTGATAGTGGTTGGCCATGTCGTCGAGCCAGAAGCCGATGCGGTCCTCGTTGCCGTCGCGGATCGCGGCGAACAGCTCGGCCATCCGCGCGTTGTTCCCCACGCTCCAGTCGGTGTTCGACACCGCGACCGGCCGGCGTTCGGTCTCGTAGCTGTCGAGCAGTCCGTCGCCGACCTGGCCGCGCAGCGCGAGCGCCAGCTTCCAGGCGAGGTTGTGGGCATCCTGGATGCCCGTGTTCATGCCCAGCCCGCCGGTGGGCGGGAAGCGGTGCGCGGCGTCGCCGGCCAGGAACACGCGGCCCTGCCGGTAGGACTGCGCCACCTGGGCGCTCATCCGCCAGATGGCGCGGTGGATCAGTTCCACCTTGAGGTCGGGGATGCCTACCTGCTCGCGGATGCGGGTGACCGCCGTCTCGTCGGACTCCGGGACCGCCCGCCCGGCCGGGTCGATCGGCACGGCCCGCCAGGACAGCATGCGGCCTGCCTCGTCGGAGGTGAACAGGATGGTCGAGGCCGCATCGGCGGTGCGCGGGGCGATGATGAACGCCATCGTCTGGCGCACCTGTGGCAGCTCCGACAGGTCACCCCGCCAGAAGTCATTGGCCCAGACGGCGAGGGTCTCGGGCCCGCACATCGGGACCCCGAGCGCCTCCCGGACCGGGCTGGCAGCGCCGTCGGCGCCGACGACGAAGCGGGACCGCCACACCCGGGTACCGTGGGCCGCCGACTCCGTGACCGTCGCGACGTGCGTGCCCTCGTCGGTCAGCCCAGTGAAGGTGCTTTCGAGCAGGGCGCGCGCCCGCGGACCGGCCTGCACGGCCGACAGCAGCACGGATTCCACCACGTCTTGCGTGACGGTGCAGGTCCACGCGGGCGACAGGGCCGGGTCGCGGGGCTCGGGCACGCCCCGGCCGTACTCCCGGCCGGCCACGCTCTCAGCCACGATGAACGGGGCCGCTTCCTCGGGCAACCCCCGCGCGCGCACCGGCTCTTCGATCCCCCAGCGCCGGAACAGTTCCATCGTGCGCTGGTTGCAGCCGCGGGCTTTGGGGTAGCTGGTCGGTCCCGGGTTGCGCTCCACCAAGACGCAGTCCACCCCGAGGCGGTTGAGCTGGAGGGCGAGCGAAAGCCCGACCGGGCCGCCGCCCACGATGAGGACGTCGGTGTCAAGGGCGGGGCCGGCGCGGTTCATCGGCCGTACCGCCGCGGCAGGCCGAGCACGTGGTCGGCCAGGTAACTGAGCGCGAGCTCCTGCGGGACCGGCGCCAGTCGCATCAGCCGGGCCTCGCGCCAGTAGCGCTCGACGTCGTACTCGGTGGCGTAGCCGAATCCGCCGTGGGTCTGGACCGCGCGGTCCGCCGCCTCGAAGGCGGCGTCCGCCGCGAGCCACTTGGACAGGTTGGCGTGCTCGCCGGAAGGCAGGCCGGCGTCGTAGCGGCGGGCCGCCTCGCGGACCGCAAGCTCGGCCGCCCGCAGCCGGGCGAACGACTCGGCCAGCGGAAACGCCACTGCCTGGTTGACCCCGATCGGCTCGCCGTAGACAACGCGGTCCTTGGCGTACTGGACCGCCCGCCGCAGTGCGGCCCGCCCGATGCCGAGGGCCTCGGCGGCCACCAGGATGCGCTCCGGGTTGAGGCCGTCAAGCAGATAGCGGAACCCCTGCCCTTCCTCCCCGACCAGGTCGCTGAGCGGAACCCGCAGGTCGTCGAACACCACCTCGCAGGAGACGACCGCGTTCCGCCCCAGCTTCGGGATCGGCGTGATCGATACCCGGGGGGACTGCAGGTCGGCGAACAGCAGCGACAGCCCGTCGGTGCGGCGCTTCACCTCGCTCAGCGGGGTGGTACGGACCAGCAGCAGCGTCTTCTGGCAGAGAGTAGCCTTGCTCATCCACACCTTCCGGCCGCTGACGGCGTACGCGTCACCGTCCCGGACCGCGCGGGTGATGACCGCCGGGGTCTCGGTGCCTGCGTCGGGCTCGGTGACTCCGAACGCCACGTGCAGGCTGCCGTCGGCCACCCGCGGCAGGTACGTGCGGCGCATCTGCTCGCTGCCGTACTTCACGATCGGGTTCATCCCGAAGATCGACAGGTGCACCGCGCTGCACCCGTTCATCGCCGCGCCGGAGGCCGCGATCTCCTCGAGCAGGACCGAGGCCTCGTCGATGCCGCCGCCCCCGCCGCCGTACTCCTGCGGGATGGCGATGCCGACCCAGCCGCCCGCGGCCAGCGCGTCGTAGAAGTCGTGCGGGAACTGGTGCCGCGCGTCGAGCTCGCGCCAGTACGCGTCCGGGAAGCGGGCGCACAGTCCCCGCACCGCTTCCCGTAGTTCCCTGTGGTCGCGGTCGGCGGCGGGGTCCGGCGCGCGGCCCGGTTCCAGGCCGGCGGAAGTCTGCATCGGCATGGCTGCACCGTAGCAAGTATTGACATTGAGATTCAACTGTCATTTACATTTACTTGCAACTCAATATGTGTTCATACTCAGATTCATATCTTCGGAGGTGATCGGGTGAACGTCGCGACAATGCTGAGCGAGCTCGCCCAGGATGACCCGGGCCGGCCCGTCCTCACGGTGGGCGATACGACGCTGACCCGCGGCGAGCTTGAGGCCAGGGCCAACCGGCAGGCCCGGGCCTACCGCGAGCTTGGCGTCGGCCCGGACGACCTCGTGGTGCTGGCGCTGCCCAACGGGATCGAGCACGTGGTCGCCTGCCACGCGATCTGGAAGCTGGGCGCCATCCCCGTCCCGGTCTCGCCGTCGCTCGCGCCCCGCGAGTTCGCCGAGATCGTCGAGCTGGCCGGCCCGCGGCTGGTCGTCGGGACGGCCGTGTCCGGCAGGCCGAGCGTGCCGGCCGGCTCTGCCGTCGACGAGTCGGCTGATGCCGGGCCGCTGCCGGCCGTGCCGGTCGCGCGGACCTGGCGGGTGTCCACCTCCGGGGGTAGCACCGGCCGTCCCAAGCTCATCGTGGCCGGCCAGTCGGCCGACATCGCGCCCGCCTTCGCCCAGCGGCTGCGGCTGCGGCCCGGGCAGGTGCAGCTCGTCTGCGGGCCGCTGTACCACTCCTCGCCCTTCGGCTGGGCCACCCTCGGCTTCGGGCTCGGCCAGCACCTGATCGTGCTGCCGCGCTTCTCGACCACGGGCACCATCGCGGCGATCGGCCTGCACCGGGTCAACTGGATGTGCCTGGTGCCGACGATGATGCTGCGGATCTGGCGGGCCATCGAGGCCGGCGCCGGCTACGACTTCGCCTCGCTGGAGACGGTGTGGCACATGGCCGCGCCGTGCCCGCCCTGGGTCAAGCGCCGCTGGATCGACCTGGTCGGGGCCGAGCAGCTGCTCGAGGCCTACGCCGGAACGGAGGGGCTCGCGATGACGGTGATCGACGGCCGGGAGTGGCTGTCCCGGCCCGGCTCGGTCGGCCGGGCGGCCAGCGGCGAGATCTGCGTGCTGCGCCCGGACGGCACGCGCGCCGAGCCGGGCGAGACGGGCGAGGTTTTCATGCGCGCCGCTCCTGGCGCCGGCACCTACCGCTACATCGGAGCCGAGGCGCACCGCCTCGCGGACGGCTGGGAGTCGATCGGCGACCTCGGCTACCTGGACGCCGACGGCTACCTGTACCTGAACGAGCGCAAGAGCGACATGATCCTGGTGGGCGGGGCGAACGTCTACCCGGCCGAGATCGAGGCGGTCATCACCGAGCAGCCGGCCGTGCGCTCGTGCGCCGTCGTCGGGCTGCCGGACGAGGACCTCGGGCACCGCCTGCACGCCGTCGTGCAGAGCGGGCCCGGGCTCGACGAGCCGTCCCTGCGCGCGTTTCTCGGCGACCGCCTCTCGGCCGCCAGGCAGCCGCACAGCTACCGGTTCGTCGACTACTCGCTGCGCGACGACGCGGGCAAGCTGCGGCGCAGCCGGGTGCTGGCGGCCGAACTGGCCCACCTGGCGCAGGCCAGCGGCGGGGCCGGCCGGTGAGCGGCGCCACGGGACGGCCGGAGCGCCCGCCGCTGCACTACCCGGACATCCCCTTCCACGCCATCCTGCAGCGGTCGGCCGATGCCGAGCCGGAGCGAGTGGTGCTGCACGACGGGCCCC
>Ga0302325_10009718_pt1 | contig 20975 bp, 15 predicted proteins | sample Palsa_T0_2_FD_201948 | JGI IMG/M metagenome (GOLD analysis project Ga0302325, IMG submission 201948) | Peat permafrost microbial communities from Stordalen Mire near Abisko, Sweden - Palsa_T0_2 | ecosystem: Environmental > Terrestrial > Soil > Palsa > Peat permafrost | place: Sweden: Abisko...
CGGGCTAATTCTGCGAAGGAATAAGCGGCGTAGTGAAGTTCTGAGGCGCGGCGGGTTTGGCAGCAGGCGGCGCATCGGGCTTGGATTCATCCGGTTTGGAGTCGTCCGGCTTTGACGCGTCGGGAGTGGCCGGCTTGCTCGCGTCCGGTTTGGCAGCGCCGGGTTTCGATCCGTCGGGCTTGGCGGCGGCGGGACTCGCGTCGTCGTCCGGCGGCGGCGGAGCAGGATGCGCAGGGACGGTACGCGCCGGATCTTTGGTGGTGTCTTTGGGAAAGACCACCGGTTTCATCGTGCCGGTGCGGTTTTGAGCGTCCTGCTTGGCGTTTTCGTCATCCGTGGGCAGTTTTTCGCCCTCTTTGCGCAGGGTTGGAGGAGCAGCGGGAGCCTGACGGTCCGGATCGCGGTGGGTGTCGCCAAGCTCAACAGTATGTGTCTGCTGGAGCGCGGCGACGACCGGCTTGCCGTCGGTGGTCATCAGGCCCTCGACCTCATTCTTGGTAAAGACTTCGAGCGGCTGGCCGACCTTGGCGATCTCCACGCGGATGACGCGGTTGCCGTTGATGCGGACGAACTGCACTTCCTGCGGAGCGTGGCCGTAAATCCACTCTTCGAAGGGCATTTGGCCTTCAATTTCGCGGGATTTATTTTCCGGTTGGCCGAGAGCGAAGAGCACCATGTCGGTGCTCATACCGACCAGGACGTGATGGTTCAAAATGGCCTCTTTGATGCGCGGCGGCAGGGTGTCCGTGTAGGCCTGGACCGGCGTCTTCATTTCGAAGGAGATGAGCGGGGCTAGCAATGACTTGACCTGAGCCGGCGTAAGGTCGGGAACGAATTTGGCAAAGGTAAGCGTCAGGCGCGCGCCGACGGGCTCCTGGCCGGGGTCCTGGACGACTGGCGAAGTCATATTCGGCCCTCCGCCCATGCCGACCTCGATGTGGCGTAGAAAGTCATGCTTGCGGTCCGGGCCGCCGTTGATGTCGAAGATGAGGCGATCCTTGTCGATGTGCAGGTTGGAGAGGACGACGCGATCGCCGGGCTTGACGGAAAGCCCTTGTTCGGTGACCGCCGCAACATACTTTTCACCCACCGGCGAAAGCTTGCCGTTAGCCGCGAGGAAGATGCCTTTTTTGCCGCGCGGGAACGGGCGCATGGCGAATCCCTGCTCGGCGGTGAGGGTGCGGAGCAGATCCTGATGGCCGCGCGCGTCCAGGGGTGTTGCTGGAAGCTCAAGCTTGGTGGGTTCGATCTGGGCGTAGCGGCGGTCAATGCCGGCGCCAGTTCCTGTGCCGTTGGCGGGCGCGGTGTTGACGAGGATGATCTGGCCCTGAGCGCGCGCGAAAGTGCATCCGCCTAGCAAAACAATCGCGGTGGCCAGCGTGATGCTTTGCACGGAAATCCGCCCATTACCGCTGATGCTTTCACTCTGCCGCGCCATAGTACACCTCCCGCGCCGATGCATACACTTTGCGCCAAAGGTTAGTCCCAATCAAGTGAAATGCGCAAGGGCGGGCGCGGAATGAGTTCCATTCCAGCAAAAAAGTGAGCAGTTCTGTACTGAAAGGAGCAGCTTCCGGATGCTATGCGGGAGAATCGCCGGTGTCGCGCTTGGGTTCGAGAGCGCGATCGAGGTCTGGCGCGAGCGGCACGGGAGCGGATGCGGAAACCGGCAGGATTTGGACCAGGGGCTTGATCTCAGGCTGATCGGGGCGGGTGGCGGCTTCATGCTGGCGCTTGGCGGCTGCGTCGAGGTCGACGGGAATGCCGCCTGGCTCGAGCACGGGCGCGTTGTGGACGAAGCTCAGGTCGCGGGTGGCGCTATAGACAAGCGGCATGGCCAGCAGAAGCACGGCGAAGGAGAGCCAACTGCCGTCCAGGCCGAAATCTCCGCCGCTCATCCAGTAGGGTGAAAGCGGATCTCCCTGCACCACGGGCGAGTGGCTACTGATGCCCATCACCGGCAGGCCAAAGAGCAGAGCACGCGAGGCGGTCCAGCCGAATTGCAGTCCCCAGGGCAGCCATAGGGCGCGGGTGCGCAGGTAGGCCATTGCCAGGAGCAGACCGAGAGCGACATTGACGGCCATGCTGGCGCGGCCGGCTTCGGGCAGCGAGGCGTTGAGGATGCCGTAGAGCACGGCCATGATGAGCGCCGCGGACCACTCGCCGATGACGCGGATGGCGCATTGGAATGGGTAACCGCGGAAGGCGATTTGCATAGCCAGGGTGCCGAGGGCGAAGTAGGCGGCATCGACGGCGAGCCAGCCAAATGAGGCCAACTGCAGCGAGAGATGCATGGCGATGCCGCCGAAGACAACCATGGGCAACACGCAGGCGACGGCGATGGCCCATCCGAATGCGAGTCCGATGCCCGCCTCGCCCAGCCAGCCTTTGCGCGCTGGGAACCCTTGCCGGCTGAGCGGATTCAGTTGGCGATCGAGCGAAAAGCCCATGCCGGCGTAGCCGAAGAGCAGCAGGAAGGCGAACATGGCCTGCTCGACCAGCGGGGTCCAATCTGGGGAGACGAGACCGCGTGCTCCATGCTGGGCCAGCAGGCGGGCCAGGAAGAAATAGAGCGCGGCGAAGATGAAGCGCACGAACGCCCGCATGGGTCCGAAGACTGGACTGGCACTGCGCGAAGCTATGGTTTCTGCCGGCATCGCTCAGACTTCCGTGTAGAACTGGGCGATATTGCGGAATTTTGCGCGGCGCTTGGCGAGGCGCTCCTCTTCCGGCATGGAGGTCAACTGGCCGAGGTGCCAGGCCACGCAGGATTCGAGCAGTCCCGCGGCGGCTTCGCGATCTTCGTGGGCGCCTGCGGGCGGTTCGGGCACGATGTCGTCGACGCAGCCCAGTTCCCGGACTTCCTTTGCGGTGATTTTCATCGCTTCGGCGGCGCGCTCTTTATGCGCGGCATCGCGCCACATGATGGCGGCGCAGGCTTCGGGGGTGATGACGAAATAGAGCGCATTTTCGAGGATCAGTACGCGGTCTGCCACAGCCAGCGCCAACGCTCCGCCGGAGCCGCCCTCGCCGGAGATGATGGCGATGGTCGGCACCTTGAGTTTGGCCATTTCAACGAGATTGCGGGCGATAGCTTCGGCCTGGCCGCGTTCTTCGGCGCCGAGGCCGGGGAAGGCTCCGGGCAGGTCAATGAAGGTGATGACTGGGCGATTGAATTTTTCCGCGATCCGCATAGCCCGGAGCGCTTTGCGATAGCCCTCGGGATTGGGCATGCCAAAGTTGCGCCGGACGCGTTCCTTGGTCGAGCCGCCTTTGCGGTTGCCGATGACCAGCACTTCCTGGCCGTGAAAACGAGCCATGCCGCAGGCGATGGCTTCATCGTCGCCAAAGGCGCGGTCGCCGTGGATCTCGCTGAAGTCGGTGAAGAGCCGCTCGATCAGTTCCATAGGATAGGGGCGCTTGGGATGCCGGGCGCGCTCGACTTGGATCCATTCGCGCGATACTGGCCGCGGTTCGCTTTGATTGCCTGGGGAAGATTCGCTCATGAAGTTAACAAAACGCCGCCGGGTCAGTTGCAACCCGGTCCTCACTGATTCTACGGCCCAGACCTGAAAGCGACAAATCTGCGGGGCGAAGAAAGATACGGGTCATCGGTAATGGCTGACGTCGCGGTCCTTTTCGCGGAAACTTGCGAAAAAATCCCACGTGTCCTGGGGCCAGTTGGGCGGCAGGGCGTGGCCGATGTTGGCGTTAAAGGGGCACTCGATGTATTGCTGGGCGCAGCCGTTAAAGATGCGGCAGGAGATCTGAGGCGAGCTTGAGGGCGCAGGCTTTGATCCGCCGCTGCATTGACCTAGAAACTGGTAAAGCTGCGAGGTGGTGGCAAATTGAGGGGCGGCGTAGGCTCCGTCTCCCTCCTCGGCATGCTCGAAGCGGACTGCGGGATGGATGCGGCTGGGACATGGCAAGGAGCGGTAGGAACGAAAGTCGGCCTTGTCGTTGAACTCGTCGCCGGCGGAGTTGACGGCCATGGCTCTCACGGTGTCTCCGCGAGCGCAGCCGAGGAGCTTGGCGAAATCGCCGCCCCAGGAGAAACCGGTGACGAAGACTTCATCCCGGTTGATGCAATAGGCGCTCTCGACATCGCTGACCATGATGTCGAAGAAGCCAGTGTCGTAACCTCGGTCGGAGTCGTCCCAGCCTGCGGGGCTGTTGTGGAAGGCTATACCCTGGGGAAAGAGGAAGACGGCTGATTCTGCCGCGCCAGGGGCGTTCTGCAATCCCCCGGCCAGGCTGGCCTCGGATGTGCCTCCGGAGCCGTGAAAACCGAGGACGAGGGAATACGTCTTGTGCGGGTCGTAGTCCTTGGGAACCAGCATGAGGTAGGTGCGGGTGAATCCGCGGCCGTCTTTGGTTTCGACTTTGGACTGGCCGGGGGAGACGGGGGCTTTGCCACAGCCCGAGGAGAGCGAGAAATGCGAGAGCGCGGGACGCGCGGTCTGGGCCGGCAACAGGATGGAGGAGAACGTCGCAATGACCGCAGCCAATGCTGCTACGCGTAAGTATGAGATCTTCATCGCAGCACTACCTCCGACAGAACGGCGTCGATCCGAGACAGAGTTTCGACGGACAGCTTTACGCCGCTGGCGGCTACGCTGGCGGCGATTTGTTCGGGACGCGACGCGCCGATGATGGCTGAGGAGACTTCTTCGCGGCGCAGGACCCAGGCGAGCGCAAGCTGAGTCATTGTGAGGCCAAGGTCAGCGGCAATGGGGTTGAGCCGAGCGACGGCGGTGAGGAGAAAATCGCTGCGGAAGTGGCGGCCGTTGGTCTCCATGGTGATGTTCATTTCGGGGTTGGCTGCGCGGCTCCCTTCTGGCGGCGGCTGGCCGGGCTTGTACTTACCGGTGAGCACGCCCTGGGCCAGAGGCGAATAGACGATGTTGCCCAGGCCGTGCGCCTTACAGGCTGCAAATACCGCTGCCTCAGGCTTGCGCCAGAGAAGCGAATACTGAGGCTGGCTGCCGGTCATCGGCGTCCAGTTGTGCGCAGTGGAGATTTGGGCGGCGGCGACGATTTTGTCCACTGGCCACTCGCTCAGGCCGATGGCGCGAACTTTGCCGGAGTGGACGGCGCGGTCGAGGGCTTCGAGGGTTTCGTCGAGGGGCGTCTCTTTGTCGTAGCGATGGCACTGGTAGAGGTCGATGTAATCGGTGCCGAGGCGCTGGAGCGAGCAGTCGAGCTGCTTGACGACCTGCGCGGCGGAGCAACCGCGGTCCGGCTCGTCGCCTACGGGGTTGAAGAGCTTGGTGGCGATGAGATATTGGTCGCGGGATTTGGAACTGGTGCGCAGAGCTTCGCCGAGGCAGCGTTCGGCTTCGCCTGCGCCGTACTGGTTGGCGGTGTCGAAGAGCGTGACGCCTTGATCGAGCGCCGCGTGGACGCAGGCGATGGCCTGGGTACGCTCGACGCCGCCGGCGAGGGTGAGCCAGGTGCCGAAGCTGATTTCTGAAACGGTTAATGGGCCTTGGCCGAGACGACGAAACTGCATAGTCTTCCTTGATGATGCATTTCTCTTGCAACAGCATCATATTCGATTGTCTTGCACGATTTCAGAAACAAGCGCATCATAGAGCCATAATGAGCACCGCAACACTTCCGATCCGGCAACCTTCCAGCGGAGAATCAACCTCTACGGCGGGTCGCAACAAGCAAACTCAGCCTACTACTACGCGCAGGACTACGGTGACTCTATCCGCCAGGGCGGCAGAAATCGTAGAGCAATTTCAGAGTGCTGCGGGGATTTCAGTCAGCGAAGCCATCTCAGAGCTGATTGAGCGAACGGAAGAGACGACTCCGCGAATCAAATTCGTGGACGGAATCCCTATGGCGGACGTCTCGATGACGGGCAAATGGATCACCAACGAGGACATCATTCGTGCGCAGGCTGAACTTGGATGAGCCGCTATCTTCTGGACGCTAGCGTCCTCATTCCCTTGTTGTGGCCACGCCACAGGCATCAGCAAATTGTGCGCGCGTGGTTTCAGAAGAACGCCGCTGATTCCTTTGCCTCCTGCTCTTTGACGCAAGCTGGGTTCGTGCGATTGACCAGTTCGCTGGATGTTATGGGGGAGAAATATTCACTCTTGGAGGCCAAAGAGCTCCTGTGGACTTTCACAAACCAGCCAGCTCACACATTTTGGCCCACGAATTTGAGTCTGTTTGAAGCGATGGCTCCATTTGAAAAGCGCATGCAAGGGGCAAAACAAATTACGGACGCGTACCTGCTTGGAATCGCCATAAGTCACGGCGGGAAATTTGCGACGGTCGACAGGGCCGTGAAGAGTTTGGCTGGACCGAAATTTGCCGATGTGGTAGAACTGGTTGCATAACTCCCCCACAATTTGAAGCCTGCCTCGATTGCAAGCGGCTGCTCAGGAGCTACGCGCTATGGCTGGTTGGATCGATAGCAAGAGGTTTGCCGAGCGATGGCCGTTTGCTGGGGCTGCCGTTTTGCTTACTGCGTCGGCGCTGGCGGTATCGTTTCTGCCGCCAACTGTGTCTCGCGACGGTAAGACCTTTTTCCTAATCGTGCTGTATTTGCTCTGGATAAACGCGATCAGGACGCGCGCCCGATCCGTTGGGATTTCCATGGGAGGATGGCCAGAGATGGTGATCACTTTGGCTATTGTTTGCGCTGGCGCGTATATGTTTGATCGGTTCGCGGGCTCAGGGCCGTACCTTGCGGCGGCATGCTTCCTGGGGCTTCAAATGCCCCTGATTGTAATGAAGTCGAAATTAACGCCGCCAGAAGAACCCTCGGATCGACCAGGTCGTACCGGGCAGATCTTCTTGGGCAGCCTTCTGTTTGCAACGATTGTCGCACTGACCGCGGCTTCCTGGAGGTCGCGCCAGCCTTCTTGGGTCTTACCCTCAGCCGCCTTTTCCGCCTGCTACTTCGCGTGGTCAGTTTACAAATGGATTCGCTATCCTCAGAATCTAGCCGCCGGTCCAGCGTCGAACGAGGAGTCTGAAGCCCAGATGAGTGGACCAGAAACGACGATAGCGAAGGTGCACGATCCAAAAGGCGCTGCAATAGCGAACATCTTCTGGATATGCATCGCCTTGGCAGTCCTGGATCTAATCTTTCTGGACGATTATTACGGCTTTCTCCTACCCGCAGCGTGGTTCGTACTTTCTGTTGCTTGGCTATCGTTGGTCGGCGTCCGTCACTTACGGAATTCGAGTAAGAGCGCGGGGGCTTCGTCCGAGTCGGCCTAACTCAGCACCTGGACGGCTCCGCGGCCGAGTAACTCTTCTACCGACTCAACCCAGGTGCGGTCGGCAGCTACATTGAGGCCTTCGGGTTCGAGGACTACTTCGTAATGGCCTTTCTTTTGCAAGTGCATCATGAGTTTTCCGGGGCCGGGTGCGGAGGCGATTTTGGATTTGAGCGAGGCGAAGAGTTCTTCGCTGGCGATCTCCAGATTGAGGCGCAGGCGGACGCCGGTGGGCAGGCGCACCTGAACGTCGTCGAGGTGCTGAATGCCGCTGATCTGCAGTTTGGGCGCGGAGTCTTCATCGCCCATGAGCGATCCGCGAACGAGGACTGCGGCCTGAGTCTTCAACTGCTCTGAGAGCTTTTCGTAGTCCTTGGCGAAGCAGATGACTTCGATCTTGCCGCTGGCGTCTTCGAGCTGGCCCTGGGCGTACATGTCTCCTTTGCGGCTCTTGGCGGCGCGCATGCCGACGAAGACGCCGGCGATGGAGATTTCACTGGAGGGGTCGCGCTGCTGGCCCCAGCGTGGCGCCGGAGCGGGCTTCATTTCGAGAGCGGCGGCTGTGCTCACAACATTGGTCAGATTGCGCAGTTTTTCTGCATACTTATCGAGAGGATGGCCGGAGACGAAGAAGCCGAGCACCTCTTTTTCGCCGTCGAGGCGTTGCTTTTCTTCCCAATCGGCGACATTGGGCAGGTCGTTGGTACTGTGGCCTTTGGCGGCTGGCTCGTTGAAGAGGCCGAAGAGGCCGTGCTGGCCCTGCTCGGCGTCTTTCTGCGCTTTTTGAGCGCGCTCCATGGCGCGGTCAACGACGGCGGAAAGTTGCGCTCGCGTGCCCATGGAGTCGAAGGCGCCGGCCTTGATGAGCGATTCGAGAACGCGCTTGTTGAGGAGGCGCAGATCGACCTTTTCGCAGAACTCCCAGAAGTTGCTGAAGGCAGTTCCCTCCTCTTCCAGCTCGCGGCGGGCGTTGAGGATGGACTCGATGGCGTTGCCACCGACGTTCTTGATGGCGGTGAGGCCGAAGCGGATGGTGTCTCCGCTGGGGGTGAACTGCGCGCCGGAGAGGCGGACGTCGGGCGGCTCGACGGCGATGCCCATTTCCTTGCATTCCTGGATGTACTTGACTACGTTTTCGGGCTTCGAGATTTCCGAACTTAGCAGCGCGGCCATGAATTCGACCGGATAATGGGTCTTGAGATAGGCGGTTTGATAGGCCAGCAAGGCGTAGGCTGCGGAGTGCGACTTATTGAAGCCGTAGCCTGCGAATTTCTCCATCTGGTCGAAGATATCTCCGGCTGGCTCCTTTGGCAGACCGAGTCCGGCCGCGCCTTCCATGAAACGATTGCGCTGCTTGGCCATCTCCGCGGGATCTTTCTTACCCATGGCGCGGCGGAGTAAGTCGGCCTCGCCGAGCGAGTAACTGGCGAGGACGTTGGCGATCTGCATCACCTGTTCCTGGTAGACGATTACGCCGAGGGTTTCCTTGAGCAGCGGCTCCTGCTGCGGGAGCATGTATTCGACTTTGCGACGGCCCCATTTGCGCTCGATGAAGTCGTCGATCATGCCGCCCTGGATCGGGCCGGGCCGATAGAGAGCATTAAGCGCGGTAAGATCTTCAATCGAGTCGGGTTTATAGCGGCGAAGAACATCTCTCATGCCACCGGATTCAAACTGGAAGACGCCGGAGGTAAGCGCCTTGTGGAAGATCTTCTCGTAGGTAGCCTTGTCGTCCAGTTCGATCGCGTCGATGTCCAGCACAACGCTGCGATTCTGTTCGATCAGCTTGAGCGCGTCGGTGATGACGGTCAGCGTGGTCAGCCCAAGAAAGTCCATCTTGAGCAGACCCATTTTGTCGATCGCGAACATGTCGTAGGCGGTTACGATTTCGTCGTTTTTCGTTTTGACGATCGGAACTAACTCGGTAAGTGGGCGCGGGGCAATGACTACGCCGGCGGCGTGGACGCCGGAGCCGCGCACGAGGCCTTCGAGTTTCTTGGCGGTATCGATCAGTTCGCGAATCTGCGGGTCGGAGCTATAAATCTTGGATAACTCCGGCTGCTCTTCGAGCGCCTTGTCGATGGTGATGCCGATGGTGGCTGGAATGAGCTTGGCTATGCGGTCCACGTCGCCGTAGGGCATGTCCATGGCGCGGCCGCAGTCTTTGATTGCGGCCTTGGCTGCCATGGTGTTGAAGGTGATGATCTGCGCGACCTGTTCGCGGCCGTATTTGCGGGTGACGTACTCGATCACCTCGCTGCGGCGGTTCATGCAGAAGTCCACGTCGATATCGGGCATGGAGACGCGCTCGGGATTGAGGAAGCGCTCGAAGAGCAGCGCGTTCTGGAGCGGATCGACGTTGGTGATCTCCATGACGTAGGCGACGAGCGAACCGGCTGCGGAGCCGCGGCCTGGGCCGACGGGGATGCCGCGCTCGCGGGCTTCGCGGATGAAGTCCCAGACGATGAGGAAGTAGCCGGAGTACTTCATCTGCTTGATGATGCCGATTTCGCGCTCGAGGCGCGCTTCGTAATCGTGCAGCGGATAGCGGAGCTTGCCGCGCCCTTGCAACTGCTTGATTGCGGTGTCGAGGCGCTTCTTGTAGCCGTTGCGGCAGATCTCTTCAAAGTAGCTGTCGATGGTGTGGCCGGGTGGGACGGCAAACTCGGGAAAGGGATTGTCGACCTTGTTGAGCTTGAGGTTGCAGCGCTCGGCGATCTCCTGGGTGCGCTGGAGGATGTCGAGCCGGTCGGGGAAGACGCGCTCCATCTGTTCGGCGGATTTGACGAAGAACTGGTCGCCGTCGAAGCGGAAGCGGTCTTTGTCCTGGACCTTGGCGCCGGTCTGGACGCAGAGCATGGTGTCGTGCGCGGTGTGGTCGTCCTCGCAGAGGTAGTGCGAGTCGTTGGTGGCAACGAGGGGGATGTCGAGTTCGCGCTCGATCTTGAACATGTCGGCGTGGATGCGCTTTTCCATCTCGAGGCCCTGATCCTGGATCTCGAGATAGAAATTGCCGCGGCCGAAGATGTCCTGATACTGCAAAGCCGACGCTTTAGCAGCGTCGTAGTCGCCTTTGAGCAGGTGCTCGCTGAACTCGCCGGAGAGGCAGCCGGAAAAGCCGATGAGGCCGTTGGCGTGCGTGGCGAGGAACTGCTTGCTGATGCGCGGCTTCTTGTAGAAGCCGTGCACTGAGGCTTCCGACGTGATGCGAATCAGGTTGCGGTAGCCTTCTTCGTTCTGGGCCAACACCAACAAATGGTTGTACTTATCGCCGCTGGGGTCGCCGCGATGGTCTTCTTTTTTGCAGACGTAGAGTTCGCAGCCGAGGATGGGCTTGATGCCTTTTTTCTTGGCGGCATCGAAAAAGTGGACTGCGCCGTAAATGTTGCCGTGGTCGGTCATCGCGACCGACTTCTGGCCGATGGACGCGACGTGCGCTACGAGCTTGTCTACGTCGCAAGCGCCGTCGAGGAGCGAATAGTCGGTGTGCAGATGGAGATGGGTAAATTCAGACATGATTTTCGAGTGCGTCAGGCTTCATTCTAGGCTTTTGGCACTGAAGACGCTTCAGGGGGATTTGGACTTGCTGAGGAAAACATGGGGCAAAATTGAAGATATGTCGATTACTATCCGCGCCCAGGCAACTTCAGCTATGATCGGCCAGGAACCAGAAAGGTAACGAATGCGATATTTCTTTCGGATTTTGGCAGTGCTTCTGATTGGCTTGGGGATCGTCTGGATTTTACAAGGGGTGAACATTCTGCCCGGAAGCTTTATGACTGGACAAATCCGGTGGGCGTATCGCGGAGGGGTATGCGCGTTGGCGGGGCTTTTGCTACTGGTTTTCTTTGGCCGAACTGGTGAGCGCGGTAAGAATTAGCGGCTCGGATCAGTGATTAGAGTTTTGATATTACGAAGGTTTCACGCGGTTTGAATTGCAGGAAAAAAATGTCGGAATTGGCCGCAACTCCAATCGGGAAAGTCTCGTCTATCTCACAAGTTGCAATGACATTGGAACTGAGGAAGATTTCGAGCCCATTTGGTGGAGACCTTTGGGCCGAATCTTGATGAAAATTCTGTTTATTTTTGGAACAAAACGGTGAATGGATGGTTCAACAATGTAATTTCCGCCCGGTTTCTCGTTCCAATGGCTCAAGCGGATGCCGCAAATGCCGAAATAGAATTTAGACTGAAACGAGACTTTGTCGAAATCAGAGGGAAAGTTGCATGAATCCTGAATGTCCGAAGTGTGAAGCGGGTTCAACCCGTCGGATCCCCAGATCGAAGTCGCTGGGACACCGCTTCATGTATTTTTTTGGCCTGTTTCCATGGGAATGCCTGACATGCCAAAACAAGTTCTATAGCAGCGTTCGATACTCTCGCACCAAGCGCCACTCGATGGGCGAGGTTTATACAGAATCGAGCCACAAGCCCACCGTTAAACCAGGCTCGGAAGAAAGCCATTCGCAATCGTAACGGCTGGAACTCCCCCTTTCCAGCCATTCAATTCCTCACCGCCGCAAAGCAAGCTCTGTCCTGCCGGCAAGCATAGGCAGTGAATCTAATATCGGCCCGAAGCGCTGGAGAATCCGCTGCGGACCAACAGAGTCCGCAGCGGATTCCGATTAGCGTTTCTTTGCAGGAGCCGCAGCCTTCGACTTGGCGGATTTGGCTGGAGTGGACTTTGCGAGAGCTCCTTTTGCCGGAGCGGCCTTGGCAGGCTTGCCGGCGGGCGCCTTCACGCTACGGACGGGTTCATCTTCTTCCAGATCGAAGATCGGGTCCGACTCATCCAGATCGGCCGGGTCTGCCGGCTCGTCCAGATCCAGTTCCAACGCCAACGCTTTCAACCCCGCCCCAGCGGCAGTGGAAGCATTCCGCTCCGACTCGTAACCGGAAGCGGAACGGCGGGACGCGACTTTTTTCTTGGCTACCTTGCGCGTGGGCGGAGGATCGTCATCGTCGCGGTCGGCCTCGTCGTCGGAGTCCGGATCGCCATCCGAGTTCAGTTCCACATCGAGGTCGTCGTCTCCGACGGTATTGCGGGCGAAGACATCGTCCTCTTCGCCATCGGCCGCAGCCAGCGGAGCGCGACCGCCGGCGAGTCCGACTCCCAGATCGAGATCGTCGCCAGCCAAGTCAAGGCCGTCCAGATCGTCGTCTTCCTCCTCGTCCTCGCCGTCGTCCTCCAGATCGTCCGAGTCTTCCTCGTCTTCGTCATCCAGCCGCGCTTTGGACTTGGCTTCTGCGCCTTTCTTGGCCCGGGTCCGCTTGATGGTGACCGGCGGCGGAGGAGCGGGCGGCGAATGAGGCTCTAGCAGCGCCTTCATCTCGTCGGTCGAGGTCAGGCCGCCGTCGATCAGTTGCAGGAAGATGGTCTTCACGAGATCCGCGTAGATTGGCAGTTCCGGGGTAATGCGCATCTCCAGCATCAGCGCATAGGGAACCTTTTGCCGGGCCTGCGGCCAGACCTTGAGGAAATTCTCATACTTCTCTTTGACCGCTGCCTGCTTGGCGGTAAATCCCAGCCAGAGCACGGCTTCGGCCGCGTAGGTGGTGAAGAGCGTGTAGGTTGCCGATGGCGCGGCGTTGTCCTTGGAGAGCAGCACCTTGGCAAACTCGGCCGCTGCTGCGTCGAGGTGATTCCACTCTTCGACGAAGCCGGGGCGAAGGAGGTGCTCCTTCAGATCCGCGAGTTCCTTGGCGGAAAGCTTGGCGGTCAGCAACTGCATCTGCGCCGCGGAGACATCCGGATGCACGCCCTGCACTTGCAGTTCAATGGAAAGGTCGTGGAGCGCCTTGAGCTTCTCGATGTCGGCTTTGGCCGCGGTCCATGCCGGGAAGAGATGCTTCATCCAGCCTTCTTCTTCGAGAGCGTGGAGCACTTTGAGGGGTTCTTCCTCGTGGCCGATCTGCTCCAATTCGCGGGTCCTCTCAAAGGCGGAAAGATGTTCGATCATCTCATCGCCTTTGGCGTTTTCATAGCGAGTTTGAGTGCGACCTTCAAGATCGAAACCCAGACGGGCCTTGAGCCGCGTGGCGCGGATGAGCAATGCGGGATTGTCGAGAAAGCCGTAATTCGAGACCAGCCGCAGCAGCCGCGCCTCAATATCCGCTACGCCATTGGTCGGATCCATGAGCAAGCCGTAGGAACCCTCGTTGAGCGAGATGGCCATGGCGTTGACGGTGAAGTCCCGCGCCCGCAGGTCTTCCTGGATACTGCTCCAGTGGTAAACGGATTGGCCAGGCTTCGGATATTCAGTGCGCTTGGCGCTGGCCAAATCCAGACGCACGTTTCCGGGGAAGCATAGGAAGAGCGTTCGCGCATCGGCGAGTTCACCCCACACTTTGCCGCCGGCGGCGAGAATCGCCGATTTCAGGCCCAGTGCATTTCCGTGTACGACGACTTCCAAATCGCGCACCGGGCTCCCACAGGTGAGGTCACGCACGGCCCCGCCGGTGAGGAAGACGGTCATCTGGGCTTCACGCGCCAGATCCCGCACGGTCCGCAAAGCATTCTGCTGGACGACGGACAATCGGTTTTCCAGCAAATAAATATAGTCGGGCATTCCCTGTTCACTACTCCTGTTCGCGACTCAAGGTCGCAGCTTCCCGTTGGATATGACTCAACGCGAGTGCGATTCCTTATCTGATGCGGCTACGCTTAAAAAAGATAGCATTTGAGCTTGCAACCAAAGTACGGTATCACACCGTAACCAGCTTGGCTACATCATGGCCACCATTTTGGGACGGTGTTTCCCGCCCGTGCGACAATCCAGCCTGTGAGCGCTGCTCGTAAACCCGTCATCGTACGTAATTTGACGCGGGATTGGTGTGCCGGTTACGCAGATTCGAATCCGGCCGGCGAAATTTCCGATCTGGAATTGCTGGACAGTTCGGGGAAGCTGCGGCGAATCCCGTGGACCCTGGTGAAATGGGTCTGCTATGTGCGCGAGTTTCCCGCCGAAGGCTCCGGCGCGGGCTTTGCGAACGACGGCGCGCACCCGGAGCGGCTGTTGCGGCGTAAGTTCTCGACGCGGCCGCGGATTGCCGGCCTCTGGCTGAGCCTGACGCTTACCGATGGCGACGAGTTGGAAGGCGTGGCGGCCAACGACCGCTCGCTGATTGAGGGCTCGGGGCTGTTGCTTGCGCCACCCGATACGCGCTCCAATACGCAGCGGGTCTTTGTGCCGCGCGGCTCGATTCGCGCACTCACCGTGCTGGGCGTCATTAGCCCGGCTGCGAGAGCGCGGCAAAAGGCTGGACCGCAGGCGGAGCTCTTCGGAAGCGAGACACAGTAAATGGCCAATCGGCAGAGAACTGCGGCAACTGTCGTTGGAATGGGTCGATCGACGCGAAGTCGAATTGGCCTTGCACAACCATGCTCAAAATGCGAATGGCTAAATCCTTTACAATCGCATCCATGCGGTTGGACAAACTAGCTGCGCGGTTGGGCGCGGAGTTGCACGGAGACGGGGCGATTGAGGTGACCGGCGTGCGAGGCATCGATGAGGCTGGCCCCTCGGAGATTACCTTCGTCGCCAATCCCAAGTACGCGAGTTCGGCACGCACGACCAAGGCTGCAGCCATTCTCGTCGAGCCGGATTTTCCCGCGGTTGCGACCGCGACGCTTCGGCTGGCCAATCCCTACTATGCCTTCTCCCGCGCGCTCGGCCTCTTTTATCAGGCGCCGCAATATGCTCCAGGGGTGCATCCGACTGCCGTCATCGACCCCACGGCGGCGGTCGGCGAGGAAGCCCACATCGGCGCCTACGCCGTGATTGGCCCCGGTGTTCGTATCGGCCGGCAGGCCACCATTCTTCCGCATGTTGTGCTTTACCCCGGCGTCACGGTCGGGGACCATTTCTTCGCCCACGCCCATGCCGTCGTCCGGGAGGGTTGCACCCTCGGGGATCACGTAACGCTCGAGAATGGCGCGATTGTGGGTTCGGATGGCTTTGGATTTGCCAAGGACAGCGAAGGAAGCTGGCAAAAGATTCCACAATCGGGACCGGTTCGGATTGGGAATCATGTGGACATTCAGGCCAACGCCTGCGTCGATCGCGCCACGGTCGGCGTAACGGAGATTGCGGACGGAGCCAAGATCGACAATCTTGTGCAGATCGGCCACGGTTCCAAAGTGGGAAAGAACACGCTTGTTTGCGCCCAGGCCGGACTCGCCGGTTCGTCGATCATTGGCGATAACGCCATCCTCGCCGGGCAGACGGGGGTGGCGAACCATTGCACTCTGGGAGACGGCGTGATTCTCACCGCGCAATCCGGCGTCTCACACGATGTGCCGGCGGGTAAGATGCTCTCCGGTTCGCCGGCCTTCGATAATCGCACATGGCTGCGGGCGGCGGCTGTTTTTCAGAGACTTCCGGAATTGCTCAAACGCCTGAATCAATTGGAGAAAGCAGCCGTGGCAAGATTCGGTTCCGGAACCGAAAGCGACGCCGAAGCGGGTCCGCAGATTGGCTCGGATATCCCCGGAAAGGATGACCGAAGTTGAAAAATAAGGTTCGCGATGTATGGATCGCTGCTGCTGGACTCGCCATGCTGGCGACGGCTGGCTGCAAGAGTTACCAGAGCAACTGGATCGATGCCGACGTTGAGAACCAAACCGGCAAAGCAATCCACGAGTTGGAGGTGGACTATCCGAGCGCAAGCTTTGGCATCAATACTCTTGCGCCAGGTGGCGCGATGCACTACCGATTTCAGATTCGAGGCAGCGGACCGATCAAAGTGGCATACACTTTTGAAGATGGAAAAACGGCTCATGCGCAGGGGCTGAGTCTGGCCGAGCAAGAGCACGGACATCTGATCATCCGGCTCTTTCCACAGGGCAAAGTAGATTTCGTACCAAACCTTGAACCTGCCTCAGAATGAAAGACACGCATTCCTTCACGAATCAGCCCCCAGTGTCCAGAGCACGACGGGAGTGGGCGCCCGATTTCGCCGGAAAAAGTGAGTTTCTTTTCCATCGCTTCGAGAGGGGTGCTTCTTCGGGAATTGCTCCAGGCGCGAGAACGAGGCGCATTTTGGCCACGCGATTGCTTCGATGCAGTATTCCGTTCGCGGGGATCTACACGAACCCTGGGGGTGAGCCCGCTTACCAGTTGGGTACCGTAGGCAGATGCAATCGCCGTCACTCAGGGTTTCGCGGGACGGAGACGGGAGGGACGTTTGGCAGCCAGGGCAGCTAAATCGAGATGGTGGCGCAGGCATGCTTATGCCATGCACCTCGTCTGGTTGTTTGCCATCGTGACCCTGTCCATTCTCGTCGTTGGCAATTTCGACCAAACCGAGAACGGGACAAACATTATCTGGCTGGCAAATGGCATGTTGCTGGCCTTTCTGCTGCTGGTTCCTCGCTGGCGCTGGCCCATGTACGTCACGGTTTCTCTGCTTGCGATGCTGCTTGGAAGTGTGCTCGTCAGCAAAACGATCGGGATGAGTATGCTCTACAACGCCTCGAATCTGGTCGAGGTGCTGGTCGGCGCATTTCTGCTCAAGCGCAAGTCCACGATTTTACCCGCCTTCACAGACGGTCGCTATCTGCTGCGCTTCCTTGGATTTGCAGCTTTTCTCGGCCCGTCGGTCGCCGGCGTGCCCTTTGCCATCTTCATGCATCTCACGCGCCACCAGGATTTTCTCAGCACCCTCACGGGATGGGCTGTCGGCGACGGACTGGGCATCGCGGTGGTCACTCCAACGTTTGTCGCCATCTTGCAGAGCCGAATGCGCAGCACCTACCTGCTGCGCAAGCATTGGATCTATCCCGCGATGGTCGTGGCGGTGACCGTTCTGGTTTTCAGTCAGAACCGCTTTCCACTGCTTTTTCTTGTCTATCCCTTCCTGATCCTGGTGCTGACCCGCATCGACCTGGGCTGGGCTGCGCTTTCCACGCTAATCGTCTCTCTCCTTGGCGGCTGGTATACCGTGCATCAGCGTGGTCCGCTTGCTCTGTCAGCCGAATCGGGCATGGAATGGAAGGCCGCCATTCTGCAGCTTTACCTGGCGTCGGCAATTTTTACGCTCTACGCAATTTCCATCGTTTTCGGGAACCTGCGCAAGGCGCAGAGCGAACTGCGCCAGATTGCCGCGCTGCATAAGCTGGTGGTGGACAACTCCCGCGACGCAATTGAACTGGGAGATCTGGACGGCACACGCAACTACGTCTCGGCGGGCATCAAGGCAATGACCGGCTGGGAGCCGCGCGAACTGATTGGCCGGGTTTTTCGCGAAGTCATCCATCCTGCCGATCTGGCCGAGGTTGAAATGGCCATGCGCGCGCTACGCGCCGGCTCCGAGGGCGGAACGCTCGAATACCGCGCCCGCAAGCGCGATGGGGAGTACTTCTGGGTCGAGGGCAGTTTGCGTGTCTTTCGCGATCCGGCGACCGGGCGGCCTATTGGCTATCTCAATCTGGTGCGCGACATTACCGAGCGGAAGCGCGCCGAGGAGCACCTGCAATCGGCCTACCGCGCAATGGAGTCGCTGGTCGTCGTCGATGCGCTCACCGGCATCTCGAACCGGCGGCGCTTCGACGAGGCGCTGGCTACTGAATGGCGCCGCGCTCTGCGCGAAGGCGACAAACTTTCTCTGCTGCTGATCGACGCCGACCACTTCAAACGCTACAACGATACCTACGGGCACGTCCGCGGCGACAGTTGCCTGAAGCAGATTGCGGAGGCCGCGCTGGATGTCGTTTTGCGTCCCGGCGATCTGGTGGCCCGCTATGGAGGCGAGGAGTTTGCCGTAGTCCTGCCCGGAACCGACGAAATCGGCGCTAAAGCTGTCGCGGAAGATATTTGCCAGGCGGTTCGCAATCGCCGGCTGCCGCATGAAGGCAATGCGCCGGGAATTGTGACCGTCTCGGTTGGATGCGCCACCGTGATTCCGATGCGCGGCAAATCGCCGCAGGACTTGATCGAATCCGCCGATCAGGCACTCTATCGCGCCAAAGGACGGGGCCGGAACCGCGTCGTGATCGCCGGCATGCCTCAGCGCGCCGATGCGCCCCCGATTTACACCGAACTGCCGATCGCTCGTACTGGCGAGTCCGACTAGTGATCGCGTGGCCGGCGCGGAAATCCCGCTACAATGAAGCCTATGCTGCAGGAGTTGAAGCCGCTTTTCCGGTACATGGTGCGTTATCGCTGGGGATATCTATGGGGCACCCTGGCGCTGGTGGCCACCAACGCGATCTGGGTGCTTTTTCCCAAGGTGATTGAAGCGGCTGTCAACGATCTGAACCAACCGGGGCTGCTGACCAATCCCCTGAGTGCGGCGAATCGCGACAAGATTCTCTTCTACGCCGGCCTGCTCGTCGGAATTGCGCTGCTGAAAGGCGTGTTTCTCTATGCGTCCCGCTGGATTTTGATCGGCATCTCTCGCGAAATCGAGTTCGACCTGCGTAACGACCTTTTTCGCCAGCTTGAGAAGCAAGACTCAGGCTACTACCAGCGCTATCGCACCGGCGACATCATGGCGCGGCTTACCAACGACCTCAACGCCGTTCGACAACTGCTTGGGCCGGCGATCATGTATAGCGCCAATACGGTGCTCTTTTCGACCTTTGCGCTCTATTTTCTACTGCGCATCAGCCCGTGGCTCACGCTGGTGGCGCTGGCCCCCATGCCGATCGCCAGCGTCCTGGTGCAATACTTCGGAGCGCGGATTCACGAGCGGTTTGAGCGCATTCAGGCCAGCTTTTCCGAGATTACCGCCCACGCACAGGAGAATTTCTCCGGCGCGCGGCTCATTCGCGCCTTCGCCCGAGAAGAATCGCAGATCCGATCTTTTGAAAAAGCCAATCTGGAATATATCGGAAGAGCCTTGCGGCTGGTACAACTGATGGGTATGCTCTGGCCAACGCTCGAATTTGTGCTTGGCGTGGCCTTGGCTATCACCTTGTTTGCGGGCGGGCGGCTGGTTTTGGAGCACAAGATCGACGTGGGCAGCTTCATCGCCTTCAACACGTACATGATTCTGCTCACCTTCCCTATTATTGCCGTGGGTTGGGTGGTGAACCTCTTCCAGCGGGGTACGGCCTCCGTGAAGCGCATCGACGAGATTCTGAAATCCGAGCCGGCCATCGACGACAGCCGGGCCGATAGGGGCATCCCGGAAGACTGGCGTCTGCGCGGGGAGATTGCGTTCCATAACTTGAGCTTCAGCTACGGCGGCAAACCGGTGCTCAAGAACATCACGCTGAATGTTCCGGCGGGCTCCACGCTGGCCATCGTGGGCCCTACCGGTGCCGGCAAATCGACGCTGATTGGACTGATTCCACGCCTGCTGGAGATTCAGGACGAATCGCTCTTCGACTCTCTGCTAATCGACGGCCGGCCGATTCGCGAGTATCCGCTCAAAGTTCTGCGCTCCAACATCGGCGTGGTACCGCAGGAGACATTTCTTTTCAGCGAAACCATTCGCGAGAATCTATGCTTTGGCGCTCCAGAGGCGAGCGAGGAGCAGATCATGGAAGCTGCGGAGGCCGCGTGGATTCGCCGCGAGATTGAGGAGTTCCCCCTGGGCTTTCAAACCATGGTCGGCGAGCGCGGCGTCACGCTCTCCGGCGGACAAAAGCAGCGCAGTTCGATCGCCCGTGCCCTGCTGAGGCGGCCGCGCATCCTGATTCTCGATGACGCGCTGGCCAACGTGGACACGTACACCGAAGAGCGCATTCTGCAAGGACTGCGGCAACACACCCGGCAAGGAGATGCCGAACCATGCACGACAATTCTGATCTCGCACCGCATCTCAACGGTGCGCGAGGCCGACCAGATTGCAGTGCTGGCGGAAGGCCGCATCCTTGAACTCGGCACTCACGACGAGTTGCTGGCCAAAGGCGGCTATTACGCTGGGCTGCATGAGAAGCAGTTACTCGAAGAAGAACTTTCGGTCGCAAGCTAATGCTTCAGGCCGTCCAGCGTGAGGCCGATTCCGATTCTGCAGGCGGTGGTGCGCTGAGACGAACAACGCGTGACTTCGGTGCGGGTGCAGGCTGCGGCGTCTCTTGCGGAGTTTCTGCGGCAACCTGACGCCAGGTGTCGCGAATGGTGCGCACAAATCCGATGACTTCTTCAAATCGCTCTGTCGAATTGCCCACCGACGCCTGCAAAATCAGCGCAAACATAGATGCGTAGAACTCACTGAGCACCTGCGCGGGTCGTCCGCCGATGTCCATGCGCAGACGCGCCTGCAGGTGGATGAGAATTGCCAGCGCTCGTTTGACGGCGACCCGGCGCCCGACTACATCGCCGCGTTCCACTGCTGAGATCGCGGCGTAAAGGAAACGGATGATACCGTCGTAGAGGGCGACGACGAGATCGACCGGCGACGCTCCGTCCAGCGAGTGTTCCTGATAATTCGACATGAGATAAAGAACTCCTGACTCGACGTGCCGTGGGAATTGAGATTGGCGGCTCAGGCCGTAGCGAATCCGCCTGAATTACGGTACAGCAGGCGCCTGAAAGCCGGTAATCGCGGAATAGAGCTCGTTGATGTTTTCCAGGTTCTGAGGAATTGCCGTGAGAATCTCGTTGGCGCTGGTCAACTCCAGTGTCAGGCTGCTCTGTTGCGCTGAAATCAGCAGGTTCTCGCTGGAGATGTTCGCATTCAGCGAAGACTCGGTCGCGCTATCGGCGCTCAAAGCCAGAGCCAGCGAGCCGGAAACATTCGAGGTGCCCAGATTATTGAGTGTGTTGGAGAGATCGACGCCCCAGC
>Ga0302325_10009720_pt1 | contig 20974 bp, 26 predicted proteins | sample Palsa_T0_2_FD_201948 | JGI IMG/M metagenome (GOLD analysis project Ga0302325, IMG submission 201948) | Peat permafrost microbial communities from Stordalen Mire near Abisko, Sweden - Palsa_T0_2 | ecosystem: Environmental > Terrestrial > Soil > Palsa > Peat permafrost | place: Sweden: Abisko...
GGTTGAAAGCAACTAACTTCCTTCTGGGGATCAGTCATAATACCTCGGGTGGAAATAGGTGAGGGACAGGTGAGCTTACCAGGTTAAGCATCCCGTTCTTGACTTTGCGTTTTTCCGACGTCGTTTTTTGGCATTTGGATCTTCAAGGCTTTCCATCGATCCACTTTGTGCTGATCCTGGAGACGAAACGACGTCCGACCCAGCAGGGCGGTCAGAGGTTGTCGAAGCTAGCAGAAGTGGCTCCATCGCTTGTAGATCTCAGAAGAGTACGAAGGATCCAATGGGCAGATCTCCTTGAGGGCATTCAAAGTTCAGTCTCAAAAAAAAAAAAAAAAATTATTTAACGCTCCGGGGCAATGCTGTGCCTCTCCGGCAAACTGTTAGCAGCCGCGTATTCTTATTATGGAGGATGAGCAGAGGTTATTATTGCGTCCTGGGTTACGCCTCACTTATAAGCACTAGGGTCGTGGTAGAAATCCAAGCGAGCAGCCGATTTGATTGGTTGGCTCGTACTATGCCTGCACCCTCTGCAAGCTAACCCCATTGGACGTTCAATCAAGAGAAGGCAGATGATGAGAATCTGGTAAAGTTCTTGTATGCGCCGCAGTCTTGCTCGTGTGTTTCGTAGTCTTGCATTTTGAAGATTGGGACCCAGAACTTGAAATTTTTCTGTCAAGAAATGGGAATGAGTGCCTTATATGATTGGCTACCGCGTACAGTCCTCGAAAATCTCCCTTGTGGTACTGCTAAGCAACTGTTGCAGTTGATGAGGCTGATCAAGTAAGTCATTCGGTTCATATAGTGCATATATATGTACCTCCCTCTCCAACCTCCAGGGAACATTCCTCATCGCTAGAAGCAAGTTAGCAAAATGAGTCTCAAAACACTACGTTCCTCTCTCGCAAGTTTTATATTCTATTCTTTTCTCGGAGTCGTCGCGATAGCATCACCAGTGCGCAGAAATGGCACACAACAGTATACATTTGCAGATGTAAGTGCTTCTCATGCAGATATTTCAAGGCTCGTGATGCAAAAGTCGTCTGCTAACTCGCTTACTACGCAGATTGTCCCCACGACAGATCTGCAGTGGTTCCCTTGTGAGGAAGTATACTTCTGCGCAATGCTTCAGGTAAGAACGATTTATCTACCACTATTTGAGTCACTTGCTAAGCAATGAAGGTTCCACTAGACTACTCGAAGCCAAACGGAAGCCAAGCAGCTGTCCCGCTCATTAAGCTTGCCGCCATTCTTAATGGCACCACTGGAACATACAAGGGCATGATACTCACAAATCCTGGTGGCCCTGGGAACTCTGGGGTCGACTCCATCCTTACCTATGGCGACGTTCTGCAATCTGTTATTGGCACAAATTACGATATTGTCGCCTTCGATCCGCGAGGAATCGGCAACAGTATTCCACTGGCAAATTGCTCCGCTGTACCATCTTCCTCTCGTCGATCACTTGAACTTTCTGGTCCAGACTTTGCTCCTTCTTTCTATAACAACACTCTCTCGGCCGCGATCAAAACTGCACAAGCATGTCAAATTGCTATCGGAGGAGATAACGATGCAGGTCCACACATGACAACTTCCGTTAATGCCCGAGACATGGTTAGTATAACGAACGCGTTCGCACAAACAACAGAAGGCAAACTCATCCCAAATGCAACGCTCGTCAACTATTTGGGCTTCAGCTATGGTACATACATTGGAGAAGTATTCGCATCTATGTTTCCTGATCGAGTTGGCCGCTTTGTCATCGATGGAGTCGTCGACGCCGATACCTGGGTAGCAGGACTAGGCACTAAGAGTGTTATATTTACAGATGAAGCGTTTGCAAGCTTTTTCGAGTTCTGCCATCTTGCTGGTTCTTCGACCTGCTCTTTTTACGCCGGCAATTCTGCTAAGGATATACGCCACCGATTCGAAAAAATACTTTCGGCTTTCAATGGACCTCTAGCTGAAGCTAGGAATCAGACGGACGCTCTGCTTGTCGAAATATACTTGGAGACATTCAAGACACTGTTATTCCAGTCCACATATTACCCTATCGCCTTCTATCCCATCTTGTCAGATGCTTTGCTTCTTTTCGAAGCCGCAACCATCAACCTCACCGTCGATGCACTAATCAACATCGGTACACAAATCAAAGAGCAGCTTGCAAATGTCAAAAACGTAATCGTGACACAACCAGCATTAGTTGAATGGTTCCCTGCTGTCTACTGCTCTGACGGAGATGGTTCAGCCTATGGAGAAACGTTGGAAGAGTTTCGGCCATATATTAAAGCTCTAAGGAGTCAGAGTGTGATAGCCGGGGATATTTGGGCAACGCAGCGTGTTCAGTGTAGCGTTTGGCCGATCATGAGCAGCGATAGATTCTCCGGTCCGTTCGGAGGGCATACCAAGACACCTATTCTCTTCGTGAGCAATACTGTGGATCCAGCAACACCAATTATCAAGTAAGTTGAATAATTCTAATATGGAAAGGGACAATTTACTGACATTCCAAGCGGTCAAAAGTGGGCAGCACGATACACCGGATCGACCTTACTTACAATTGAGGGTGTAGGGGTAAGTTCCTCATTGTAATCCATTGTACACATACTACTTTGAACATTCTCTGACATGAATTCAGCATACCTCTTTAGGGACGCTGAACAGCTGTGCATTAGGCAAGATCTCTGCGTACTTCCAGACAGGCGTCCTCCCAGCTCCGAAGACGGTCTGTCCGTTTGAGAAGGGACCATTCGGCGTGACGTTGCCATGCAAATAAGGGCAAGGCCAACGGAAGCACGAGTTATGCTATTAAATCCCGGAAGTTTGTAGGAACTACTGTTACATTTCTAGCAACTTGGGGGAGCGGCGCTCATTTTCCATGTCTTAATTTCATATCAGAGTTGGTAACTTGGTCGTTTATACTTTACACCTTTTAGACAGGGTAACGTTACCGTAGGCAAAAATGCTCTTTCAACTTCACAATAGACCTCAACTCAGATAGTCACCGTAATCGCTGGCACAACTGCTCCTACTTTTTAGCACCTGTCCCATTCATAGCCAACGTAGTTGAAAAGGCTGCAATGGATACAAACAGTTTGCAGAATACCACTCCGGCTCAGCTGTCAATGGTAAGTGTTCATCCTTAACAGATAACCTGGACTAATGATCCGCCTAGCGGGTTGTTCCTAATGTCAGCGTATGTGGGTGACAGCTGCAACAGTTGTTGCTATGCTCTGCAAGGGATCGGAGAGTTAGCTTGTATAAGTTGTGCTGGGCATGGTTAATGTTGCGACGGAAATATCTTCTGTCCGTCCTTCGTTTGGCAACACTGTCTGTCAAGCTTTGAAGCAAGGAAGATTTGCTGGCTGATTGCTGTCCAACAATCACGAGCTATGCCTGGGTCAGATTTTTGGGGGCGTAGTTGGACATCACGATGACCATTGACCTACTTGGGGCAGATCAAGATCCTATCCGGCACCGCATATTCTCAATTCGTCAATGGTGTCAAAAAGGGCTTTGCTTCGTTCGCTACTAAATGGGTCTTTACTTAACAACAGGGCATCCGCTGTTGATGGGTCTTTCGGCTCTTTGCCTAACGGACCTGGTGTTTTTGTCTGCTGTTCTGGGTTTGGACTATGAGTGCGACTTTCTGTTGAAATAGAGGCAGCTTCCTTTGTCCCAATGGAAGTTGCTGCCGTTGAAGGTCGGTCCGAGATAGGGGTTTTGATAGAACTGCTTGTTGGAGCATCTCGTTTCGTCATATAGGGGGTTGGCGGACGTGAATCTTGATCGGAAAGCAGTGGTTGGGCTGAATCGTCTAGATTGCCCGTTGCCGGATCTTCTTTCAAGGCCTCCATGGTGCCAATGTAGGTACAAACAATCAAAACTCCAGGGACTATAGGAGAAGACAACTTATAATCGGCCACAATAATCTCGAGGCGTGACTACATTACGTATGATGGACTTCCACCTAGCGCTGAAGTGTGATGTTTCTCGGCCGCAAATTGACCCAGCTCCGGGAGACGAGCTTCCCCGTGTTGGTTCCAGGGTTGTTGGACAAATCACCATCGCAACAGTGCTGCCTTCAAACTTCTGATGTGAGAATTGACCTTACAAGGCAGGTCATTTCCGGTCCCTTGTTAGATTGTGCTACAACGCTATAGAATCCCCCTCGAGAACTGTTGGAACGAGCACGGAATAAGACAAGCGTGTTACGTTTCTCCTTCCCCCTTTTGTGTAACCTTTTAAGGATTAACTGCTCAACCGTAGAACCTGTTCATTTTCCTTGGATATTCCCATGAAGGTTGCTGCATTTCACCAACCTTTCCCGATTTACACTGATGAATCGTCGTTTATCTCGTCACCCCATGCCGAATTGTCCAGCCGGTTACGAAACATGCGATGCCCCTGACTTGCAGGCTCATTACTACAGGCTATCATAAGGGGGAAAAGTACAAGGAAGTTGAGATGTTGGTGTTCGGAAATGAGTTTGGAACCTCCTTTCTCGGAAAAGCGGAACTAAAAATAAGATCTCGAGAGTGGCACAGCTGCCCCCTTGAAGAGCTGAGATCTTGTCTAACTAACCGAGACCTAAATTGCAGAAAGAAATAACACAATTCTCTCTGTTGAAACTTGAATTATCTCACAACACATATTTGAAATGTTCACTAGTTTTACGCAGGTAGTTCGCTTGCGACCTTTGGCATGAGGTCTCCTAATTTCAAGGGGCGGTTGTCCCTAGCCAGTGAGAAAACTTACCATGGCGTCAGACAACTTCCTTTTATTGGACCTGAAATCCAGATCGCCAAAAATTTACACTCATCCCAAAATCGTCTCATATTCTGTTCCACTACTTTCCCATCCATGAGTTGCGCTTTGAAAACAGAAGTTCCAAGCCCAAGCTCGCACGTGCACTCCATGAAGTGTCGCCGCATGAGTCATTTGCAGATAGTTGTCAATTATCTGGTGTTCTGACATACAAAATAGAAGGTACGGTAAAGGTAAAAACGCTGTATACAATTAACCAGGCAAATAGATCGAAATTTATAGCTAAATTTCTCTTTAATTTAATCTATTCTACAATCACTTGAGAAATCCCCACTCCCTGAAAATCCCCCTCACTAAAATGTCAACCCCCCTAAAAATACCACTCAATCTCTGTTCAGACATCCGTCTAGAAGACTACATGCCCCTCGCAACCCTCGCGACCCTCGCCTACCAAGCTTTCATTCTCGATATCGAAACCCGCCTTAAAAACCTCAACCTCCCAACCACAACCATCTCTGACACTGACATCTGCAGCTGGCTGTCTAGCCCCGCGTGCCACGTTGTAAAAGCCGTCTCAGTAGAAGGCAACGAGATAATGGGCTCTATTTGCCTTCCACGACCTCAGTAGGCGGAACGTACTGAAGGGAGGGTCACGGCGAAAAGTGAGGAGGAAGAGGGCAGGTAGAGTAAGATTCAGCAATTGGAAGATCTGATAGATGCGTATTTTACGCAGTTTATGAGCAATGTCATGCCTGGAAAGATGAAGTTCTGGTTCATTGGTGGGCTTGCCGTGGTGTCGAGGTATCAGGGGATGGGAGTTGGGAGGGCGTGATGGAGTGGGACCAGTAAGGCTGAGAAAGATGGCGCTTTTGCGTGGGTGCATGCTAGTGATTTGGGGTAGCAGGCGTATCGAGCTTGTTGGTTTGAGGTTGTGAGAGTTGAGATTGGAGTTAGATGAGTGGGCTGAAGATGAGGCGGTTGGTAAGGGCCCTGGAGACTGGGGGAGTTGGGAGGTATATACTTTTGGGTATATGGTTTATAAGCCTGAGAGGGTGGTGGGCCTTTTGGGGAAGTTAGGTCTGGTCGATTGATGTAGTCTCTGAGTATGATAGTATGGATTCGTTGTTAAGAACCCAAACCGACGTATTTGTGACGAGAACAATTCCCGCAAACTAATGTGTTCGCGTCCTATCTTATAGATAAGGCAACTGATCGTCAAGACCGAGTATGCAAATGAGAGAACATGAGTTGGGAAACGAGGCAGGCCATCGCAGGCGAAATGCTAGTGCTAGTGAAAGATTTCCACTGTTAGGCTCTTTCGCCCTACCCACTTCTTATAAACTCCTGAAATTAAGACCAAAAACGAACTTTCATCACGCCAACAAGAAAAGCGCCATGCAAGCTGAAGCTCAAATATTTTCCATTCTTCCCGTCTTCCTACATTTCGATTACGCAATCTAAGCGCTCAAAACATCCCTTCTTTCCCATGCAAAAATACGCACTCTATAAGCCCACCAAATGGCAGTCTAAACCCAGCGAAGTTCCTTCAAAGAAAATGCAGCACAGGATATTTTTCATCCAACAAAAAGCGGCAGAGATCAAGGCGCGCTCAGATTTCCCCTCACACCCCCTTTCCCACCAACCTCCCTACATGTAATCGTCACCGCAAGGTCTCCCGCAACATTGATCATCACCTCGATCTTGCCGCCCTTCTTTACGCCCTTGATCGCCGCCTCAGCAAGGACATTGCCCACCTTCCATACTTTCTCTCTCACATCCTCAGGTTCGTCATCGCTGTCGAAGTCACTCTCATCGCTATCCTCGCTCTTATCTCCATTTGTTTTGGGTTTGGGTCCTGGCTTCGTGACTCGGATGTCTGACCCTCCCTCCACGATCTTAATGAGCACATCACCACCTTCTTTAGGGGTCGCGATGTGGATTGTTCGTCGGGCCGGGACGGCGGTCTCGGCTGCGATGATGGGAGTGAAGATACCCTTGTCAGTGTCACCTGAGATAGTCAGGACGCCAATGGCGTTGGTGAGATGCTTGACGGTTGTCACAGCGGGGTGGGTCGACTGCTCGATATCTTCCTTCTCGTATTCTTGGATCAAGCTTGCTTGTAGCGCTGCACCTCGTGCTTGGAGCTCAGAGGGGTTGATGGCGGTTGGTGTTGTGGATGGAGCGAGAATTGTGGTGGTTTCAGGGAAGATGGCGCTCATGTTCGAGGCGATCTTGGGTGTGTGGGAGGTTCCGCCAGAGAGGATCACTTCATCGATGTCAAGGACATCGAGGCCGGCCTTCTTAACTACACCTTCAATCAGGCGGTTGAAGCCGTCGAAGACCTTACGCGCAATGGTCTCGTAGCGTAATCTGTTGATTGTGGATGCGAAGTCAATTCCTTCTGCTAAACTTTCGACGCTGAAGTTGGCATTCGTTCCAATGCTGAGTGCCTTCTTGGTAGCTTCGGCTTCAAGCTTCAATTTTGCCAGACTGCGGGCGTTTTCTCGAGGGTCGGTTGTGTTCCACTTGATAAATTCTTTCGCAAAGTGGTCTTGTAGGACTTTATCGAGGTGCACACCAGCATATTCGTAGTCGTGTGCTGTGGCTAGTATCGTGTACATGCCTCCTCTTGATGCAATCACAGCCACATCCGATCGGGTACCTCCAAGGTCTGCGACCACAACAATCTTATCTACCACTTTAGCCTCTAATCGGGCGTCGTATGCGAGGAGAGAGGCAATGGGCTCGTGGATGAGCTGGAGGACTTCGAGACCAGCATCATTGGCAGCTTTGGTAAGGGCAATCTTTTGCTTCGCGCTGAAGTTTGTGGGAACAGTGATGACAGCTGAGTTGACATGCTTTCCAGTGAAATCGGATGCGGATTGTGCTAGACGTCGCAATTGACGAGTGGCTACTTCAGAGATTGTAATAGTTGATGGTTCTCCCTCCTCCTTGTCTTGTATTGTGAACGCGATCGTGCCATTGTGTTCTTTGGGGTGGGCTGAGGCATGAGAGTGGGTGACGTCTATCGACTTGAAGCTGTGGCAATAATTAATAAAAATTCACATGAAAAGCCTAAAGGTATCTTACTCCTGTCCTAGGAAGTCTCTGAAGTATGCGACAGTGTTCTTGCTGTTTCGGATAAGTTGTTGCTTAGCTTGTTGGCCATTATACTCCTCTCCATCTACATAAGACAAGATTGAAGGGATTTGTCGATCTGCCACGAATATCAGCGCCATTTTAACCACAATAAATTCCCATAGACAACATACCACCGTCCTCGTTGGCAATAACCTCAGCCTTGTCCTCAGCCGTAGTGTATGCAATTGAGCTGTTCGAGTTCCCGAATGAGATACCAATAACATGTCGTTCTCCTGGCGCAGTGCCATTCGCAGATGCCCCTTCTGCAGCCATCTTGTCAGTATTAAATATGAGGGAATGGTGACGAGATAGTGGTGCTGTAACGAAGGGATGTTCTTGTCTAGAATTTCTTGAGCTCGAACTTTTTTACAGCCCACAATCGAGAAATTTCATTTAAGGTTAGTGCGGTCCTGGGCCCCACTCTTTTCACAAGGCTGAGAGAACCTCATGCAAGACAGAGAAGGAGCAACAATCCTTATTTTCGACTCAACGCAATGGCAACGGAGACGTTTGTGCTCCCAGGGGAGACTCTGGACCCAGCATGTCTCCCTTCGCATCCAAAATTACCTCTCAAACTCGGACCAGGCTTACGGCATATCCCACCAAACACGATCACCCCCACAGTCGCAGGACAACTCTGCACCGACAAGAGGAAGAATGCCGTTTGGGTTGAATTCAATGGCAGTCGCGTATGATCTCTCTTCTTATTGCATACTAAGCTAATATATATAGTATATCCCCACCGTCGGCGACCTCGTAATAGCCACAATCCAGAAATCCTCAGGCGACCTCTACTACGCCAGTCTGAGCGACTACACCCCCAATGCCTCCCTCCCCCAACTCTCCTTCGAAAGCGCAACCAAGAAGACAAGACCGCAACTCTCATCCGGCTCTTTAGTCTACGCGCGCGTCATACTGGCGAATAAGCACATGGACCCCGAGCTTGAATGCGTATCTTCTTCAACCGGGAAGTCCGAAGGATTGGGTCCATTGACGGGAGGCATGTTGTTTACTATCTCGTTGGGGATGGCGAGGAGATTGATGTTGCCGAAGCCAGTAGAGCAGGGGAATTTGGTGGTGCTTGAGGAGCTTGGAGGTCAAGGTGTGGCGTTTGAAATTGCGGTGGGGAGGAATGGGAGGGTTTGGGTGGATAGCAAGAATATCAAGACTACGTTGGCTATTGGGAAGGCAATTGTGGAGACCGATGAGAAGGGATTGAGCTTGGAGGAACAAAAGAAACTGGCGAGGAAGTTGGCAAGGGATCTTTGAGGGATTGCTTGGCGTTGGAGGCATGCTTGCATGATACTGGCGTTTGTGATGGATAGAAAATGGTTAGACAAAATTGGGCAGGGCTGTCTACCATCATAATTCAGCCGCGGACTGGCCATTGACTGGGTGCTGGAGGGCTTGCAGGGGCTTGCAGGGGCTGGCTGCGGACTGAAAACACCAAGAGTATTGAAGATATTAGCTCTGGTATGAATGCAGATTCTGAGATGAGCGATTCAATCGGAGAGAGGGAGTATCAAAGTCTAGCTTGAACATCGGCGCGAGAAGATGGATCGTTGGCCAATTCAACGGTCGAATGCCTAAGAAGGAAAGAGAAATACCACTTCTCATTAAATAATGAAAACCTGGACTTCTAATCCCAACTTGGATGTTATAGTTGCCTATAACAGAATTCTCTTGCTTCAAAACGGCTCCAAAATGTCCACTGCTATACCGAAAGACAGCTGCTGGAGTCACGTGACAACATTTTGAAGTCCACAAAAATAGCACGCTCTATTTACACCAAGAACGGAAAGAGGACATCTGTGAGTTATTTGCAAAGCCTCCCAATCTTGAGTTTCTATACGTGGTGGTTTTGATATTCTGTACCGAATAACGATGTGTTGGAAGATCTCAGCCCCTGAACCCCCTTTTAACCGAGCTTGACGACGGAACATCTCTGGTGGATTGATTGGAGGCACCACTCCTAGACCTTGGGTGAATGCTAGAATGGAGATGATGTATGAATCTCCTGCGTTGCTTTTCCCCTGGTGCTGGCAGAAATTCTCATTCGATTCGGGATCTCAATTCGTTGAAACAGGAGGTGTCTTCCTTTCAAAATTCCGAAGTTCTAGACAGGTACACGAACCTTTTCGTGAACTCACATGCAATTATGTTTTTATATTGCTTCGTTTCTAGAATCTGTTTTAGCGTGGTTGCCGTACTCGATTGAAGTTCCGGTGCGGACTCGCACCGATCACTTGTCTACAATGAGTCGATGAAAGCGAACGACACTTCAACTTCAACTTCGACTTCAACAAAAACAATTATTTTCTTCCCTGCAACACCACCACGACAACGAATTATTCAACCTTCCATCAAGTCTTGAGTAAAACTGTTCTACGCGTTGAATCTTTTGAATCTCAAACTGAGCAACTGCGGCGTGTCTCCAAGGTTGTGTTGTCGGTTCTCACGCCTTTATTTACTTCGCTGCCATCAATTATGTCGACGAAAGCTTCCAGCCGAACGCGATCAGGGGATCAACCTTGTCTTTATGCAACCAAAAATACGTTTCCACCCATCCAACATCCTTCCACAGCTGAACAGCTAGTTAAAAGGCCGTCTCCTCGACGCGTCCCTCTCACCAGATCGCGTCATCCGACATTCAAAGCAATCCTGATTTACTAACCCGTTTTTCCACCACAGCTTCCTCAAGCCAACATTCTCCCATACGAGCTTAGAGATCTGTCAATCTTCAGTGTTTGAATTAATTCCTGTTTTTACCGCTATCAAGTTAAGTTTCCAATTCTGTTCTCTCTCTACGACTTCCAAATCAATGATGAATAAAACCACGAGATGGTTTTGATGCTGCAAAATCGGCTATGAAACTACAACACGTCGCTATTCTGGTCCACCATTCCTCTTCGCCCCCTTCGCCCCATTCTAATCTCTTTTGAAGTCGAGGCTAATGGCTTACCCGCAGACTCTAGCATATCCTATCAATTCTAGGTTCCTAGTCATCATCTCAACCCGATTCACCTGACAATGTATCATGTCAACTTTGAAAGCAGAAGTATGGTCCAAGTCCAAAAGCCCAGGATAAGAAAACAACCTCTATCACCTCCTCTGTTTCGCGAGCGGACTACAAACACCTTTCTGTGTCAAACCATGCTTCAATCATTGCTGGCGCCTCAGAATAACGTATCATAATTCTTGGCGTTCGAGTTTTCGGCTCGAGATGTGCTTGAAGAATCTGGTGAGTCGTAGCTTCCACAACTTTCAGCTTTACTCTCCAAGCACATCTGATGATTATCCTGTATTTTGAAAGCGCTGCAATCAAATGAAATTATTTTTGGTGTCTGACAAAAGAACTCGTCCTATTCCATCATACTCTAGCATGCTTGTAGATAGATAATGTTGCTAACGCTTGGAGCTACATAGTTTATTCCATCTTGATGTCGAATAGTTCAGCACTAGATGCCTCTCAGACTTCCAGGGTGTTCGATTCGTCTGGGAATCTCGTTTAATACACACTCTCAAAGCCGCTCGCCGCTCAAGTCCATGGAGCCCGCGTACGTACCCTAAACACCCTATACCTTCTCTTGCAAAAATGGAATGATAGTTAATGGTGATCTCGCCACAGTTCTCACCCCCTCCCGCGATTCTTCCTTTCAATTCTGGTAGGTTCTTTCCTCTTGCTTCCGTTTGCAAATTACTACCAATGCTATGATGATATTGTTAAATAAATATTGGATCACGGGTGTTATTGCCGACTGGGGAATTCTTCGGAATTTCTTCCTTTCTAAACTTGAAATATGCATTGCCCTTATACCTTCTCTTGTTTTTTCCCTACCTGCTTTGCTGACCTCTTTAAGCTTCAATCAGGGGAACCATTCCAATTCTTGCTATCACGGGTTGAAACACAATAAATGAGTTTCTTGCTCATGCTTGCTTCTCCTTCAAAATTACATTGAATGCCATGATGATTTGGTTGAATAAAATGTTACCACAGCGAAAATTCCAGCGTGGGGTCTTGTTGCATGTGGAGTTCTACCCGTCTGGACTTGGAATAGTCCATTCCATTTACATCTTCTCCCAGTTTTCGATGTTTTCGCTGACCTCTTTCTGCCTAAATTAGGAGAACCATTCCCCCTTCTTGCTGTTATCTATAATACCTGAGAGTTGAGTTCTTATTCATGCTTCTCTTTAAAAATTGCTTTCAATGCCAAGATGACTCTATGGGAGGCTAGAACATCACGTACACACACCTCATTACGATAGGACCCCTGAGAATACCGTAATGCTTACTCACCATCTCTACAAATAGAAAATTGAACTTCATGCAGTGTTCCCTCTTTTCAATTTCATTACATATAGTTTTGCTGATCTTTAAGGATGTGAGCTACAGTAGGATGCCCCTGCCTTTGTTTTCGCTGAAGACCAACCCTATCCAAGCTACGATTGCAGATGGGACGATACATTGATCAGATCCGTGCAATACTTTTAGATTAAGCTCTGAGATTTCTCCATATTTCCATAGCGCTGTGCCTGGCACGTCTTCTTTTCCCGAGCGTCTCCAACTTCTGACGATCGATTCTGAGCCTCCGTTCTCCCAATTTTTCTTCAATATTCTTGCAATTCTGGTATTATGTTTGAACTGACTTGGTATCTGGGCGAATCCCATACAAAATGACTGGTACGAGGCCCTGGAGGCAATACCTTCGTTGAATGGTCGGGAATGGGGGAGTGGGTATGACTTAAAGATATGCCAAGGGCGGTTAAGTCCTTGGCGCCAGACCCCTTTTTGTACATCCAGAAGTCTACTGCGCTTCACACCATCTGTAAGTTCTCAGTTTTATTTTGTCCTGCTTACTCTTCAAGTGATGATCAAGTTTACTTCTACTCATTGGATGTTGGGTATCCAACCATGAGAAATCATGTTTTCATCGGCTCTGATTATGCCCTGTCTTTACATCTCTATCAGTTCTCTGCTGCTCTTACATGCGCTGACTTCTACTGCCTGCTGTAGGTCCTACTGCAAAGAGGTAATCGATTATATTCTGACTGGAACGTTATGCCTGGAAATGGAAGATAGCTTTGTTCTTTGGGAGCAGCATGCTTGGAGTATAATCGATTCTTAATAAACGGGGAACACGGAAGTGGACTACGCTATGTAGCACCTTCTTGAGCAGGTTGAGCTTTTCCTTCTCTTCGCCCTCTTCAGTGTACCCCGGCTTTTGAACCTTACCTTTGAATTGCCTAATCATGCGCAACTTTCAATTCCCAACGGATGGCTCGAAAGGCTTGTAACTTCACGGATGATTATGTGTTGCAAAGATATACCCTCCCTTCCCAGGGCCTCAAGCCCCCGTATTCTGCATCTGCAATGTTCCCGATCAACAGCTTGCAATCCAATCCTATAAATGACGAAAGTTCTTCCCAATTCTTTGATTCTCCAGACATATTCAAAACCGTAAGTGACTTTGTCTCTTGACTCACTTTTGTAAAGGCGAACACCTCATCCTCCTTGGTCTCAACCAATTCATACCTCCCATAAACGAAAATATCCTTATACTCCTTTCTCAACTTCAGCAATCTCTTCCAAAATTCCAACAAGCTATCCGGATCTTCACTCTGCATCTTCGCATTCTTCTTCTTCCAATCATTATTCAGCCGCATCCAAGGTGTCGCACCTTCCGAAGTAAATCCTGCATTTGGCCCATCATCCCACTGCATAGGTAACCGCGCATGGTCTCTCGCAGTCTCCCAAAATTTATCTAGCTCAGCCTTCATACAAGCCGAATCATCCTTGCAGCGTTCTTTAGCTTTCTTGAACTTATTCACGGACCGCACCTCCTTGAATTCTTCAGCGGGCCACGAGCGTGGCGTGTTTCTCATGCCGAGTTCTTGTCCTTGATACAAGAACAAAGTCCCCGTCAGTGACACCATCAATATCGCCAGCGTTTTTCCACTTCGAACTTGCTCTTCGAACTAAGAATCAGAGCCAAAACGTGATATTGACCGCGGCGAATCGTGGTTCTCCAGAACAAGTGTAATCCATCCATCAGTATCGGTGGCAAAATTCTGCCAGCGCGACATCTCGTTCTTAAAAGCCGCCACATTGAGCGGTCCTCTTCCGCTCGTCCCAGTCTCCTCCTTTTGCCTAAGAGCCATAAGGTCATAATTAAACACCATATTCAACTGTCCTCTGCTCTCCGACACAAACTCCATAACCCTCTCCTCCGACCTCGGCAAGTGACTCAGCTCACCCACAGTCACCGCCCCATACCGTTCAAAAATCCCCTTCACCTCCCCCAAAAACTCATGGATCCTCGGTCCATTATTATAATACCTGCTCGCTGGCTGGCTTTCCTCCCCCGGATCCGTAATCTCCGCATCAGGGAACGAAACATCTTTCGAATACTTATTCACCGTATCGATCCTAAAACCATCGATTCCCTTCTCAAGCCAGAAGGTTATCGCGGGATCATAGATCGCTTGCCGGGTTTCGGGATTCTCCCAGTTGAAGTCTGGCATTTCTGGTGCGTAGACATGCAAGTAGTATTCTTGGGTTACCTCATCCCACGTCCATGCCGGGACGATGAAGTGACTGCGCCAGTTATTTGGGGGATGCCTTTTTCACTGCTCATCGATTTTGGCGGGCGCTAGAAATACCAATCGCGTTTTGGGTTGGTTTTTGAGGAGCGGGATTCGAGGAACCATTTGTATTGATCGGAGGAATGGTTTATCACAAGGTCAAAGATAATTTTCATGCCCAGGGCGTGAGTGGCGTTGATTAGATTTTGCACGTCGTCCAAGGTTCCATACGGAGCGTGGATAGAATTGTAGTCGGAGATGTCGTAGCCCATGTCCACTTGGGGACTTTGGTAGTGTGGACAGAGGTGGATGATGTCGATGCCCAGGTCGTGGAGATAACCTAATTTTGAGATTATGCCCGGGATGTCACCAGTTCCGTCGGAATTGGAGTCTAAGAAGCTAGAGGGGTAGATTTCGTAGACGACGGCTTCTTTCCACCATTTGCGTTCATGCTCGCTTTTATCCAATTCGAGAGATATGGTTTTTTGGTGGAAGATGTAGACGTCGAGGTTCAGGAAGTGGCGTTCGGTGAGAATTAGACCGAAGCAAACAGCGATAGTGACGGTCGCAACTGTTGTTAAACTTCGAACTTTCCACATCGTTTAGTCTCTGATACTGTGGATTCTTCCCCAGACTCCACAGAACTGGTCAATGGATGTTGTTTCATTGAATGATTTTGGTGGTGTTTTGTCCGGTTGTGAGGCGACACGTGGGCTAATCACGCCTTCCATTGCCTAAGGTAGGTGGTATTCGGCAAACCGTCCTATGGGCATGTTACACAAGATTTTTGTGTATGAAGTCAAGTGTTTACATTTCCACTTTTGAGGGGTTTCCTTTTCGAGAGGCCCTCTGCGCTCTGTAGCAGGAGTGAGGAAATTCGATAAAATTTACAGAATATATTAGAGTTCCTTTGCAGTGTACATTAGGTAGCGGTCGGGTGGAGGGCTTGGCATTTCCAGCACTAGTCTCCCCTAAATTTTTAGCGAGCGACCCCTATAAAATATTCTGCACCGCAGTACTGAATGGAGGAACAGAGACAGCCCTGCAAGTCTCTATTCAACAGAATGAGCATGCGCCTAATGTTGGCATACTTCTGAGCTGCGAGTCAATGAGACAATGGGTGTTTAGGCGCTGTGAGACGAATGGAAGTCTCTTCACGTGATTTCGCAAATGGTTGGCAGGCACGCATGAGTCGTGACGGGCTAACTTAGCGTCTTGCTTGAACGTCATTTCCTTCCAGACGCGTTCCTAGCAGCCCTCCAACTTTGCAACTATTCATAATTTTAGCTCTGCATTGAATATTAGGAAGAAGATGGCGGCTGGGTGTGTCGTTTGTGCCTCTACGGAGACCACACTTCTAAGATGTGAACGCTGTTTATCTCGCGTCTACTGTGGTCAGTCTTCTCAATATCATCATGAACCCTGAAAAAGGTGCTGATGTATCTGAGAACAGGACCACTGTGCCAGAAGAAGGATTGGCAAACCCACAAAGCCAAATGCAGGCGACCGAACTATATACTACGAGTTGATCTGTTCCCTCGACAGATCAAAAACCCACAAATTACTCGGACCATATCATGTCCTGCCGGAGCTACATTCGCTACGTTTCACAAGGCAATCCAAATTGCTTTTGGGTGGAAAAATATCAGTACTTACGATTTTGATGTCTTCGATGACGCTTCTAGATGCCCAGCAATCCCAACGAGCGGCGACGACAACGCTGGCTATGACCGGAAGCACAGAGATCCTATCTACAAGTTGATTGAGCCAAAGGCTATTGGGGACTCTGATATTGGGCTACCGACTCTAGATAGCTCAAGGTACAGCCTCTTCGAGGTTCTAGACAACCCAAACGCCATTGGCAAGATCTTCTGCTACAACTACTACCATATCGCAGGTGAGTGGAAGCACGAGATTATCTGCCTTGGACGAACCGACGCTACGGACCGGTTTTTTTGCATCGACGGCGAAGGCCATAGTTGTACAGAAGACGTCGGTGGCTATGAGGGATGGAACCAATTGCGAGAAGCGTATGGCGAGAAGAGCCCTAGCTGGTATCAGAGAACGATCATGGCATGGTTCGAAACAAATGCCATAAACAAAGACCCAGGTGGGCTTGGTGGGGAAGCGAAGTGGAAATGGGACAAGGAGATGATCAACGAGGGCTCGAACAACCTGCGGCCTGAGCTCAATAAATGTCCTGAAAATATGACTGCGCCCTGGACCGAACCTCGCTCTGTGTTGACCATATCATTTTCCAAAGAGTTATCAGATTCGAACGAGCCATGCCTTCCAGTTCTGGCCATGGTCGGTGGCAAGACTTCTGCAATGCCAGTGTTGCAGATGATCAATTACGTGCAGGACTTGTTGCAGTCAAAAGAGTATACACCAATTGTTGTGAGTGACGGTGCTATAACGGGAAAGAGGTACATCGCCCTGCAGCAGGAGCTTACAAATTACGCTCGTTCTGGTGGAACTGTTATTCTTTGGTTTCAAAGGAATTTGCCTCGAAAAGTCGAACTGGACAGGTTTTTCAGGGAAGTTTGGCGTCTCAATTGGACATGCGGAGATTCCATTCACACGTCGATGTTCTCACTAAATCCTCGAGTCAGTCCGGACCTCATGAAGCCTACGATCTGTGGTACCAAATTGCGACACCAATACAGCATGACAGCTTTGCAGCTCAGCGGTTCCAGATTCGATGATCAGGTCTACACTTCCAGTTCGCCTAGTATCCTTAGCAGTAAGCAAAGTCCAGCCATCTTCGCAAACTACGGCTTCGGCAATGTAGGTTGGATTGGTGATGTGAATAATGAGCTCGGTACTCAGGAGCTCGTCTTTTCTATGAGCAACACTCGATAGGATTCGGGGAGAGCCTTGACAGGAGCAGGCTTCTTTCAAGGCGGTACTCAGGATGTCCATCAGTTGAGCAAACCTCACATCGTGGAATGACCTGCAGAGGCAGTTGATATTGCTGCTTTTATGGAGCACACGATGCCTTGTATTACTAATTAGCGAAGCATGATGGTTGTATTGCTATCCTTTCTCGCATTGCGGTTGCTAAGAGAATTTTAGTCTGCTTGTATTTTGTAACCTTACTACCTTAGCAGACCGTCTGGAAATCCAGACCTTGATCGGAACACCGAATGTTCCTCTCCGTAATTGGAGAGTTGTATATTCAACCTGCAGCAGTACTCAAAGAATCCATAACGTTCCCAAAGCCCTTGCTTCCATCTCTATGGGTCTCTAATGCAGGGTTGGCCGGACATGGTTTTGCAATAAGGGTGTGGTGGCTTACGGATTTGAGGGATATTTGAGGGATATTTGCGCAAACGTGGCAGGAGGTTTCTCGAATTGCAACTGCTTCAACATAGCACATGCTTTCGATTGCAGATTTGGCTGACGTCTGAAAATATTTCGTGGGGTTGCTCGGCTTCCACCCGCAATTTCAGGGGGGTTTACCCGTCGATCGACAGAGGGGTGGCACCACCCCCTCAATACGCTGAATACCCCGCAGTCCCCCACCCTCCACTGCTCCAGCGATTTTTGATTAGTTGTTCCAGGGCACCTGCATCGCAAGGCTTGCGTGCCTTCACCATGCATCCATCTCACGATATGCTGCAAGTTTGGCGCAGGAAATTCGATAGCGGGGTCCAATATGGAAAAGCGTCGCACCTCATTGGCACGCTAGATCATACGGGTAAAGCGAGACCTTCGGTCAACATAGGCTATTTTGAGACTTCACCATGACGCATCGACTCGGGCACTGGTTTCAAACACAACTCCGTGCGTGGTACGTATCGAGTACAGACATCTCATTCTGACTTTCCCACTGCGAGTAGAAACATGCCCTGAAAAAAGCGTTTCCTTTCCCTTGTACTACCTACACTGCTGGCTAGCAAGGTCAAGGTCGGCTGGTTCTCACAAGACTTGGCGCATCAAGGTGACACGAACGATCCACTGGTAAGTACCACTCCTTGATGAGGCTGACCTACAGTAGTGCAAGCCACTCACGCCCCGTTTGTCAAGGACCCGAATACGTCCCTGGACTTGATTCGCCGGAGTCATTATGCGATTCTAAGAAACGGGGCGACCTGGGCGAGGCTATAGTTTGATTGGATCCCGCTGGCACGGCAGGCTGGCACTCGTTGAATCACTGGCTTATGAAGCGACGCCATGCAGCCTCACCTAAGCCTCGTGTTTCGTTGGACAAATGCACGAAAGCCGATATCGACATTCAAAACCAGCGCTCATTCCACCACTTCTCCAAGACTGAAATCTTGCCACCAATCCTCTGGAATTATTCCCATCATTCAGCATTTAATGAGCCCCACCTCGAGTGCTGCATGACCACAGAAGACTTCGAGGCTGTGATTCTCGCTCTGTGACCCCGCATTCTCGACAGCTTCACGATGTCTTTCGAGGAGACTGCCAGAGATCTGCTCGAGCTCTTTCAGCTTGCCTGGAAGGTTTCTGACAACTGTCGGCGAGCGTGTGGTGAAAAGGATCCACTGACTCGAGAGGTCGCCAGCCTGTATGCCGTCGTTGTCCAACTAAAACGAGAAGCCGAGAAACCAAATTCTTCGTTACATTGGCAAGACGACGTCGGCCGAGATGAGTTTGAGGACACCATTTACGAGTGCCGCAAAGCACTCAATGATCTCAATCCAGCCCTTGACCGATGTACCCGCTCACGACGGAAAGGGGGTGCGAAAAAGGCACATTTCTTTCCGGGTGTTCTGTACTCTAATGGAGAGGTGTTATATAAGAGCGACTTCTTGAAGACTTTTTCAGGATACAGAGATAGCCTTCAACAAAACCTCCGTCAGCTCACGCCAAGTTCCCGAGGAAGTGTTGAATGGCCGCTAGCGAAAAAGTACTCAGGGATGCAAAAAAAGGTCGACCGGATGATGGCCGATATTAGTTCAAGTCACGATGGATCCTCGCGCTCCTCTTCATACTCCGATGACGAGAGGACTGTTTGGAAGGAGGTCAAAAAAGGACTTGTGCGCGCCGGCATGCCGCACCATGTTATCAAAAAGAACAGAAAAGCTATCAAGAAGTATGTTAAGATGTTGGGCTGGAGCGACACTTTCGACGAATCCCCACCGCCTGTTCATCCTTCTTTGAATAGATACCCGGAGGAGGGTTCTCCTCGCGAGGTCTATACGCCAGAGAACTACCCTCGAGAGACGTTTTCGCAGCAGGATTTCCCAGAACCGCAACAGACCTCCCCACAGCCGCCGTTCCCACACCAGAACTTCCCTCCGCAGAATTTCCCACCTCCACCACCACATAACTTCCCCCCGCAGAATTTCCCACCTCCACCACCGCATAACTTCCCATCGCAGAACCTCCCACAGAACTCCCCTCCTCCTCCACCACACAACTTTCCACCGCCGCCACCACAGAATTTCCCTCCTCCACCACCGCGGAACTTCCCACCACAAGGTTTACCACAAGAAAGCTTCCATCAGCAGAACTTCTCCCAACAGAGCTTTCCTGCGCCTATCTTCCAGCAACAACTATTTCCGAAACCAAATTTCACACACCACATCACTCCGCCGCCAAATTTCACACGCCATATCCTCGAACAGGATGTCTACAACCGGGAGAACGACTCACGGGGAAGCGACCGTCCACCGAGCTCGCGATCAAACCTATCAGCGACCCCTCCACCTTCCCAACCACAATACATCCCACCCTCCGTCTCGGATGACCACCAAGAATTCGACGAGAAAGCGGGCTTCAACCCCCCAGAGCAAACCCAGTCCCAGTTTTCAGCTCGCCCATATGACCTCGCCGACAATTTCCAATGCTCCGAAAAAGACACTTGGAACGACATGATGGAAAGCATGATCACAACACTCATCGACACCAGCAAGAATCTTTAGTAGGTCCCCTCCTTCCTCATCAATCCTTCTTCCCATTAAAATGATAAATCAGCTGACGAGGGGCAAAAATAGTTTCCCCTGCTCCATCTGCAACAAAAACGTAACCACCGCCCCCGCCCGCCTCGACCGCTCCCAAAACTGGTGCCGCAACTGCTTCCATGCCATCATCTACAACGTCCTCTACTACCCTCTCAGCCCACCTTCCTGGTGCGGTCTCCGCCCTGTCTCCGAAAAACGCATGCGTGATATCGTGACGCCTACTTTCAAAGGCCTCTGGACAAGCAGCTACGAGGCGTTGAGAGCAATGCGTGGACGGCCTGCAGGGGGGATGCTGGAGGCTAGTCTGGAGGAGCCGCCGTTGTTGCTTTATAGGAATCCGGTGCTTAAGGGGGAGGATGAGGGACGGGTGGTGAGAAGTGGATATTTTGAAGTTGCGTTTTTCGAGGAGCCGTTTTCTCAGTTTGTGGCGAGGAGGAAGGGGAAGCAGGACGTGTAAGAAAAGGAACGAAACGAAGTTGGAAGGGGAGTGAAGACTGTGTGTGCCTTGGGATTCATTTCAGGTGTTGGGGATTTCAAAAATAGCATGGTGCTTT
>Ga0302325_10009721_pt1 | contig 20973 bp, 27 predicted proteins | sample Palsa_T0_2_FD_201948 | JGI IMG/M metagenome (GOLD analysis project Ga0302325, IMG submission 201948) | Peat permafrost microbial communities from Stordalen Mire near Abisko, Sweden - Palsa_T0_2 | ecosystem: Environmental > Terrestrial > Soil > Palsa > Peat permafrost | place: Sweden: Abisko...
CCTTCAGCCCGTTAGCTCTGCCTTCGATATCCCGGGGATTCGTTTCGGTTTTTCTCTCGGCGCATTCAAATACGGCAGCAAAAATCAGAGTGCACTAGCAGTCGGAGCACCAGGCTGGGACCCCTCAGGTCGCGTCTACATTTACACCGGCTCCAAGACCATTCCCATTGAAATCACCCCTCATCTCACGGTTTTGCCCTTTCATCCGACTTACTACCGCTCGCAATTCGGAAAACGTGCCTTTGGATATAAATTATTTGTCGCAGACGTCGACGGAGATGGCAAAGACGATCTCTTGATCTCAGCGCAGTGGAATGATTTTGTAGGAGGCCGGACATTACCTGATCCAGACCCAGATCTCGACGCCATGGACGAAGATGAACGTTTCTTGCACGAAATCTGGGATTATCAACATGGCTCTATTTCCGTTTTCAGTGGACATCAGTTGGAATTGATGTTAAGCGACTCGGAGGGTGCGGTATATGATGAAGACTGTGCATATATGCTTAATCCGCCCTTCGATGGCGCGTTCCAGAGATTTGGCTCGTCTATGGCGTTTGCGAAGAAAGCGGGGATAGTATTGGTCGGTGCTCCTGGCAAGGGGAGGAAGAAAAAGACTGCGAGTGGGAGAGGATGGGTCTATGGAATACGTGTTACGAAGCAGCAAAGGTATATTGAATTTACTATCGAAGGTCCCGAAGTCGAGGAAGATGGGTTGGGATCTGATTTTGGTGGAGGGGGGTTGACTGCCGGCGTTACATCTGACGGAACGGAATGGCTAGCCATTGGTGCTCATAACGCGGTATCATTCCTCCCTCCTTTTAGCTGATGATGATAGGATTACAATGGACTACGCCAGGTTGGATATATTCAAATATACACTCTAGAAGCCCAGCATAATAAAACCGACAATACAACCACTCTTATTCCCGAGTTAGCGTTCACTTTATATGCTGAAGAGCCACAGCAATTCGGCAAGTTTGGAGCTGTCCTTGAGTCCAATGGGAAAGATACTTTGTGGATTGGCTCCGGCTGGGCCATGGAAGAAGATGGCGCTGTATGGCATTACAACATCAGTCAAGGTCTCTCGGAATTCCGACTCGCAGTAGAAGATTTCCACCTCGAATTCGACGAGCATCAACAAATCTTCCGAGCTCCTCACGAAGACCACAAAACAGCCACCCTCTTCGCAAAGGGCCATTCCCCGAAAGTAAACCCGCCTCTTCTGTGTCTGACTGACTTCAGGGTCGTTTCGGCGATTCGTTGCTAGTAGGTGATTTCAATAATGATGGTGTTCAGGATATCGCGGTTGGAAGTCCATTTGCATACCACGAGGATGGGTCGTCGCCATTAGCTGGCAAGGTTGAAGTTTTCTTTATGAATGGGACTGTATAATAGGGGCATTCGTTTCATTGCATTCTGGGGGATTGGGATCAAAATGGGGCTTTTGGTGGGATATTGATGGTAGGACTGGAATAGCATACATAGTTCATCATTCGTTAATGCCAGTCAACTTTTCAGTTCTAGAGAATAGATGGGAATTATCTTCGTCATGTAACGTACTTCTTTGGCAGACAGTTCTGCTGGGGGCATCTGCCATCAGGTCCAACGGTAGTCAGTTCATGGTAAATTTGTTCCCGAAAATCCCGTAAATACAGTATTCACACCAACCAACCTTTGAGCTCGTTCTTCTCGACCACAACTTCACACTCCGCAAGCAAGCCATGACCGCCGCCCCAGCCAAAGAAGAAAAAGTCGACCACGCCTTCTACGAAGAACTCCAAACCCAACTCAAAGAAGCCCTTAACACCAAAAAAGCCGCCGACAAAGCCCTCTCCAGCATCGAAGACCAGATCGAAAAGTTTGAAGGTAACAATCCCTCTCCCGCTCGCCCCCCCCCGGCTCCTCGCCAGCCTGTGAAGCGTACTGATTGTAGTGAGTTATCTTACTGAGACGAGTGCGAGTGGGAATGTAGTCAAGGGGTTTGAGAATTATTTACGCGCTCAGGCGAGGCCGCATCGGCGGGTTGCGGAGGCAGATATCGAGTCCCAGCGGATTTTCAGTCGCAGTAGTCTTACTCATCTTAAGGTCCCTCCCATCCCTCCCATCCCTCGCACACATACATGCATACTCTAGCATACACATCCATCAGCCCTTATATACCCCATAAGTCTTCGGACATACCTGCATGGACGCGTGCTGATGACAGAAAGTGATACCCGACAACACAGCATTAGAAGAACCAAGTCCCTCGCCCACCAGCGCAACAGCCCGCAAAAAGTCCGTGAAACGGAAAACTGCGTCGGCGGCACAGAGTGAGGATGATTCGGCGGCGGGGGAGGACACGCCCACGGCGCCGAAACGGATTAGAGCGACTATGAAAAGTGAGAGTGCATCGTAGAATGGATATGGAAATTTTGTGTGTAATATACTACTGTTATGGTTTGTTGGAGGCGTTGGGAATGAGGTTTGGGGGGGTAAAGGCATGGCAATGGGCTGCGGAGGATGCGGCGACTTACTTGTATAGAAAGGGATTGTGGAATTAGAGCTATCTGCGAGCGGAGCTTGAGCCTTGTTTTCGGTTGGGGAGCGTCAACAACTGAGGCCGGCCTTGTTAATAGGAGAAGAGATGGTTCGGATTTCACGAGTATCGAGTCACGAACTTTCCTCTTCCACCGGCTTCGAAAACACAAAGTCAACTTAATCTCGAGATTATTCCATTTGTCCATTCAACGCAGCGATAGTATGACAGTGACTATAACTTCCTGTACCCCTGTTGCTGGACTTATCGTTTCTTTTCCAACTCTTTCATCATCCTTACAACCTCTTCCCTCGCCTCCCCTTTCACAGCCTCAATATACTTCCTGAACCTTACCAAGAGCTTTACCAAAACCTACCATCATCAACCACCCAAACCATTCAATACCACTAAATGCAAACACCTCGTCACGACAATATTCCCCGTATACCGCATCCTAACCCCCAAATCCGCCCCCACCACCACCGTCTCCAACACATTCCCCAAATCCGCCCACCAAGCCCATCCAAACGCCAATGTCCACCCCCACAACTCCGCCGCGAGAAACATCTCCATGATCCCGCCGACGATCTCACTTCCCAGCAACACGACGCCGAAGAAGAATTTCTCTTCGGGTGTCGAGGGGGGGTAGATTGGCTCGAGGGTGGTGGCGACGAGTTCGGCCAGGACAAAGGTAAAGAGGATGAATGTGAAGAGCAGGATTGTGCGGTTCCAGGAGGCGGAGGAGAGGGTTGTACGGAGGTCGGCGCGGACTTGAGATGGTGGGAGCCACCAGTGATCTTCGTTGTCTAGCGCGCCTACCGGGGTGGTATCTAATGACTATTTAGAAGGGTACAAGGATGTTCAGAGCACCTTTATTTGACCGGTGGTCGTTATGAACTGCGGCGGGAGGTCTTCGTAGTTCACTCATATCGATTCGAGGTTGTCTGTTTGTGAAATTCTACAGACAAGGTGTTCTGAGACGTCGAGCCGAAGCGACGAGCTTTTACGTTACGTCTCATCAGAGACGGACGGCACGAGTTTCCAGGCGCTGCGGCGCGGAATACCGGGCCAGGGCGCCTCGCTGGTCATCCGCCATCTCCACGGTTCCCCGCACACTAGACATGTGACGCCTCGATGAGGAGCCTCGAGGCTCGAGGAACCAACAGACTACAGGCTAGATAATAGTACCACTAAAAGACGGAACATCAACACCTTGCCCTCCCTCAAAGGTGTGCACCGCACACAAATCCAAAGCTTCAAAGAAACGACGAAAATGAGGTGGCCTTCTAGGCCTGAGATCTCTGCGCATTGATCCAATTCATGCATCCTCAAATCGCGATCGTCGCCCTTTACGTCTGGTTTAAAGGAACTTCGATGTCTACTTGCGACACCAGACCGTCAACCACAAATTCAAACAGTAGTGCGCCCTTGATAGACACCTTGGTATCCTTCCACACTCTCACTCATTTGCTGAAAAACAAATTGTGCCAACCTTGCATCACGATACAAAATCAAACCATGCGGATTCAGCACCTGCAACAACGCTCCCACGGCCCCCTGATATCCACTGTCCATAACGCCAGCGCTGACGATGGCGCCGGAACGAAACAAAGAGCTACGAACAAACAATTGACCCATAACGTCCAACGGGACTTGTACGGTCTCGTTGAACTCGACAAGATACGCCCCCGCGGCAAGATGAACTGAAGTTTCCGTGTCGTCTTCGATGAATGAGATTTCGGTGGCATTCGCCGTGCGCCGGTGACGGTTTCCAAAGTCAACGGTACCAGGAGATGTCCAAGTAAGGACACGACGGAGTGTCATGTCGATACCGCAGGGCTGGGCCTGAATTTGGGCGGAACGAATATTGCGAATGATGCCGCTGGTAATGAGGGACCGCCCGGGAAGAATCATGACGTGTGTATGTATAATGTGGTCGACTGTTCGAGGTGATGTAATGGAACTGATGTTGAGATACCTCCTCCACGAGCTAGTGTAGGTTCCAACAAATAATTCTTTCTTGATGCCACGAAATTGTTGTCGGGAGTAATTCAGGAACCAGATTTCTTGGAGAACTAACTGACTGCAGACTGGATAGTAATACTACTAAAAAACTGAACATCAAGACTACGCTCGGGCCGCATGCTACCATCATCTCGCTCAATTGTTTGGGAAAACCACTAGCTGCTAACGCCTGTTTCCGCCACACTCACTTGCCACGAATTCTCGTTCAGATGTGTATCATCAAGATTATGCAATATGATCTGACGCCCCAACATGGCCAGCTAGCTGACAGTCGTGACTAAGCCGGGAAAGCTCAAGCGAATAGAAATGCAAAGAGATTAAAAAATCGAATCAACAGGCTCTAAGCGGCGGTGTCAAACGTCCCTCCGGCCAATTCCGGCTAGGGGTGGGCCGTGGCTGGCCTACCGATTGTCGACCAACGACAGCCATCCAACGCATCTTAAATTGAGGGCTCTTAATTCTGGCAATTTTAACCTGCGCCCCTTGATTCATCGAAAGCGGCACAGCGTGTCGCCTGATTGGTGGATATTTCCAAGTTGCAGCCACAATGCACTCCATAACCTTAAATTGGAATTACTAGAAAATCCTGCTGGCCGTCCAAATTCCTATTATACTACCGTCCGTCCCTCCAACAAGCGACATCGTCAAAAATGCTCGAACCTCTGTCAGGCTCGGTGTTCCGGGGGCCGGGACTGAGGATCGGAGTTGCTGCGTTTTTGCTCGCAGTCGGGTTCTTCTATTTCACTTATCCAGTGGATATGGTGACGGCGCCGGAAGCGGTGCATCAGGATACCTTTGTTCCGCCGTATATCCCGACCCGGGACGTCTCCAGAGAGAAATACATCACCCTTCTGGCGCCGGGGTCACCGCACTCGTATGACCATGGACACTACGATCCGTACTTCGAGACCGTTACTATCATGGCACATCGTCTGCTGCACCACGAGTTCACCAGAGATCGTCAGGGGCGGGAATTTATCGTCCTTGCTACCGATCAAATCAAACACAAACAAGTCAAAACCCTCCGCGACCTCGGCGCAACGGTCGAAATCGTCAAGTCGTTACCGCCGCCTTCGAATGTCAATCCGGATGAAGTGTACGGCCGTTGGAAGGATCAATATACCAAGTTGCTGATGTGGAATATGACGCAATTTGATCGGATTGTGTATATCGATGCGGATGCGATGATTATTAAACCGATCGATGAACTGTTTGAAGTTCCACCTCTCAATAAGGATGGAGAGGAATGGCTATTCGCATCAGTATATGATGCCGCCCCAATCAAGGGTTTCGGCTCATATCCAGATGGAATACCGATCCTGGGGCCGGAGGATAAATATGGTCACGATCTATTCAGTGGAGGACAGTTCATGCTTATGCCGACTCAAGCACAAGCAGACTATGTCTTCTCTATTTACAATAATCCCCCGGATGTGGATTTCAAGAGCACCATGGAACAGAGTTTCTTGCGGTACTGTTATCGGGACGACGGACCGTATCCATGGATCAGGTTGTCGCAGATCTACAATACGCAGTGGCCGCGAGCGCAGGATATGGCTGCTAGCAAAATCATTCATGAGAAGAGTTGGGATGGTGGGCCAAATAATATTAACGAGTTGAAGGAAGAATGGCATAGGGGATGGGGCGATGTTCAGGGGTATTTGGCCCTGAAGCAGGGGCTGGAGGAGTACACTAAGGAGGGTCATCCCTTTACCCAGGATTAGATTTCAAATGCATGAGTATATGTTTCAAGCTGGCTTTGGAGTTATTTTACTATTATAGACTACGGTTGCTACCAGGGAAGGACAACCGATAATAACATCAATACAAAAACCTATTAAAACTTCCAAGGCCCTTTCCCCCTAAGTATAAATATGCATGCCCAATCATAACATCACAGCTCCTGGTACCCTTTCAAGTACCTAATCCATACATATGCTATCACAAATTACATAAATGAAGGTTCTTAAGCCCATTTCCCAACATTAAAGCACGAATAACAACTTCGTATCAATCGGATGACTCGCACTCAATACCGGCTTCTGCGAATACTTGGCGGCCAATACTTCCCTAATATTCGTCAACACGGGGAGGAGGGTGGATCTACCCCTTCGATACTGTCCGCGGCCTTTTGATCATCCTTGCAGCCAGAGAATTGAATCACGTCGGCGGGCGAGGTTTTTAGTATCCTTGTCCGTTCACGCTGTTCTTTGGAGCGGGTGAGTCTGTTGAAGAGCGATAAACCGACGGAGACGAGGCCATCCATGTCCCCCGCGCGGTAAGCCTGGCCAGCGGTTAGAATGCCTTTTGCTGCTTCGTGGAGGGTGTTGGGTTCTTTCAACAAGCCGCTTGCGCCCTGGGATTAGGTATGTAGGGAACGGGGGATACGTATTCGTAGGGGAGATCTAGCATTGAGCCAGAGTGGCAGCAGTCGAAGATTGCGGTGAGACGACAGCCTGCTGGTAGGGGTTTGACCATTATATCATGCATTTCCTAATGGTTAGATTTGTCTCATTTGATGGAAGGAGGGTGCCTACATCGTCGACAATCATTCCTGCTTGTTTAAAGTCAACTGGTAAGATAGTTTCGTCTAAGCCATCATCTTCGTCGCCGTCGAGATCTTCCGTTTGTCCACCATGACCACTGAAGTGGAAGAACAGGCTATCATTGGGTTTCGCATCTTTAACCAGCCAGTGCATCGCTCTGATTATATTTACTCGAGTAGGCCGAAAAGCAGGATTTTGTTGATCGTCCGTTAAAATGACCATATCATCATACGCAAAATTATATCGTTGATTAAGAAAAGGCGCAATGTTTCGGACATCGTTGATGCATCCCTTCAAAGCGTTCGATGTGCCGAAATAGTTGATGCCCACTAGAAGCGCCTGATATCAGTCATATTCATGGTATGAAGAACCTTTCGATTATTGTTGCACTGGGAGTATTGGAATTGATATGAATGCCCCATTCGAGAGTCAAAAGCCTGCGCTTGCTGAGGCGGACCCGGCGGCGTAGTAGACGGCTTATAGTACGCAGTTGCGGGGACATCACGGTACTCGACCGCCTGCACTGGAGTTGTCGGCGGCGGCGTCGTCGGATATGGCAAAGGCAGGTGAGACGGGCTGGTTCCCTGCTGCTGACCGTAGAAAGATGATTGTTGTGGTTGCGGCGATGGCGCAGGATACTGTGGTCTTGGAGAAACATATGTTTGGGCATACTGAGGAGGCTGGTTATACGGCGAGGGCGACCGGTACGCGCCTTGCTCGGGGGCACCAAGAATTGGTTGCGGTGCTTGGGCCTGTGGATATTGAGGAGAAGGTGACCTGAATGATTGATACGACTGATCATACAAATTACGTTGTTGTCCAGGGTACGACATTTTTGTGCAATGCTGAACTCGAAGACAAAAATGAAAACGAAGATATTGATGTTGATGTTCCTTCGCAGCGCTTAAGCACCGCTTTAGGAGTTATTATATGATAAAGCTTGGGCTAGAAAACTCTAGAGCTCAGCCGCATAACTTTAATCGCCTTTGCACGGGCTCGGGATAATTATGGAGGGTAGCACAAGCGAGCACGCTTAGCATGTAACAGAAAAGGTACAGCTATATGGACAGGGGTCTATCGGGCCAATCGCGTGTGATTGTGTGTGATAGGCTTTCTTTGATGAAGGTGGCTGTGCAATTTCTTGTTAGAGAAAAACCGGGGACGGAAGCCACTATTGCCAATCGCAGTGGAGCTACGTAGCTACTGTGTTTCTGTTGGCCACGCGGTGTGGATTGAGGCACTGTCGTCGCAACAAAAGGACCTTCGCATCACTATCATTGAGGACATCTCCAGCTAGAGGTAAGCTTAGGAGTTTCGGGGCGGAGCATTCTCCGTTCCAGCATAGCGATATCGCAATTTCACATTAACGTTCCCAAATTCACTGCCCCGATCACAAACTCAGTAAGTGACAGTCCAAACTATAGTCAAACCTTTAAGGGAATAAAGTAACCAAATCCATTGACTCCTGTATCATGTACAATCAGATACTCTGAACACCGGAATGCGCCCTAAACTCCTCAAAGAAAGCAACCTGATCCTCTCCCACACTCCGAACCACAGACTTTAGCGCAATATCAAAATGTGACTTTCTAATCTCCTTCGCATCCAAATCTTCATACATAGCCTGAATCCCCGCATCTCTACATAGCGCGGAGATTTCCGCACCAGATAATCCGTCAGTCTACTCATTAATCAGATACACCTCGAGACAAACCTGTGCCGCTAGTTCATCTACATCCACGTCACTCGCGATTTTCATTCTGCGGAACTGTATCATAAAAATTTCTTTCCGTGAAGCAAGGTCCGGTAATCCCACATATAAGATCCGGTCAATCCTTCCTGGACGAAGTAAAGCCGAATCAATGACATCGGGTCTATTCGTCGCCGCCAGAATAGTGACATTAACCAACTCCTCAATCCCATCCATTTCATTCAACAGGGTTGCTAAAATCCGATCGTTCACGGTCCCGTTTCCAGACCCCCGACTCGTGGTCATCGCATCAATCTCATCAAAGAAGATAATACTCGGACTCGCGGCCCTGGCTTTGCGAAAGATCTCTCGTATCGTACGTTCCGATTCGCCGACGTATTTATTGAATACTTCGGGTCCTTTGACTGCGAAAAAGTTCATCCCTGTTTCGGTCGCGAGGGCTTTTGCCATCAGGGTTTTGGAACAGCCGGGAGGGCCGTACAGGAGGAGACCTTTGGGGGGAGTGATGCCTAGGTTGAGGAAGGTTTGAGGGTGGCTGAGAGGCCAGTCTACTGCTTCGCGGAGTTTACGTTTGACGTGCTCTTGACCGCCGATATCTGACCATTTCACCTTGGGTGTTTCGAGGAAGATCTACTGTCAACAAAGGATCTATAATTAAAAAGTACCTCTCGCATGGCAGACGCACGAACCACCAGAAGCGCTGCTTCGATATCCGATTGCTCGATCTTCATGGACGTCTCCGGGACATTATTATGAACTCCCCTTTTGATACAGTGCATCCCTGCTTCCGTACATAGTGCAATCAAATCAGCCCCCACATAACCATGTGTCTTGGCAGCCACACTCTGCACATACACATCGAGCAAAACGTGAGGCATCTTCCTAAACTGCAGCCTCAAAATCTCCAACCGGGCATTCGCATCCGGAATCCCAATCTCAAGTTCCTTGTCGAATCTCCCTGGCCGTCTCAATGCCGGATCAATCGCATTTGGACGATTCGTTGCCGCCACCACAACGACACGGCCACTTCCTTGCATACCGTCCATTAAAGTAAGTAATGTGGCCACAACACGACCATCCGTGACATCCAATGCAGACTCGTTTTCTCCACCCCTTTTCGGGGCCAAGGCATCTATCTCGTCGATGAAAATTATACTGGGCTGTTGCTCGTATGCTTCGGCGAAAATACTCCGCAACGTACTTTCTGTCTCGCCTTGGTATTTACTGATGACACTTGGCCCATTGACAGTAAGAACATGGGCTTTCGTCTCGTTCGCTATGGCTCGGAGTAGGAGTGTTTTTCCAGTCCCAGGAGGTCCATATAGTAATACCCCTCGCGGCGGCTTCATTCCAAAACGAACAAAAAGATGCGGTTTCAGAAGTGGCATTTCGATCATATCTCGCAGAGTCTCGATTTGTGATTTTAAGCCGCCTATGGAGGAGAAAGTTACTTCGTCTTCGGTTGATTGAGTTTGGACCACATCTTTGGACCCACTGAATGAGATGGTGGTTGCTCGAGACATGCAGAATACAACTGGAAATGTCCCGGTGGGCCCGTTCGGAGCGTTTGTAGTGTTTGTAGGATTGAGGGAGAGGTTTTCGAGGCGGTTGATAATTGATGAGCGATCAGGGGTTTGGGGGCCGACGATGCCTTTGACAATGAAGCTACGCAATACACCACGGTATGCACACTCAAGACGCATGCCAACTGAAAGGTACCTAGCTTGTTGTACTAAGCTTAGCACACTACAACGCAGGGGTATACGTAATTCGTCTCGGAGGTAAAACCGAAGGGCCTCTCGTTCGGCGGGAGCATCTGCACTCTCCTCTTGTTGCAAGATCACCTCCTTTGCCTCTTCGATTGTGGAGCGGTAGGGTGATAGTACTACATGATCACCCAATTGCAGGCCAGCTGACTGTCGTAACGAAGACGCCATTCGTACAACTATCCGTTACCCAGTTCGTTAGAGTAAAATACCATTTGGCTCAATCCTGTCCAGCGGCCAAGCTACTCCCACCGTCATCTGTGATCCTGAATCCTCCTCTCCATCATCTGTGGGATACTGACTCTCATCATCCTCCAACGACAGTTCATTCTCTCCCCGCGCTGCAAGCACAGGGACCCACCTTGCCGGATCATGCCGCTGAACCAAGACCACACTACCCTGATAAATATTGATCTTCTCCATCGTATTCCGATTAATAAACACCCGTCGATCATTCCGTTCGATCTTCGCAACTGAACTCGACGGCGCAGGCCGAACGACATAAAACTCCGGGATATCAGGTAATTCCTTCGACGCGGGCGAGGGCTGTGGAGGTAATGATTTCTGCGGCGTTGCTTTCCGGGGTGTTATTGACGGGGATGCCGTCGAGGGTCTGGGAGTAGAATGAATGCTGTCTAGATTGCTATCTGTAGAGCTCTGGGTTCCCTCTTTTTCGGATTTCTGGCGATTCAGGTTCGCGACGACGGCCCTTGTCATTTTTGAGTTGTTCTTGGGTTTGGATTTCGAGGATGGGGACGACTTGCCGGGACTCGCTGAATTTCCTGTCATTCGGTATGCGAGTTGTTAATTCCCTAGAATATGCGACACTATAAGTTACGAACCGTGTGCCTCAATCGCATGGTCCTAAAAGTGAAATTTTGTGTTTCGATTGACGAAGGATCAACAGTGAAAATCGGTGACACCCAGTAAATATTTACACACCACATAGGAAGATTTACCTTTTGTAGGTAAATAAATTGGTCACCTAACCCTTCGATGGGCTTAGGAGTCGATCCGAGTAAATTTTCTGTTTGAACATCTACACACTATTTTGCAAGATGTCGTCTACGGCGTTAAGGACCATTAAACCCCATCAATTGGCCCCTAAATCAATCCTCGACAGACGGAAACTCCGCTCCAGAAAGCCCTTTTCCCCTACCATCCCAACAACCCCGAGTCCCCAATCCGCCTTCCGTCGCCGAGCCCCTCTCACGAGCTCTTTGCAAGGTATCTCCAGACGCGTTCCAGCAACTAATGGCAGCACTTCCAATCTCCTCGCCGACAACGTACCTTACCATGCATGAGTTTCCGTCCATGAGGCCGAAACAAATATGTCCTTACCCGTCGAGTTTTTTACAGGCGCCGATGAGGAGGGATATTTTACATCGGGCGGTGGTGTATGAGGCGAATGCTGCGAGAGGAACAGGAGGACATACAAAGACGAGAGGAGAAGTCAGGGGTAGTACAAGGAAGATTCGGCAGCAGAAGGGGACGGGTATGGCTCGTGTGGGAGCACGAGTGGCCGCCGGTCGACGAGGAGGTACGTACTCTCCTTTCCTATCCCACTTTCTGCCTTGAATCCAACTTTGGATCACCCTGTATAGTATGCGCTTGTACTAAATGACAGGTGGCATTGTATTTGGTCCCCGTCGCCGCTCGTTCGCAACCAAAATCCAGAATAAAGTCTACGCTCTAGCCTACCGAACGGCAATTTCCCACCGCTTCGCATTATCTCAAATACACCTCACGACCCCGCAATTCTTCTCGCACCCCAAGACGAAGGCTCTCTTGACGCTTATACGGCAGCTCAAATGGACGCGCAAAGCCGGCGGCGGAACACTTTTCATCACCGGCAAGGAGAGAACGAATTTATCAATGGCGGCGAGAAGTCTAGGCGCAGATGTCATTGTCAAGAGAGTCCGGGATGTTAAAGTCCGGGATTTACTGTTGATGGGACGGATCGTGTTTGAACGGCGGGCTTTTGAGTGGCTTATCAGACGGTATGGAGTAGAGAGACCACAATCGTTGAGGAGAGATCCTATTAGAGACTATGAGAGATTAGCCAGACTACTGTAAAAGTAGTTCTATAGACATGAATCTCCTGAGAAATTATACGCAAGAGATCATTTTGAGATGTTTTGTTTGATGAGTCGAGTTAATGTTGGTGCTCGCAGACGACTTACTAACACTAGTACAGCAGTTAATAAAGCCAGACTGCCGGCTTGATGCGTCGCCGCGAGATGGGTTGGAACGAGGTATACTAAAGTTGAAATCCCCAGTGCTACTTGCAGGACAGCGAGACCCATGACAGTGTGCATTCCGCGTTTGATGGTCGGTGGAAGGGGCCGTCGAAGGGCGTAGAGCCAGTAGAGGGATGTTAACGTGAAAGTTGTGACTGCGAGGATTCGGTGATCGAGTTGTGCGAGGACAGGGTTTTCGCCGATGTTATGCGCTACAGTCGAGAACCATGAGGGATTCAAAGCATGTGTATAGTAAGGATTGAAGAGTTCTTTGAGCGGGGGAGTCAATCCACTTCCCATCATTGGGAATTCATTGTATATCAACCCGGCATCCAAGCCAGCCACCAGGGCGCCTAAATCAGTACATCTCTCATGCAGATACTGTACCAGACAGGACAGTGATGAATATCATATGGGACAATCCGATCATCTTGCCTCGGAAACGTTTAACCGCCGGCGTCGCAAGCGAATCAGCCCACATTTTCCGTCCCGCAGCATCCAATCTCAAAAACTTGTTCTTTTTCAACACAGTCAGACCCATCAACACCATAAGCGTATAAACTCCAAACGCCGTCCCAAGATGTGCTGCAAGACGATACTGACTTACTCTAGGAACTCCATCTTGGGCCTGCAATTCCTCCTCATTGAGTCCAGATTTGACCATCCACCAGCCCAGAAAGCCCTGGAATCCGATCAATGTGCCGACTGCGCCGAGACCATAGGCGAATTTACGCGGGACTTGACGTCGCAGGATGAAGTATGTTGCGGGGAGGACGAAGGCGAGACCGATCACTCGGCCTAGGACTCGGTGTGTGTATTCCATGTAGTATATTGATTTGAAGTCTTCTAGTGACATCCTCGGGTTGAGGATTTGGTATTCTGGCGTTGATTTGTATTTTTCGAATTCTTCGGTCCATGCTTCGAGTGTTCGGGGTGGAACTATGCCAGTGACAGGTTTCCACTCCGTAATACTCAGACTAAATCAATTAAAGGAATCAGGAAGTAGTATACCCAGACTCTGTCAATCGAGTCAGACCTCCTACAACCACAATTCCCAGCACTAGACCTGCTGTTCCGAGTAACCAGTAGCCCACGGATCGAGGAGGAATGATTTCATGTATTTCCGTTGGAATCTCCGTTGGAAGTTCCTTTGGAGCAGCACTGGAAAAGTATTTTGCATCAATTCGTCGAGAAACGTTGGCAGACCATTGCAGACGCCATTTCAGTGGAGGGAGACTGTGGTGTGGATTCAACAACGGCCTGTTGAAATGAAAGAACGACGTCGGCTTCGCAAAAGGTAGAAACGCCCTCAGTCGCGGCCGCAGCATGTCTCGAAAAGTCGTCAACTCGCGAACTTGCCCGAGCTCCGAGTGAATATTTACAACAAATCAGGGGACTCCGTAAATATTCGGAAGAGCTGTGTGTTACGTGTAATACACGTGTAACATTCTTTCAGTGAGAGCAGATCAGCAGACTCACGCCGGGGATTCCGGAGCTCTGATTTGAGGGGCAATCAAATCGATTGCGCCGTGACCAGCACGGGGTTACCACCCGCAGAGACAGCTGCACACAACCTACAGCAAGCCTCCGAAGACGCATACGCACGCCCTCCACAACAGCGTGGACCCTCCCGCAACTCAAATTCCCAGCGTTACGCGAGCCTCGTTCTCCGGCATCCCTAATCAGCAGCGTCTACGACTCTGCTGCTGTCTGTTGCGTGTTGTTGTCTTCTGCCTTGCAAGTCGCTATCCGCCATCGTCCATCGATATCAGCTTCGTGAGTCATGTTTGGGATTATCAGTCGAGTTGTGTCGTATGGCCCCCTGTCTTTCCTGCTTTTCTTCGGCTTGCTTCCCTCGCCCTCGCCGTTCCGTATCTTCATGTGCGATCAGGTGTTTCGGTCGACGGGAGCTTCCGTGTTTGGTCTGTGATCTCCGAGGGCTGACTCGGCGTGTGTGTTAGATCGGTTGCGGCGTTTCTCTTCCCTATCTTTGCCAGCTATAAAGCACTCAAGGCCAACGATCAGACTCAGTTAACGCCATGGTTGATGTACTGGGTCGTTATAGCTTGTGTCATCACCGTTGAAAACTTCCTTGGCTGGTTGCTGAACTTGTATGGCCTTGACACAGCTCCAGTAATCGTAGGTTGCCTTTATATCAGGAAGTGAAGGCGGTCTTCCTTCTGTGGCTAGTACTTCCTCAGACTCAGGTATCTCTTCACTGTGTCCCCTGACTCATTCCAGGGAGCTACATACCTCTATCTCACTTATGTGCATCCGTACATTCTGACTCACGAAAGAGAGATCGAGGATCTTATCTCCTCCGGTCACGAACAACTCAGACGTAATGGAATGACATATCTCCGTCGCCTCTGGGCATATCTCCAACAAATCATCGGCAACGTTGACGTATCGTCCCTCCTTATCGTTCACTAATAATTCAACAGGCTCAGGCTCAAGCAAGACCACCAACTCCACCACAACATCCTCCCTCGCAATCCTACGCCCAATCTCTCCTTCAAAAATTCTCCCTCCCGCCAATCGGACCCTTCGATCCTGCGTCCAACCTCCTTTCCTCCCTCTTCAGCACATTCACTGGACCTCAAACCAATGCCCCTCAACCATCCACTTCAAACATGGCAAGCAGTTTCGTTCTTCCCAATCTTCCCCGCGAGGAGAAGCTCTCGTACATCGAAGCTCAAAAACGTAAGCTCGTGGAATACATCAAATTCCTCGACGACGCAGCTGCCCAACAGCACAACGAAGATCTCACGCCTCGGTATCCCGCTTCCCTCGGTCTAGGTCTCCCGTCTCAGGCACGCGGAGTAGTCGAATCGTCCCCTCCGCGCAACACAGAGTTTCCGTCTCTTACACCTGCAGACAAGAAACGTCTCTCGGCGGCTTCTCTCCTTGCAGGACAAGCCTTAGCACCACAATTCTCCGAAGAAGGTTTCGAAGCAGTCAATCCAGAGGATTTACCTGCCTCGCTGGCCAGCGGAGTTAAAACCCCCGACGAAGTCACTCGGCGAGGTTGGTTCGCTGGATGGGGCGCCGGCAATACCAGGAGCGTCAGTGCTCCTGCTCAACCTGTCCAAACACCACAAACCCCCCCTCAATAGACGGCACACCACAGTAGTCTGCCTCAACCCCGGGGCGGGGCTCGACTGGGACTAGTATACATACTTGCTAAAACGTTTATCCAGCGGTAGATTAAGTTCCTGCTGTGACTCAGATGTATATTTCAACTTTTTTCATGTAGATGGGCGTGTGCGTGTTGCGGGCTATGTTGTGGGTTGGGTGGTGGGCGTCTTTGTATCCAATCTGGTTGAAGGTTCTTTTTGCGGGTATACTTACGGAAATCAATCTGTTCAAAAGTTTTTTCTCCACACTTTTCATGCATATGTTGAATACGGGAGATTCAGAGAGGAGAGATGATGCTTTTGAGATGTCTATGTATGCTGCTTCTGCGGTGCACTTTTATGCGCTTTTTGCCAATCTTTGATGTGGCCTAGAATTCTTTTAGCTGTCTCTTCGCCATTGATGTTCCGTCCGAATGCTTCGACGAAATTGTTCTCCGGATCTATGTCAGCTTGGAAAGGAAGTGCAGATATACCCATGAGATAAAAGAATATGGAGTGGTCAACCAGGTAATCTTGGCCTGGTTTTACGTTCGGGGGAGTGGAAAAGTATACTCGGAAGTTCTTACAAGTCTGCTTGATGCTCTCCCAAGTCCCGGTTAATCCAATGATATCCGGGTGAAATTCTAAGTCAGCAATCATATAGAAGACAGAATTACCAGCAAGATACCTTTTGAGGGCAGGCGGATCATCCCGAGCGGGATCACAAGTAATAAACAAAGGCTGCATGATAGGATTCCGACCCTTCTCATTCACAGCATCAATTATCCCAGCCATCTTATCCAGTTCCTCAGGACAAATATCAGGACATCTAGTAAATCCAAAATATATCTACCGTTACCTCCTATTCCCTCTCACGTATGATACCAGAGTATGTTTCCCAGCATACGTATCCTGCGTGACAGGCTTGCCAAAATGATCGATCAGACTGTACGGGCCTCCAATTCGAGGTGTCCCCACTGCCTTGTTCTCCTCCGCGACACCTACAATCAACACAATCTCTCGTATAAAGTACGTAGTCTGTCTATTCTCTCTTTTTCAATGCGGAAGTAAATCACTAGACCTGCTCCTGTTAATAAGAACAATGCCGCGGCTTTCCATGTAAATGGGCCGGTGGACTGTTTCCCTCGATACGCCTGGTACTGCTCACTGTTCAAGGGATTGGCGTCCTCCGGCGGGATGGACGATGAATTTGAGGTACTCGAAGGAGAAGGTTCTGAGGATGGAGGTGCGGCTGGAGAAGAGGGAAGAATAGGTTCAGAAGGTTCGCTTGGAGAAGAAGACGACGGCGGAGGTATAGGTGCAGACTCATCGGGAGACTTGTTTTGTTGTGGAATGGGTTCGGAGGAAGGTGGTTTACCGGCACCGACAGCCGATACTGTATTCTGTGATGGGTTCTTCGATTTCTTTGCTTTGAGCACAGGCGAGGAACAATGCAATTGTCGGACAGCGACGACTCTTGGAAGGACTCGACTCGACCGTAACATAGAAAATACTACGTTGTTAATACATTTCGTATGATAAATGTGTACCAAGTCTCGAAGGTGTTAGTGCTGCCATGACGGATTGACAGGAGTGATGTGTTGACGAATTTTTGATCGGCGTAACTTCAGCTGTTGTTGATTCTGGATAGCGTCTCCACGCACCATGGCGCCAGACTTCCCCATCGAGGCTCTAGAGTCACTTCGACAGAGTCAAGCTCATGTATCTCTACCTAAAAGCCCATCTGATTGTGTAGTTGACACACTCTTTAACTACATTTCTCGCAACTCTACAACAAGATCCCCTTCCTCCAGCGTATATCCCATTCTCCAATCCTGTTAACAAACCAGAGAGAACCTTCTAACCACCCTGTCCCTCTTGTTATCCCACCTCAATTCCATCACAACTACGCTACAAAGCCCACGCTTCTCACAAGACTTGAAGTCCACCGCTGTATACCCTCAAACGACCTTCCCAGTACGCTCCCACGAGACGATCCTCACATCCCTTCTCCGGAGAAAACTCCTGCCTGAAGACGAGGAATGGGAACAACAGGGTCGTCAGGTGGCTCAGGGGCTTCACGTCGATGCAGAACGAGAAGATGAATTCCTGGAGTGGTGTCAGACAAAGTTCCTGGAGATCATTGAGGGGAGGGAATATGCGCGGGGGACGACGACGAAAGAGGAGAGAATGGCCAAGGAGGAACAGGGCGAGGGAGAAGACAGTGAGAGTGACGAAGGGGAGGAAGAAGGAGAAGGAGATGAAGAGACCAAGGAACAAGGGATCGGGTTAGGCGCTGCATTGAAATACCTCGCACAAGGCTACGAGCCCACAAAGCCTCCTCAAAGCGGCTCTCTCAGACCGTTACGATGATATATATGTACTATCAAATCACGAAACCGCAAAATGTATAAATATAATGGATAATACCATACTTGCTATCTACTCTACATATTTACATGACTTGCCTCCGAACGCCTCTCTATCCTCATTATCCCAGATACATGTATCCCAGATATCGCTACTACATATCCATACCTCAGGCCTTTTTCCTGCTCCTTCCCTTCCTGGAGGGAGTCCCTGGACTTTTCGGCGTCTTCTTGGCATCCGCTGTCCCGCTCTCCGATTTCGGCGTAGTCGGTGTCTTTGGCGTCTTTGCTCTCGGAGTCGTGGTTCTCTGTTTCGGAGTCGAAGCAGCAGCAGCAGCATACGTCTTGATCGGTTTTGGTGCCGTGACAGGAGTCTTTGGACTGACTTTCCAATAATAAACCATCTGCGCGGCCAAGACAGCATTCAACGCTGCAGCAACGACAAATCCCCAGAAGATGACCGGGTCATTGACTTCTGTGACCGTCGTGAAGACCCTCGCCGCACTGCCAGCCAGGTAATTAAAGACCGTAAAGGCACTTAATTGACCTGTTGACCCGTTGCGGTAATTGGCGACAATTTGAGGGACTTTGGACGTCAGACTCAGAGGAATACTCAACCCCTGCAGGATTTTCAAGTTATTATACGACACCAATTTCGTATCGAATAGCGCGTATGCAACCGCAGCAGCAACCCCCAATCCAGCAAGTCCAAGAATATCCTTCCGAGCATAGTGTAGCACCAACAACAAGATCAGGAGATTCTGAACAGAGATAAAGGCCGTCTCACCGTAGGTGCTGAACGGGAATCCCAGACGCACATTATACGCCAGGGTAATAATGTACCCGACCGTTTCGAGGATGTAGCCCGTCACACTGAGTCCCGCGCCCGATTTCGCGTTCACGAGCTTCAGCAGTTGAGGGAGTTTGACGATCGAGCCGGCTAATACTATACCCAGGCCCAATGCCTTGGAAATGCCTAGTTTCAAACACTCCGCGTGGAAGACATCGAGATTCTCCACCAGCACGGCATAGCAGTGTTTCCCTGCCGGTCAGTCTGATCGTCCACCACAGAGATATCGTACCCAGCAGACCCTGAGCGGGATCCTTGATAATCGGAGGCAGGTTCCGTGTTATGGAAAGCAGGGCGTCCATGCTTATTTTGTCTGTCTGTCTTGCGTGTTGCGTGATCGGTTGTTGCGGGAAGAAGATATAAGGTGTGGAGGTGGCGATTGCGGGAAGCCCTTTTTAAACACGTTGGCCGGTTGTTGCTCGGGGTTGCTGATTGGTGGGGGAGTAATTGAAATGCAATTAAAGTCCCCCTGCCAACGCGTCCGGAGAAAGTTCACGCTTGGTCATCAGATGCCGCGCACAAGTCTGTCCATTGGTAGTGGGAATGAAGGTTCTCGCAAGTATATCACAATTGAACAGAGAGGTCAACCCGTCTGAGCTTTGTGTACGTAAGATCTCTTTAGGTACAGTACTTACTCATTGCATTAAGCGCAGATTAGATGGTTGGTTGTACAGCTGGAGAAAACCGTGCGACATGAAGGAATAGATTCTAAAGCATATGTTTAACTGTTGGTATTGAGTTCCATTCATGGCGACCTGTAGACTTTAGATCTCAAATTTGTGCACTTCTTTAAGCTGTGCCGACCATGCGGTCGATAAGGAGGTCAAATAGATGGATGGAATGCTTCATGATAGACTTCGCAAAAGTCTCCATAACCACCTGACAAATCACCAATTGAGACAGACATAGCACGAGAAATTAATTTAGATGCAAACCATAGACGATATATTGCCTAAATAACTCTACTGGTAAACCTCCTGTTGAAATCCAGCTTGTGGATATCCGCCTTGTTGATACTGAGGCTGTTGCTCAAATCCTTGTGGCTCTGCGGGAGCAGCGTGCTCAACGGGACGAGGGTTGACGTCTACACTTCGTGGCTCACCGACACCTGCAGCATCGATTTCTTTGGGTTCGACAATGAAAACAGCATCAGGAAGAGGCTTCTTGCCCTTTCCTCCGGGGAGTTCGTCGGAGAAGATCTTGACTTTGACACCGAGGACACCTTGACGGAGGAGGACATGTCGGGTAGCGGAGTCGACAAAGTCGCGGACCTGATGATTAGTGTTTGAGGATTGGGGAGGATACTGGTTGACCGGAGTGGATCATGAAACCGTCAGTGAATTTCATGGATTTGGCACGGGCGGCACGAAGTTTTCCGGAGACGACAACTTCACAACCCTTTGCGCCAGACTCCATGATAAATCTCAGGACACCATAGCAAGCACTATCATCAGCAATGAAGAATCCCCAAGACATACCGTCGGACAGCCAATCCAGCCAAGAGTTTGTATCTCAAACTCTCGCATTGGGCAACGGCGGACAGACCACGTTGTTGAACCTTCTCGGCATAAAGCTCAACTGTTCCCTCACGGAACTTGAATCGCTTCTGCACAAGCGCAGTGAGTTCACGGATTCGTCGTCCCTTGTCACCGAGGACTTCCTGAGTATGCGTAGCGCGGATGATGATTTCTGTTCGTGCGGGCGTGACACGGACTTCGCAGCCAGAGTAGCCCTGTTCAGCGAGTTCGCGGGTGAAGAATTCATTGAGTTCGGCGAAGAAGACTCCGTCGGCGACGAACTAGCTGGTCAGCCGGGACTCTTGGGGACTG
>Ga0302325_10009723_pt1 | contig 20971 bp, 22 predicted proteins | sample Palsa_T0_2_FD_201948 | JGI IMG/M metagenome (GOLD analysis project Ga0302325, IMG submission 201948) | Peat permafrost microbial communities from Stordalen Mire near Abisko, Sweden - Palsa_T0_2 | ecosystem: Environmental > Terrestrial > Soil > Palsa > Peat permafrost | place: Sweden: Abisko...
TTCCTATTGGATGAGGGTAACCAGTCGGCGAGGGCGCCGACTGGCACATGCGAAGGCGCGTGTGCTCCCCGGAACTAAGAACGCGTGCTTTAGGCGAGGATTAGGGTCCTTGAGAAGTCATTGTTTGGCGCACGGCTCAAGTTTATTTCGGCGACGCCGATAAGGAGGTTGAGACAGTATGCTTTTGGCGCGGGCTGCCTTCGAGGGCGGCTTTGATTTTGCTTTCTTACAACAGCTTGTGCCGGAGGAATTTATGAGCAAGTTTTCAGCAGTTTCCGAGGAGGCGCCAGACTCTTGGCTTGCCCCGCCCGTCGCGCTTTTGCCCGGCGCGGAGGCGACTGAACTCAAACGAACCCGCCAAGCCCTGGCGGCCAACGAAATCCTGCTGCGCCAATTCGTCCAGCATACCCCGGCCGCCGTGGCGATGTTTGACGCTCGGATGTGCTGCATCCAGGCCAGCGACCGATGGCTGACCGACTACGGCCTGGAGGGCCGCGACATCGCCGGACTGACCTACTTGGAGATGTTTCCCGAATTGCCGGACCGCTGGAAAGCCGTTCACCACAACGTCCTGGCTGGAGCGACCGAGCAGTGCGAGCGCGACACGATCGTGCGCCGCGATGGCTCCGTGGAATGGTTGCAATGGGAGGCCCGCCCCTGGCATAAGACCGACGCCAGCGTCGGAGGGCTGATTCTGTTCACCCAATTCATCACCGAACGCATTCATATTGAAGAGGCGTTGCGGTTGAGCCAGGACAAGTTTCGCTCGGCCATGCAGCATTCTCCCATTGGCATGGCGGTGGTCGGACCGGACGGGCGCTGGTTGGAGGTCAATCCCGCCTTGTGCAAGATCGTTGGTTACTCGCGCGGCGAATTGCTGGTGGCCAACTTCGATGACCCGACGCATCCAGAAGACCGCGAGAAAGGCGTGCATTTCCGGCGCCAGATGCTGGAGCGACAAATTGAGAATTATCAAATCGAAAAACGGTATTTGCATAAAAACGGGCAAGTAGTTTGGGTGCAGCTCAACGTCTCGCTGGCGTGGAATCCCGACGGCACGCCGCGCCATTTCGTGGCGCAAATCCAGGACGTCACCGAGCGCAAACGGGCCGAGGAACAACGCAAGAAGCTGGAGGAACAATTGCGCCAGGCCCAAAAGATGGAGGCTCTGGGCACTCTGGCCGGCGGCACCGCCCATGAGTTCAACAACATCCTGGGCATCATCATCGGCTACAGCGATCTGGCCAAACTGGAATTGGCCGATGGCCATCCCGTGGCCCGGCATTTGGAGGAGGTTCTCAAGGCCAGCCTGCGGGCCAAGGAAATCGTCCAGCAAATCCTCACCTTTACCCGCCAGCAAAAAGACCAGCGCGAACTGGTGTTTCTGCACCCCATCGTGGAGGACACGGTGAACCTGGTCCGCACCACCCTGCCCGAGACAGTGCAGATCGTGACCGACATCGATCCCGGCGCCAACGCCATTCTCGGCAATCCGACGCAAATACATCAGGTCATCCTCAATCTTTGCACCAACGCCTGGCACGCCATGAAGAACGGCGCCGGGTTGATCCGCATCGCCCTGCGCATGGTCACGCTGGACCAGACGGCCCCAGCATTGCACGCGGCCTTGCACGCCGGGCCGTACGTGCGTCTGGCCATTGAGGATAACGGCGAGGGAATGGACGCGGGCACGCAGGCGCGCATTTTTGAGCCGTTCTTTACCACCAAGGGTCCTGGCAAAGGAACCGGGCTGGGCCTGGCGGTGGTGCATGGCATTCTACAAGCGCATGACGGCGCGGTGGTTGTGCGCAGCCAGCCAGGCCAGGGCACCACTTTTCATCTTTACTTCCCGGCCGAATTGGCCGCGCCGGTCAAATCCCCACTCGCGGGACCGGCTTCGATGCCTTCCGGCGCTGGTCAGCATATCTTGTTGGTGGATGACGAACCCGCCTTGGCGCAATCCACCACCCTGGCTTTGGCGCGCCTGGGTTACCGCGTGACCGGCGTTCATTCCTCTTCCGAAGCTCTCAAAGTTTTTCACCTGCAACCCACTGAGATCGATCTGGTCATCACCGATCTAACCATGCCCGGCATGAACGGCATTGAACTGGCCAACGCTTTGCATGATTTCCTGCCGGATTTGCCCATCATTTTAGCATCGGGCTTCGGTGGCATGAGGACGGCCAATTTCGCCAACGGGCCGGGTGCGCGCGCGGTCCTGCAAAAGCCGTACACGACCGAGATGCTCGCCCGCACGGTGCAACTTATGCTGGCTGGTTCGTCCGAAAGTTAAAAGCCGCGCCCCAACGCGGGCTTCGTCCGTTTTCATTTGTTAAATTTCTGAAACAATTCCCCGGGCTGCCGTGTTATGTCATCAAACAGAAAATGGATGATTTTGTTCATGGAGAAACCGAAACAGTTTTGCATCGCAAGGCGCGCCGGGCCTAAGATGCAAGCCCGGCGGGCGAGAACCGTCCATGACAGACGCACAACAATTCGAAGCGTTCGTGAGGAATTACCAGGATATGGTGTTTAGCACTGCCATGCGGTTGACGGCCAATGCGGCGGAGGCGGAAGACATTTCGCAGGAGGTGTTTCTGCGGGCGTTCGAGCATTTTAGCGAATTGGCGGGCGACCCCCGCGCGGGCGGCTGGCTCAAGAGGGTCGCCATCAACCTGAGTTTGAACCACCTGTCCCGCTACCGCGCGCGCTGGAGCTTTTTCTCGGAGCTGGTTCATCGCAACCCGGCGGGCGAAGAGGCGGAGATCGAGTACGCCGCTCCGAACGACGTGGAGGAAGATTACGCCGTGGCGGAGCGCCGCCTGCTGGTGGAACAGGCCCTGCGCCAATTGCCCTCCGCCCAACGCGTGCCGATGATTCTCTTTCACCTTGAAGGCATGAAATACGAGGAAATCGCCGCCAAACTCGGCGTCTCGCTGGCCAAAGTGAAGACCGATATTTTTCGCGCGCGGACGGCGATGCGCAAGAGCCTGAGTCCGCGCCTGCAGAATGACTGGAGGCCGGCGGCATGAACCCCGACATGGAAAAGGAGCTGGAAACGGAGATGAGCCTGGCTCTGAAAGGGCTGCCGAATTTGGCCGCGCCTCCCGGTTTACTCGCGCGAACGATGCGCGCGCTGGAACAACCCGCACCGTGGCGCTTGAAACCTTGGACCGGATGGGCCTTACCCACGCGCATCGCTTTCGTAGTCATCGCGCTGGCGGCCGTGGGTGGCGGCGTGGCGGAATTAAGGGTGGTTGAGCCGGGTCTTCTGGCCGAAGCCTCGCGCCGCCTCTCTCCCGTGACCGCGGGATTCACATCTTTTTGGAACGTCTTAAGGGCATTGGCGGACGCGCTGGCTCTGGGGGTCGGACATTTGGGCAAGGGATTTATGCTGGCTTGTCTGGTGGCGGTGACAGGAGCGTGCGCCGTGTGCGCGGGCTTTGGCACAATTTTTGTCCGCCTCGCACTGTCGGGTCCTGGAAAGAATCAATTATGAGAACTGTTAAGACAACGCGCCTGCTGGCGCTCTCGGTGATGAGTTGGGCGACACTTTGCGCGTCGGCCACTCTGGCCCAAACGGCCGAAACGAATGCCGCCAACACGCCGCACGGCGTCAACCACGAGGAATGGGTTTCCATCGGCAAAGACGTGGAGTTAGCGGCGGAAGATTCCGCCCAGGAGATAGTCGTCATCGGCGGCTCGGCCAAAATTCACGGCACGGTGCATGGACAAGTGGTGGTGATTGGCGGCAACGTGGAAATCGACGGTCATGTCGAAGACCAGGTGGTCGCCGTCATGGGTGACGTGCAGGTCGGCGAAACGGGCAAGCTTGACGAGCAGTTGGTGTGCGTGGGTGGGGAAACCCACGTGGCCAAAGGCGGCAAGGTGCATGGCCCTATACAAGAAGTGGGCGCCGGGCTTGGGCTGCCTGGGTTTCTGCGGCTGACCTGGCTGAAGGATTGGTTTGCGCAGTGCGTCATGAAACTGCGTCCGCTGGCGCCGAGTGTGGGCTGGGTATGGTGGATCGCGGGATTCTTTTTTATAGTGTACTTGCTGATCGCGGTCTTGTTTCCACATCCGGTGCAATGTTGCGCCGCTCAAATTTCAGCCCGGCCCGCCACGACGTTCGCGGTTGGAGTGCTGGCGAAATTGGCGATCCCGATCCTGTGCTTCCTTTTGCCCTTCACGATTGTGGGCATCGTGTTGGTTCCCTTTCTCGTGGTTGGGGCGTTTTTGACAGTCCTGGTCGGCAAGTCGGCGATTTTGGAGGCCATCGGAAGCAAAATCAGCGGCGGATTCGGCATGAGTGCGGGGCCGCGGCCGTTGGTTGCCTTTTTGGTCGGCGCTGTTTTGCTGACTGTTTTGTATATGGTGCCGGTCATTGGATTTTTGACGTTCTGCATGTTCAGTTGTTGGGCGATGGGGGCAGGGGTGACCGCGATTTGCGTGGCCCTGCGAGCCAATCGTCCTGCTCCGCCCGTCGCCATCCCCGCCCCGCCGCCGCCCGAACCGTCCGTCGCGGCGGCGCAGCAGCTCACTCCGCCCCAGGCCCTGGCCTATCCTCGGGCGGGATTCTGGGAGAGAATGGCCGCCGGTTTTCTTGACGTAGTCATCATCATGCTGACCTCAGCCGCCGTTGGCCCATTTTGCATCCTGGTAGCGTTCGCGTATTTCTCCGGGATGTGGGCTTGGAAAGGGACGACGGTGGGGGGGATCGTTCTGAATTTGCAAGTGGTTCGGCAGGACGGTCAGCCGGTGAATTTTCTGACGGCCATCGTGCGCAGCTTGGCGGCGGTGTTTTCGGCCTTCATCTTTTTTCTGGGTTTCTTCTGGATCGGCTGGGACCGTGACAAGCAGGGCTGGCACGACAAAATCGCCGGCACGGTGGTGGTGCGTTTGCCCAGGGCGGTTTCGCTGGTGTGCTATTGAGCAACGATTACCGCGCGTGCTGCCGGATTTGCTCCTGCCACCAACGGGCCAATGTGCCACTGGGACGCAGCCAGGCCTGCCGATGCAACCAAGGCAGCACCTCCGCATCGCTTAGGATGAGCAGCTTTTCCGTCCGCCTCAAATGCTCCGGCCCCTCCGTCAACAGCTTTTCGCACAACGTGCGGACTTCCGGCTTCCCAACGCCCAAATCCGCCAGCGCCTGGGCATACGCGGGATTTTGCCCTTTCTCCCGCAGCAATGACACGTGAACGGCATTCACGTATGGGTCCAACACCGCATCGGCCAGACCCGCGTCGGCCGGGCGCGGCGCGGTTTGCCCCGATTCCTTCAACGCCGCCATGCGTGCGCGCAGGCCGGCAATTTCAGGCGGAGGCGCGGTTTCTTCCGGCGTCACAAAAAGCCCCAGCCCTCGGACCTTTTGTCCAAGACTGGCCCGGCTGGTCAGCACGCTCACGGGAATGCTCGAAGCCATCCCCGCCAACACCGGCGCAAACCACCAGAACGCCGGATGGCCCAGATGCCATATTGCCGCGCCCCACGCCAATCCGATGGCCGTGTGCCCCCAATGTTGCCGGATGGCCTCTCCCCACGTGATGCCGTCGGCGGTGCGCTTCTGCGGCCCCCAGGAAACGCCGAAAAGCAGGAGCGATGCTGCCACGAATTGGGAATGCCACAACATTTGCATGGGAGCGTGCAGCGTGGAAAAAGCCGTCTCCGCGGTCGCGCCAAGGATGGCGTGGCCAATGCCGCCAAATGCCCGACGCCGCGTCGCGTCCCGCGCCAAATCCACCAACGCCAGAACTTTCGGCAGAAATAGCATAACCATGCAGATCGCAAAAATGAGCAAGGCGTGCTGGGTCGCGTTGACTTTGAGGAAAGGCGTCAACGGCCGCACCGTGATGATGGATAGGCCCGTGTTGGCCTCGTACCAGAGCATCCAATTAAAGGTGAGTAGAAAAAACAGCCACAGCGGGCTGGCCAGGTAACCCAGAATGCCCATGGCCAAGTGAATCCGGCTGATCCCGCGCAAACCGCGCGCCCACACCACCATGGCGTGCTGCATGTTTCCTTGGCACCAACGGCGGTCGCGCCGGGCGTTTTCGATCATCGTTTGCGGCGCTTCTTCATAGCTTCCCTCCAAATCGTAGGCCAGCCAGACTTCCCAATTGCCTTTGAGCAACAGTGCCGCTTCCACGAAATCATGACTCAGAATCTGGCCTCCAAACGGCCGCGCGCCGGGCAGTTGCGGCAGGTCGCAATGCTGCATGAACGGCTCGGTGCGAATGATGGCGTTGTGCCCCCAATAATTGCCGAAGCCTTGCGCCCAGAAATTCAGGCCGGTGATGAAAATCGGCGCATAAAGACGATTGGCGAATTGCTGCATGCGCCCGAACAACGAAGCCGCGTTGACCAGTTCCGGCACCGTCTGAATCAGCCCCACTTGCGGGTGCGTTTCCATCAGTTTGACCAGATTAACCAGCGTTTCACCGCTCATGACGCTGTCGGCGTCGAAGACTACGAAATAGCGGTAGCGCGCGCCCCAGGTGCTCAAAAAATCGCGGATGTTGCCGCTTTTTTTCCCTTCGTTGATCATGCGCCGCCGATAATAGATACGGCCCAGCGCATCCAAGTCCTTGACCAATTCAATCCAGCGCTGCTCCTCCTCCACCCATTTGTCCGGCTCGGAGGAATCGCTCAGGATGTAAAAATCGAACCGCCCCAGCAGGCCAGTTTTTTGCAGGGATAAGTAGGTGGCGCGCAGGCCCTCGCAAACGCGCGGAACCTGCTCGTTGTAAATGGGAAAAACCAGCGCCGTGCCCACGCCTTGAATACTTTGACCCCGGTAATCTTTCAAACGGGTGATGCGCCGGTCCCCCGTTAGCCGCAGCACAAATCCGAATACCCCTTGCATGCATCCCACCGAGATCAGCAACACCAACACCGTGAATAGGCCCAGCAGAATGAAAGCCGAGAGCGTCCACCCCGTCCGCCCTAGCAAATCGGCGAACAGCCATGAAATCAATCCGGTCAATAATACGGCTGAGGAAAAAAATGTGAACACGCGCCAGGAGCGGCGCATCCGCAGCGTCGGCGCCGCCTTCGGCCCCACGGCATGTCCCGCGACGGTTTCAGCAATGGGCGGAGCGGAGATCATGGCTCATGGTGGGTAAGATAGAAGAGCAGGATCAGCAGCAGCCCGAACAAAACCCAACTGGCCGCCATTTTGAAATAGGGCAGGCGGCTCATTTGGGTCAACGTAGTGATTGGACCAAGGTCCAGAGGGCGCGGGGTCATTTTCGCCAATTGAAAATCCGGCCCGGCCCGCAGATACATCTCGCGCATCTTGACCGCGAACTCCGAAGGCCACGGCCCAGGTCGAAGGAATTGATCCTGCCATTTGCCCGGCATGTCGGCCAGGAGCAGAGCCAGGCGGCCGCGGGTGGAAAGCATTTCCGCGCCGGCGGGAGGCGCTTCCAAAACCTGGGCAAACCATTCGTTGACAAGGCGGTCCATTTCCTCCACCGCCAATTCCGTGGCGGAGCGTTGTATTTCGCTCGCCGACCGCTGCATGGCCCGCTCCAGCACCAACGCGACCAACTGGCCCAGCAAGACCTTATTGCGCACGCGCAAGGCGTGGAAATAGCTCTCGACTTTCGAGTAGGCTGCGTTCCATTCCTCCAGCGGCCGTCCCGCCAGCGTGCCCGGCGTGTCGCTGTGCGCGCTCGTGTTCATGGCGGAGTCCAGCGATAGCTCCACGATTCGCTCATCAATCCGTCGCTTCTCCTGAGTGTGCAGGTCAAATCAACTGGGTCGTGGCCCGCGGAATTGGGCGCCATGTTGATGAACACCCGCCAAGTGTTGTCGTCCGTGTTGCGGAACAACTGCACCAGCGAAAGGTAGGCGTTGGTGCCGCAGCTGGCCAGCGCCTTGGGCGCTTGCTCGTCACCTTTGAGCAGAGGCAGGTCGAAATCGATGACAAATTGATGCTGCCGCTGATCTCGCGGGTCCAGCCCCACCCGGGTGGCGACGACCAAATTGGAGGATTGCGTAATATCGGTCTCACGCGTCCAATAGAGCGTGTAGCCGAACCTGTAAGGCTGCAATGGCGCCGGTTTACTGGCGGGATTCCAAAAAGCCACCACGTTGTCCATGCCTTCGTACTGCGTGCTCAACTCGACGACGTGGACTTGGCCCGGGCCCCAATTATCCTTCGGCTCCACCCACACGCTGGGGACGCTCTGATAGGAATGAAACATGTCCTGGTAATCTGCGAATTTGCGGTCGCGTTGCATCAATCCGAATCCCCGGATGTTGTTGGCCGGATAAGATTGGTGGCGCAAGGCCGTGCCGTTCTCGAGAGGACGCCACACCCGCTCGCCACTCTCCATGTGCATCAACAAACCGTCGCTGTCGTGGACTTCCGGCCGGTAATCGTCGAATTTGCGCTCGGAGTTCTTGCCGTACCAGAACATGCTGGTCAACGGCGCCAGCCCGATGGTGCTCAGCGGTGGACGTTGCGGATCGGCCGCCAGGATGCTTTGCGGCTCGCGAAAATACACAATAGCATCCACTTGCGCCACCGTCGTCGCGCGCGGCGTGATTTGAAATTCGTAGGCGCCGACGCAACTGACGCTGTCCAGGATCGCGTACAGCAGCAAATCGTGGTCCTCCGCTTGAGGCTTGCCCAGCCACCAATCGGTGAAAATGGGAAATTCCTCCGGCCGGCCCGATTCTCCGCAATCCAAGGCCAGGCCGCGGGCCGACATGCCATAGACCTGTCCCTGGCCCAGCAATCGGAAGTAGCTGGCTCCTTGGAACGCACCCATTTCATCCCATTTATCCGGTGCGCCGACCGGGTCCCACCTTAAGTTGACGCGAAACCCGGCATATCCGGTGTTGGCCGGGATCTCCGAAGGCAGTTTCAAGTCGTGGTAGTCAAAAAAATCCGGCACAAACCGCACCGGCTGGACATGGGTCGTGGAGAACTCGTTCAGATGCACCGGCTCCTGGTAAAGGTAGCCCAGGTGAAAGAATTCCAGCCGGAAGGGCAGCCCCTCCTGTTTCCAGAGAGCCTTGTCGTCGCGAAACTGAATCTTGCGGTAGTCATCGTAGGTCAGTTTGGTCAGAAAATCGGGCAAATCCAGTCGGGGGGAATGGAACGGTTTGTGGGCGCGCAACTCGGCCTTTTTAGCCACGTACTCAAGGGTAACATGCACCGCCTCCAGCCTCGGAAGAGCGAAGGCTGGACGAACCATGGCAAAAACCAGCGTTAAAATGAGGAATCGCATCATCCCGTCGAAGTAAATATGTAACAGACTGCCGGAACTTTGCAAGGGGCGGACTGACATCCAAAGCAAGGGGACCCATACCCGGGAAACCCTTAGGGCCGTTCAATGCTGGGGGAATTTTTGGTAGAGCAGCCAATAAACGATCACTCCGGTCACGGAGACGTACATCCACATCGGCCAGGTCCACCGCGCGATGCTCTTGTGCCGGTCAAATTTCTTACGCAACGCTCGGCTTAATGTCATGAATATCAAAGGCACAATCACGACGGCCAGGATCGTATGGGTTGTCAATATGGTGATGTAAATCGGTCTGAACCAGGCGGGATTCTCAAATCTCGTGACGCCGTGATAATAATGGTAGGTAAGGTAGCAGGCCAGAAATATCGAGGAAGTAATGAACGCGCTGATCATGCAGGCGCGATGTGCAGGCACGTTTTTCTTCTTGATAAAAAAAAAGCCGACGCCAAGAAAAATGGCGCTCAAACCGTTTAGGGTCGCGTTAACGGCGGGAAGATCGTTGACGCTCATGGCTGGAGTCCGGAAGGGTTCATGGCCGCGCAAGGCTCTTGGCGGCGGCCAGGGCTTGGGAGGGGCCTTCGTCGGTTTCCCCGTCGAAATATCCGCGAATTTCCCCATTCTGGTCGATGACGACCAGCTTTTGGCTGTGAATGAACAAGTCGTAAGCGTTGTCCCGGTCGCCTGGAGGTTTGTCCACGACGCCGAGTTTGAGACCATCCACGGTTGCGTGGCGAAGTGCGTCTTTGCTGCCGGTCAGAAATATCCATTGGCTGTCGCGAGCGCCAAATCGGGCCGCGTAGCTCTTCAATACCGCAGGAGTGTCAAAGGCAGGGTCGGTGGTGAAGCTAACCAGTTTGATGGGTTTGCCGGCGGGCAGGGCGTCCTGGATGGACTTCATGTGGGCGGACATCACGGGGCATTGGCCGGCGCAACGAGTGAAAATGACGTCGGCTATCAAAACCTCGCCGCGCAGGGAAGTGAGGCTGAGATTTTGGTTGTTTTGATCGGTCAGGGAGAAATCGGGCATTGTGCCCAATTTGGGCAAGGGCTTGGGCCGTGACGGAAGGACAACCAAAACGGTCAGAAGCCCGAGCATGGCGATGAGCAAGCCGCCCGACACAAGCCATTCCATTTTACGTTCGAGCATCTTCCTCCAATATTTTTCCTAGCCGCCGGCGGCGGCCTTGTATTTATCGGCGATCCATTTGTCATAATCCGGCTGCGAAACGACTTTGACGGTGCCTCTCATTCCGAAGTGGCCGCTGCCGCAAAGTTGGGCGCAGTTGATTTGGTAGGTGCCGACTTCCGCCGCGGTGAAATGGAGCGGGATGCGCATCCCGGGAATGGCATCTTGCATGGCCCGCAACGGGCGGCAGGCAAAGGAATGGATGACATCCAGCGAACTCAGGTAAATGATGACGGGTTTGTTCACTGGGACCACGAATTCCTTGGACACGACGAAATTGCTCTTGGAATTCGGATCGCTTTTATCGAAGCCGAAGGCGTTGTCGCCAGCCACGAATTTCGAGTCGGCCTTGACGAACACGCCGCTGGCGTTCGGATACCAGGCGTTCCACTGATATTGCTGCGCCACCACGCGAATAACGGTCGAATCCTTTTCGCTGGGAAACTTTTCGACCGCGCGGGACCATATCGGCATGGCGAACCCGACCAACAGCACAGCTTCCACCACGACAATGAGCAGTTCCGCATAAGAGGACGCGTGGCTCTTGACACCATGGTAATCGGCCTTGGGATTCCGGCTCTTGCGGAAGCGGAACAGGACATAAATGAAATAACTGAACCATCCGACGAAGAGGACAAACATCAAGGCATGCACGGCCAGGAGCAAATGATCGGTGCCGGCGCCCTGCTCTGAGGCGTCGTGCGGCAAACCGAGTAAAGCAATCCAGTTGCGCATCAATTCTTTGGGTTGTCGTTTGACCGCGCCGCCACGGCCGCGCGCCGCGCCAAAACAACAAAAAACGTCCCCGCGCCGAACAAAACCATCGCGATCACGCCGAGCAACGCAAAAATGCCGGCGTTCATGCCCTGCGCCATCGGCGAATCAGATTTTCCATAACACGCCGCGCAGGCCATGGCCGCGCCGTTGACGTGGGCCAGGCAAGCCAGTCCTGCGCCCGCAAACAGAATTCGAAAGGTTTTCATAAATAGCTGATTTGACGGAGTTTCCTCAAAATGGCTTTCGCATAGACGATCAGCAGAACACCCGTCAAACAGGAGACGGCCCCGATGACGGCTTCTGTATGATCCTTCGTTGTGGCATAATCGTGCCACAACCAGCCCCCAAGAAAAAAAGCGAGCATGATGGAGCAGCTAATGAATACAATATGGACTGCTTTGAGCGACATAATCAATGATAGTGAACAACGTTTGAATCCATCCGCGCCCAAAATGTGACTCCGATCATTACGACGAAAAAAACCGCCGTCAACACCAGGAACCAATAAATCAGCTTCTTCTCCGAAAGCAAGTGCATGAAGAACGCGGCCACCATGAACGCCTGGATACCGGCGATTCCCAGGGTGATGCTCACATTTCGGGTAAAGCTCCCGAAGTTCGTCTGCGATGTCCATAGCGTGATGAGGCTGCCCACGGCCAGGCCGACCGCGATCATAATGTGCTGCTGCACGCGCTTTTTGACATCCTTAAGCTCTTGTTCTGGAGAATCATTCATAGATTTTACAAAAGATAAAACGTGGGAAAAATAAAGAGCCAAACCAGGTCCACGAACGACCAAAACAGGCCCGCGACCTCCACCCGGTTGACATACCTTTCAGGATCGGTTTTCCACATGCCGTTCAACGGTCCCCAAATCGCAAATATAACCAGGACGCCGCCGATGATATGGAGAACATGCAGGCCGGTCATCGTGAAATATAGGCCGGCAAAATTATTGCGCGCCGGCCCGTAATTCTGCATATCGGCAATCTCCTTGGATTCAATTTCAATTTTCTTTTCTTCGACATTGGCCGGCGGATCCATTACTTCGGCCTCATTGGTGCGCCACCATCCCTCGATTACCACTTTGTCCGCCGTCGTTTCGTCTTTTTGGATGTGGCCATCGGCAATGCGGCCATCCTTCAAAGCAATCGTATAATGATGGAACTTGCCGTAATACTCGGTGGATTTGATGGCGAGAAACGCGATGGCCAAGACCATGGTCAAGGCCTGGTAAAAACGATACTTGCCGAAATAGCCCATTTTGAGATTGGCCCAGGCAATGACATTGGTGACGCTGGAAATAATCAGGATGATGGTGTTGATCGCGCCCAGTTTGTAATCCAGCCAATGCCGCGGCCAGGTGCCCGCATCGGCTCCGACGCGCAAGAGGATATAGGAAGAAAAGAGCGCTCCGAACAGCATCACCTCGGAAGCCAGAAAGAGCCAGACGCCCAGCTTGGCATTGTAAAGGCCGGTGTCTTCGCGGCGTTCAACCGTGTACGGGATGTTCATGAATTGAGGGCTGGGGTTTGTCTGGATCGTTCTGGGGCAGGAATTCCCTGGCATTGCCCGGAACGCCATACTCGTAAGGGCCGCGAAAGACTTCAATCGGTTTATCGAAATTGCCATGTCCCGGCGGAGTCGGCGTCTGCCACTCCAGGGTGGTCGAATCCCAGGGGTTATCCGAGGTGACTTTCTTGCCGTGAGAGATGCTCCAGAAGAAATTGATAATGAAAGGAATCTGGGCCAGTGCCAGACCGAAAGCCGCGTAGGAAATGACCTTGTTCAACTCGATGATAAACGGGCTTAACCCGGCCACGCCCCCCTGGGCCGCATAGGTCAGCCCGCCGTCATACATTCGGCGCGACATGCCCGCCAAACCCTGGAGGAACATCGGCATGAAAATAAAATTCATGAAGATCATCGACAACGCGAAATGCACCTTGCCCCAATACTCGTTCATCATGCGTCCGGTGGCCTTTGGGTACCAGTAGTATATGCCGGCGAAAATTCCAAAAATAGTGCCGGGCGCCACTACATAGTGAAAGTGGCCGATCACGTAGTAACTGTCATGCAATTGAAGATCGCTGGCGTTGAAACCCAGCGGCAAACCGGTCAAGCCGCCGATGCCGAACATCGGCAAAAAGCCAATCGCGAAGAGCATGGGTGTGTTGAAACGGATGGAAGCTCCCCAAAGAGAAATCAGCAGCGCCGTCAGAATGATGACCGAGGGAATGGAAATCATCATTGTAGTCGTTTGGAAAAAGGTGGCGATCCGGATGCCCATGCCGGTTAAATACATATGGTGCGCCCAGACAACGAAGGACAAGAATCCCAGCGTCAACGATGCATACACCTTCGATTTGTAGCCCCACAGCGGCTTGCGCGTATTGTTGGCGATAACCTCCGCGACGATACCCATGGCCGGAAGGATCAACACATAGACCTCCGGGTGCGCCAAAAACCAAAACAAATGCTGCCACAGCAAGGGACTGCCGCCGCCAGCCACGTGCAAAGCGCGACCCGAAACCACCAAGCCCGTGGGCAGGAAGAAACTGGTACCAAAAGCGTTATCCATCAGTTGCAGGCACCCGGCTGCTTCAAGGGGGGGGAACGCCAGCAGAAGAAGAAAGGCGGTCACCAATTGCGCCCAGACAAAAAACGGCAACCGCATCCAGGTCAACCCCTTGGCGCGCAGTTGTATGATCGTCGAAATGATATTGACAGAGCCGAGCAGGGATGAAGTGATCAGGAACACCATCCCCAGCAGCCAAAAGGTCTGGCCGTTCGGACGATGCACCAGGTCATTGACCGTCGCCAGCGGCGAGTAGGAAGTCCACCCGGATTTGGCCGCCCCTCCAGGCACAAAGAAACTGGTGAACATGATGACGCCGCCAAAAAAATAGAACTGGTAACTCATCATGTTCAACCGCGGAAATGCCATGTCGGGCGCTCCGATTTGCAGAGGCATGACATAATTTCCGAAAGCGCCCGTGAGCAGGGGAACAATCGCCAGAAACACCATGATCGTCCCATGCATCGCGCCGAAGGCATTATACAGATCGGGGGAAATGACTCCTTCCTTGTTGGCCATGTCCTCACCCAAAAGCTGGGAAAGAAGTTTGCCCACCAAAGGAATACCGTGCCCGGGATGGGCCAATTGCCACCGCATCATCAGCATGAGGCACAATCCGAAGAAAAGAAAGAGCAACGCGGTGATGGCGTACTGAATGCCGACCACCTTGTGGTCCGTGGAAAAGATGTACCCCCGCCAAAACCCCGGATCCTCATGATGCGCGTCATGAGTGTGGCTTTCCGCGTGTGTATCAGGCTGCATGGCTGTTTATGGCATTGAAACCGTCCGTTCCTGGCTGGACGGTAACTGGAACAAAAGAACGATGTCAATAGAGATTATCATTTCTTATCAGTTTTATGTTTTGTCGAGAACCATTAACCCAAGTAATGACGGTAAATAAATAATCGAGGCAAAAAACAGCGCGCGCGCGCGCGGCAAGGTCAATTGACGGGAAAACTGAAACGCGCACCAAATAAAACCGATCCCCAGCAGAATGGCTCCCGCCAGATACACCGGGCCGACCATTTTGAATAGGAAGGGGCACAGGCTGACGGGCAGAAGCCCCAGCGTATGCCACAAAGCCTGGCGACCCGTCCTTTCTCCCGTTGGATCAATTACCGGCAACATGACAAAGCCCGCCCTGGCATATTGGTCTCGATACATCCAGGCGATGGCCAGGAAATGCGGCAATTGCCAGAAACAGAGAATGGCGAACAGGCACCAGCCTTCGGCTGAAATTTGTCCACGGGCCGCCGTCCAGCCCATCAAGGGCGGCAACGCGCCGGGAATCGCACCGATAGCCGTGTTGAGGGTCGTGACGCGTTTCAGCGGCGTATAGACAAACAAATAACTGCCGATGGTCAAGGCTCCCAATGCAGCCGTGATATAATTAACCATCAGCGCGAGATAGACCAATCCCAACACGCCACAGAAGCTGCCAATGAGCAAAACCGCGTCCGCCGTCAGCCGGCCTGACGGCAGGGGACGGTCCTGCGTACGGGGCATTTTGGCGTCGTGCTCGCGTTCGAGCCATTGATTGAGGGCGGAGGCGCCACTGGCCAGCAGCGCGGTGCCAAAAAGCGCGTTGAACATGAGCATCCACGCCATCGGCGCGCGCGAACCAAGGTAAAATCCGACAAGAGTCGTCAACAAGACAAGAGTCGTCAGCCGCATCTTGAACAATTCGATCAAGATGGCCGCCAGCGACTTTTCCGCCACGGGAGCTTTGACCAATGGCGTGTCGAGTATTTGCACGGTGGCTTTCATGCTACTTGGCGCTGATGCTGGCCGAGTTCAGCAACGTTGTCACTCCATTTTTTTCCACCCGGCGGGCTTGGGCCACGGGAGCGGCCAGCAGTTTAAAAGATATGATCGAAGTCAATCCGCCCGTGACCAGGCAGAGCGCGCCGCAGGCCACGTGCGCGGTGGCGACATCGGCGGATTTTCCCGTCCAAATGGTGGCCGCCCCCAGAAAAACCTGGGCCAAAACCAGCGCGAACCAGGCGCCCGCGATGCGTGTCAGCCAGTGCCGCGATCCGAAGCGCCGCCACGCGTGCCAGAGGCAAAACGCCACCGCCCCAAAAATCGTCAAAGCCATGAGGCGATGGACCATTTGCAATTCCACTTGCGCGGCAGTGATGGGGTTGTAGGCCAGGACTTCCTGGCGGTTCTGGTTGTAGCGGGCGATGGCGGCGGAATCGGTATCCGGCCAGAGTTTGCCGTAGGCGGTCGGGAAATCCGGAATGGCCAGGCCGGCATGTTGATGCCGCATGGTCGCGCCAAGGATAAGTTGGGTCAGAATCAAAACGGTGGTGAAGGTGAAGAAAAGCCGGAAGTGATGACGGTCAGTTTGCGCCTGAACCGGCAGACGTCGCCAGAAGTCGGTCTGGAACAAGGCGATGGCGCAAAGCAACAGGAAAAAAAGCTGCGCCAAAGTGGCGTGAAAAATCCCCAAGGCGGCGATTTTTTGTGTCACGCGAAATCCACCCAGAAGGCCTTGCGCCACGACCGCGAAGAAAGCCGCCAGCCCCAGAACGCGCTGCCATTTCGGGGCCGGTTCGCAATTTGGCCAGTAGAATCCCGCCCCAAATCCCGCCAGCCCAACGCCGCACAAAACAAGATTTTCCGCCGCGTGAGCCGGGAAAAAAAGGCAAAGGACCGCCCCGGCAGCCATGAAAATGCCTCCAGCCCAGCGCAACAATAGGCGCGATTTATAGCCAAACAACCAAAAGGCCAGCAGCGTGGTTAGAAAACCCACCAACGACGCCGTCAGGCGATGGGTATGCTCGAAGAAAATCCCTCCGATCCACTTCGAAATGGGGAAGAAAAACATGTTGTACCCGTAAGTATTCGGCCAGTCCGGCACGGCCATTCCCGCTTCGTGGCTGGTCACCAATCCACCGACGCAGACCAGGACGAAAGTAGCCAGCGCAGTGAAAACCGCGAATCGCTTCAATCCCATGTTTTTGCTCTCAGAAAAGCTCACATTTCAACAACAAAGACAACCATCCAAAACGGCCAAATGCCTCCAATCTACTTTAGCCTTCAGCCTTCAGCCTTTAGCCTTTTCATTGTGGTGCTGGCACTTCGACCGTGAAGTTGGCCGTCACAGGGCTGTCCGCCACTGTGATGGTCTGGGTTTCGCCGGGCTTAGCGCCATGCGCCTTCAAATGATAAGCCGTCAACGTGTAACTGCCGGCTGGCACGTTGGCGATTTTGAAATTGCCATCGGCGTCTGTCACCGCAAAAAACGGATTGGCCGCCACGCCCCCATAAGCAAACATCCATTGATGCACGTCGCACTTGAGCTTGACCATGACTTCCGGCGATTTGATGTTGTCCGTCCACCAGTTCGTATTTTCTTCGCCCTGGCTTGTTTGGGCGCGATTAAATTCGGTGTTGCCATCGACTTTGGGCAAGGCGTGAATGTTGTGCAGGACGGGATCCGAATTCCTGATGGTCACCGGCTGTCCCACCATGACTCCGAACACGTAGGGATTATAATTGCAGCCAACCTGGTCCAGAACGACCGCATCGGTTGGGACGGGGAAAGTTTTGCCTTCCAGCCCTTTGGAAATATAAACGAAAACATTGGCCAGACCGTTGTCCTTGCCCACGACGTAGTGGCGTGTGGTGGAGACGGTTGGCTTGAGTTTGCTGCAAATTTCATCGTAGTCGATGGTGACGGGGGGCGGTGGAGTGCCTTTGAGGGTGACTTTGCCGGTCACATCGCCGGCGAAGGAACGTTGCAAAGAACCAGCCAAAACCACCACGGACAGCGCCAATGTAAATTTATTCATGCGAACAAGATTGTCGGGCTAAGACCGACCTCGAAGAAAATTTAAGCATCGTGCAAGGAGAGCGCAAGGTCTTTGTGAAACTTTTCACAAAGACGAATACAGGTGGTAAGGGGAAGTCATGGGCTGAGTTTTAAAGTTTCCATGACCCGCGCCATTTCCAAGGCGGTTTGGGCGGCTTCAGCTCCCCTATTGTGTTTTTTATCCAGGCAACGAACCTCCGCTTGAGCCTCGTTTTCCAGCAGCAACACCTCGTGGATGACCGGCATGGCGTGCTGAATCTGCAATTGCACCAGCGCCATGCTGACTGCGTCGGCGATTTGTTGGGCGTGCGTGGTCTGGCCGCGCAAAATGATACCCAGGCAAATAATGGCGGAGCATGGGGTGCGGGCCAGGGCGATACGCGCGGCCACCGCCGGAATTTCAAACGCCCCCGGCACACGAACCACGCGAACTTTTTTGACCCCTGCTTCAGCCAGCACCCTCTCGGCGGCGGCGAGCATGGCATCGACGTAACGGGCGTTGTAACGCGATGCAATAATGGCGAAGGAGCCGTGTTTGAGACGGATTTTTTGTTGTTTAACAGGGGTCAACATATTCACCTGCATTGTTCTAACAACCGAAAGTAATCATCGCGCGACAAGCCCGCGGTTTTCAGATTGTTCCGAATTATAAAAACCGGAACCTCCCGATAAGCTGGAATCACAACTGGCCGTGATACGCCTGACTTTGCATAGGATCTGTGACTTCCCTCCTGACGCAGGAAGCGGAAGCCGGCGGAAATAAAAACGCGCTCCAAAGTGCGTCAATCCACTGGAGGGAATTTCGGCATGAAGAAATCACGGCAAAACCAAAGCTGACTGGTGCTCGAAGCAAACCCACTCTGGAGCTTGCCACCGGGATTCCTGACGCTTATAACCTGCCTCGTCGAGGACTTCATCCAAGGACCCGAGTTCTTCTGCGCTTGTGACAAATAACCTAACTGCCTCGTTCAAGGCCAGGCGAGCAGCCTCGGGCGTCTCACCACAACTGGCAACATCAAGGGGCATCGCGTGAGCAATGTATTGCCTTCCTTCACGCCAAATCTGAACTGTGTAATCGATTTCCATTCTTGGAGATTGTAATGCATCTTTGTCTTGTAAGCGAGCACTTTTAAGTCAGCGTGACAACGACTTAGGCGAAGCAAGTTTTTTTCTGTAAAATGATTTTTCATCGTATCTGGTCTGGCGGTTAGTTCTTCATGGTGAGGTAAGTTTTTCCAGTTTCCCATTGATCGCTAATTTCGCTCAGCAGAGCAGTGACCAGGCGCGCGGGTGCGGCGTTTGATTGCCTTATTGAGCCTTTCCAGGCTGTTGGTCGTGCGCAGTTTTTTGCGATGAGTTTCCGGCAGGCTAAAAACGGTCAAAGCCTCCGGAGCGTTGGCTTCGATCCACTCCGCCAGTTTTGAGGCCGATTCCCGATATTTTTGGATGACGGATTGGAGGCGGCGCCGGGCTTCGGCCAGATCGCAGGCGTGGAAGATGGTGCGGATATCGGCCGCCACCTCTTCGCGCAGGTGAGCTTTGGGGACGTGGGCCATGGCGTTTTGCTGAAGGTGGAACTGGCAGCGTGGCCAAGGGATGCCGGGCAGGCGGGCGGCCAAGGCGGCGCGCAGGCCGGCGTGATGGTCGCTGACGATGAACTCCAGGCCATGCAGTCCTCGCTCCTGCAGGCTGGCCAGGAAGTCGCGCCAATGGACTTCCGCCTCACTGAGCTTGGCGCTGATGCCAATGACCGAGCGCTTGCCTTCCCCATCGATCCCCAGGGCCATGAGGACGGCGCACGAACGCCCCGTGCCGTCCAGGCGCACTTTTTCATAGGGGGCCTCCAGGATGAGATATATGATTCTTGGTCGAACTCAACAGAAGAACCGTTTTGACCCGCCATAACCAGCTTTGACGCATCCGATCCATTCCGTTCCGTTTCGCCTCGCTACGCTCGGCTTCACTCCACGAAATGGATCGGTACGCATTTACAGAAAGAAGTTTGCACGCCCGTGTTGTAACTCTCGCAAAATCAGAGGCACAACATCCTTTCCAAGCGCGAGGATCGTTTGATAGGAAGGGTGAGCATATCGCCTATAGGTTAAGGAATACGCCTCCGTTTCCATTTTCCATTTCTCCACCAAGCCATTAAAAGTCCTTTCCAAATCAGCCTTTTCGCCGGATTTCGATTTTGTTTCCGCATTTTGATGGATGAAGTTCAAGGAATCTAATGGCAAAACCATCGGAGTGGCCCGTGCGTCAGTTTTTTTATCTGTATCATTCGTGCTGGCCATACCCAAAACTAGTCTCCAATTCCTACAAAAGCAACCTCAACGTGTATTCGATTTCTGTTTTGGTCTAATGAAAAATCTCCCCTTTGGTCACGTCCCCTGGCACGTCCAATAGCTGCACGCTGGAAATCGTCCTCAACGTATTGGTGTCGGCGAAGGTCCAGATGACCTGCTTGGCGGGTGTGACTTCGATCATCTGCGGCGCTTTGCCGAATTGGCCATGGCCGAGCCAGTTGGCCAAAACTGTGTTGCCATTGGGCAGACGTTGAAAACCGGCGATGAACTTCAAACTCACGCCGGTGAGTTCATTTCCCTGCACCTGCCAGACTGTCTTCCCCTGCGGATCCACTTCAAAAATCCGCGCGCCTCCTTTGGCGTCGCCGCAGGAAATGAGGGTGTTGCCATTGGACAGACGACAGACACTGTGAGGGCGTCCGGCCGCCGGAATTTCGCGCATCACGCGGCCTTGGGGATCATACTCTCTGACAACCTGCTCGTTGTAGTGAGCGACCAGGTAATTCCCATTGGCTAGGCAGCGGGCGTTGCGCATGTAGCCGTGGCCTCCATCGACGCCATCGGGCAGCAGCTTCAGTTCTTTTACCACCCTGCCGGCGGCATCGACTTCCAGCAAACGGCCGGCGTTGCATTCGCCGATGAAAGTGTGGCCGTTGCCCAGGCGTTGACAGGCGTAGATTTCGCTTTTGGATTGGTAGTTGAAGACGACGTTGTTTGCGCGGGTCACTTCCTGCGCGCCATGGCCGGTATTGAAAAGAAAATTGTCATTGGGCAGAACCCAAACATCATTGCAATCCTTGGCTGGCCATTCCCACTGAACCTTGCCTTCGCGCGAATAAACAAAAACCTTGCCTTGAGTGTAGTCGGTGCAGACGAACGGATGTCCCTGCCCCTGTTGCACTGCGGTAGGGCCGACGGCGCCGGTGACAGCCGGCATCACCAGCGCGCACAAGATGACAATCCATTTCGACATAGGCTCTTTCGCTTCGACAGCCGCCACCCTAGCGCGACGAGAGGAAAAAGGAAGAAGGAATGAGGTATAGGT
>Ga0302325_10009724_pt1 | contig 20969 bp, 18 predicted proteins | sample Palsa_T0_2_FD_201948 | JGI IMG/M metagenome (GOLD analysis project Ga0302325, IMG submission 201948) | Peat permafrost microbial communities from Stordalen Mire near Abisko, Sweden - Palsa_T0_2 | ecosystem: Environmental > Terrestrial > Soil > Palsa > Peat permafrost | place: Sweden: Abisko...
GCCGAGCTGGCCGCGCGGATCGACGCCGATTACGCCGATCGCGAACTCTTGCTCGTCGGGGTGCTGAAGGGCGCGGTGATGGTGATGGCCGACCTGGCACGCGCCGTGCACCTTCCGGTGCTGACCGACTGGATGGCCGTCTCCTCCTACGGATCGGGGACGAAATCCTCCGGCGTCGTGCGCATCCTCAAAGACCTGGACTCCGATATCACCGGCCGCCACGTCCTGGTGGTCGAGGACATCGTGGACTCCGGCCTGACCCTGTCCTGGCTGGTCCAGAACCTGCAGTCGCGCGGCCCCGCGTCGGTCCAGGTATGCGTGCTGCTGCGCAAGCCGACGGCCCTGCGCACGCCAGTCGATGTCGCCTACGTGGGCTTTGATATCGAGGAGAAATTCGTCATCGGCTACGGGCTTGACTACGCCGAGCGCTACCGGAACCTGCCTTTCATCGGCACGCTCGCGCCGCACGTATACGGCGGCGAGGCCGCCGGGTGACAAACCGGGCTTACGGCGGGAACACAACTCGCAGTGAAATACGTTCACGGTGGAAGATGGCGCGCAGAGCTCGGTGGCGCGTGCGGCGCCTTCTGCGGGCCGGCGGCTGCCGGCGCGGTGTACGGTCGATTATTCCCGCGAATCAGCTAGGGACGAATCAGGGACAGGGAGGCCGCGCGTGGACGCTGGGACGCACGGCGGTCCTGCCGGGTGCCGGCGGGACATGAGGCTCGTCAGGAGGGACCGGCCCGGAACCGGAAGGGCCGCTCATCGATGGATCTGAAGCGCATCTTCCGCGGGTGGACTTTCGCCATCCTTGCAGTGGTCGTGGTGTTCCTGTTCGTCTACAGGTTCTCGACCTCCGGCACGACCTACAAGCAGGTCGATACCTCCTACATCGTCAAGCTGATCAGCAAGGACCAGGTGAAGTCGGCCCTGCTGGTCGACACGAACCAGACGATCGAGGTCATCACCGGCACGGGGAAGGCGCTGGAGGCCTCCTGGGTCGGTAACCAGGGGCAGCAGCTCGCCCAGACCCTGCAGTCCGCCTACGACGCGGGCAAGCTCCCGCAGGGCTACAACGTCGAGGTACCCAAGGGCAGCTCGATCTGGAGCCTGCTGCTGAGCTGGCTGCCGTTCGTCGCGATCTTCCTGCTGTTCTTCGTCTTCATGAACCAGATGCAGGGCGGCGGCTCGCGGGTCATGAACTTCGGCAAGTCGCGCGCCAAGCTTGTTACCAAGGACACCCCCAAGACGACCTTCGCCGACGTGGCCGGCGCCGATGAGGCGATCGAGGAACTGCAGGAGATCAAGGATTTCCTGCAGAGCCCGGGCAAGTTCCAGGCGATCGGCGCGAAGATCCCCAAGGGCGTGCTGCTCTACGGGCCCCCGGGTACCGGCAAGACGCTGCTGGCACGGGCCGTGGCCGGCGAGGCCGGAGTCCCGTTCTACTCGATTTCCGGGTCCGACTTCGTGGAGATGTTCGTCGGCGTCGGCGCCTCCCGGGTCCGCGACCTGTTCGAGCAGGCCAAGGCCAACGCGCCGGCCATCGTCTTCGTGGACGAGATCGACGCCGTCGGCCGGCACCGCGGGGCCGGCTTCGGCGGCGGTCATGACGAGCGCGAGCAGACACTCAACCAGCTGCTAGTGGAGCTGGACGGCTTTGACGCCAAGGGCGGGGTCATCGTCATCGCGGCCACCAACCGGCCCGACATCCTGGACCCCGCGCTGCTGCGCCCCGGCCGGTTCGACCGGCAGATCGTCGTGGCACAGCCCGACCTGGCCGGGCGAAAGGGCATCCTGCGCGTGCACGCGCGCGGAAAGCCGTTCGCCCCGGACGTGGACCTGGACATGATCGCCCGGCGGACGCCCGGCTTCACCGGCGCTGACCTGGCCAATGTCATCAACGAGGGCGCGCTGCTCACCGCGCGCGGCAACGGCACCCAGGTAACGATGGCCTCGCTGGAGGAGGCGATCGACCGGGTGACGGCCGGGCCGAAGCGCAAGAGCGTGCTGCTGTCGGAGAAGGAACGGAAGATCATCGCCTACCACGAGGGCGGGCACGCGCTGGTGGGCCACGCGCTGCCGCACGCCGACCCGGTGCACAAGATCACGATCATCCCGCGCGGGCGCGCCCTGGGCTATACCGCGTCCGCTCCGGTAGAAGACAAGTTCCTGGTCAGCCGCGCGGAGATGATGGATCAGCTCGCGATGCTGCTGGGCGGACGCACCGCCGAGGAGCTTGTCTTCCACGAGCCCACGACCGGTGCGGCCAACGACATCGAGAAGGCAAGCTCGATCGCGCGCGGCATGATCACCGAGTACGGGATGAGCGAGCGGCTGGGCGCGCGCAAGTTCGGCACCGGCGACGGCGAGCCGTTCCTGGGCCGGGAGATGTCGCACAGCCGGGACTACTCCGAGGAGATCGCCTCCGCGATCGACGACGAGGTCCGGCGCCTGATCGAGTCCGCGCACGACGAGGCCTGGGAGATCCTGGTCCAGTACCGCGATGTCCTGGACAACCTGGTGCTGCGGCTGATGGAGCACGAGACCCTCTCCAGGACCCAGGTCCTGGAGATATTCAGCCCGGTGCACAAGCGGCCGACCCGCGGCTCCTACACCGGCTACGGCAAGCGGCTTCCCTCCGACCGGCCGCCGGTGCTGACGCCCAAGGAGCTCGCGCTCACGGCCGCCTCGGACGGCAAGGAGCTGTCATCGGGCAACGGGCAGGGCCCGGGCCCGGTGGCCGACGGTGCTCAGGCCGTCGGCCGGCCGGGCGGCGAGGTGTTCGGCCAGGGCCCGATCCGGCCGATCGGCTCGGCGGGCCCGCTGGCTGATCCGCTCGGCCAGGACCCGTTCGGCCAGGACCCGTTCGGCCCCTCCTACGGCCGGGACGCCGGCGGTCACTCCGCCGCTGATGGCCACGACCTGGGCGGGCCCGACGATGGCGCATCCGGCGGAGGCGGGCCTTCTTGACGGCGGAGGTTGACCTCGCCAGGATCGAGCGCGCGGTGCACGAGATCCTGCTGGCCATCGGCGAGGATCCCGGCCGGGACGGGCTGCTGGATACACCCGCCAGGGTCGCCCGCGCCTACGCCGAGCAGTTCGCCGGGCTGCGGCAGGTGCCCGAGGATGTCCTGACGACGGTGTTCGATGCCGATCACGACGAGATGGTACTGGTCCGCGACATCGAGGTCTACTCGACCTGCGAGCACCACCTGATCCCGTTCTTCGGGCACGCGCATGTCGGCTACATTCCCAACGAGAAGGGCCAGATCACCGGCCTGTCCAAGCTGGCCCGCCTGGTGGACCTCTACGCGCGCAGGCCGCAGGTGCAGGAGCGGATGACCAGCCAGATCGCCGACGCGCTGGTGCGGGTGCTGGAGCCCGGAGGCGTTATCGTGGTGATTGAGGCCGAGCATCTGTGCATGTCCATGCGCGGCGTCCGCAAGCCGGGCGCCAAGACGGTGACTTCCGCGGTCCGCGGGAGCTTCCGCGACTACGACCGAACCAGGGCAGAGGCACTGAGCCTGCTCATGGTCGGCCGCTGACCGCGGGCCCGCGTCTCGTTACCCTGTTTGCCCGCGCGGTGACGGGGCGATGACTACGCTGATGCCCCGTGATTAGGGGCCTGACCTACTTGTCTGAGATGGCTGACCGAAGCGGACCAGACCCGGCAGCGCCCGTAGGTGGTGACGAGGACCGGCAGGGCAAGCAGCCCGGCCGGCGCCCGCCTGACCGGATGCAGCAGCGGCGCTGGGTACCGGTCACGGCCGGCTGGCTGGCGCTGCTGATCGGCCTGGCGGACATCATCCTCGGCTTTGAGCCCGGCGGCCTGTACCGGCATATGCGGCACCCGCTGCTGCGCATCGCGCAGATCGCGCCCGGCACGCTGGCTGGCCTCACCCGGGTGGCCGATGTCATCATCGGCCTGCTGCTGCTCATGCTGTCGCATGGCCTGCGCCGCCGTAAGCGCCGCGCCTGGCAGGCGGTCATGCTGGCGCTGGCCACCAGCGTGGTGATCCACCTGGTCCACCAGCGCTACGCGGCCGTCGTCGTGACCTTCGCGCTGCTGGTTGCCCTGCTGTGCTACCGGCGCGAGTTCTACGCGGTGGGCGACCCCAGGACCCGCTGGCGGGCGCTGTGGGCGCTGTGCGGGCTGGCGATAGCCGATGTGGCCATCGGCCTGGCCTACCTGTCGGTCGCCCGCGGGCTCCAGGCCAGCTACCCGCTAACCCAGCAGCTGCAGTCGGTGATCTACCGGATGGTCGGCGCCGAGGGGCCGATCCATTTCGTGACCGAGACCCGCGGTGATGTCTTCAGCGTCCTGACGGGCGGACTGAGCCTGTTCACGCTGATCGTCGCCGGGTACCTGTTCCTGCGGCCCGCCGAGCCAGCCGGGCGGCTGGGCGCGAAGGACGCGGCCAGCATCAGGGAACTGCTGGACAGATACGGTGAGCATGACTCGCTCGGGTACTTCACCCTGCGCGACGACAAGAGCATCATGTGGTCGCCCACCGGCAAGTCCTGCATCGGCTACCGGGTCCTGTCGGGGGTCATGCTGGCCAGCGGTGACCCGATCGGCGATCCCGAGGCGTGGCCCGGCGCCATCCACGCGTTCCTGGACGAGGCGGCTCGGCACGCATGGGTACCGGCGGTCGTGGGCTGCGGCGAGCTCGGCGCCGAGATCTGGTGCCGCGAGGGCGAGCTCACCGCGCTCGAACTCGGTGACGAGGCCGTCGTGGACGTCGCGGACTTCACCCTGCAGGGCCGGTCGATGCGCAACGTGCGCCAGATGGTCACCAGGGTCGGCCGGCATGGCTACGTCGCTGAGATCCGCAGGGTCGGCGACATCCCCCGGGCCGAGATCGACCGGCTGATCCGGCAGGCTGACTCCTGGCGGGGAAGCCCCACCGAGCGCGGCTTCTCCATGGCGCTGGGCCGCGTCGGTGCCTGCGGCGACGATCGCTGCGTCGTCGCCACCGCGACCGAGAACGGAGTTCTGCGCGCGATCCTGCACTTCGTGCCCTGGGGGTCCGACGGGCTCTCGCTCGACCTGATGCGCCGGGACCGGGTGGCGCAGCCGGGGCTGAACGACTTCCTGATCGTCGAGACCATCAGGAACGCGCCGGAACTGGGCGTGAAGCGGATCTCGCTGAACTTCGCGGTCTTCCGCGCCGCCCTCGAGCGCGGCGAGAAGATCGGCGCGGGGCCGGTCGTGCGGGCCTGGCGCCGCGTCCTGGTGTTCGTCTCCCGGTGGTTCCAGATCGAGTCGCTTTACAAGTTCAACGCCAAGTTCTGCCCGCGCTGGGTGCCGCGATTCCTGGTGTACCCGCACACCAGGGACGCGCCGCGGATCGGCCTGGCCGCGCTGGAGGCCGAGGCATTCCTGGTCTGGCCGACGATCGAGGCGCGCAGGATCACCCGGCGGCTGGGACTGGCCAGGCTCCGGCGGCGGCTGGCCCGGCGGCGCCTGGCCCGCTCGGGCGCACGGGCCCGGTGAGGGCTGCCGATGCGCTGCCCGGCCTGCCCAGGCCCGCGCGGTGCCTGGTCATGGGCGTGGTGAACGTCACGCCCGACTCCTTCTCCGATGGCGGCGAGTGGCTGGACACCGGCGCTGCCATCGCCCGCGGGGTTGAGCTGGCCGGGCAGGGAGCGGACATCGTCGATGTGGGCGGTGAGTCCACCCGGCCAGGCGCGCAGCGCGTGCCGGCCCGGCAGGAGCTGCGCCGGGTACTCCCGGTCGTCGCCGAGCTCGCCGCCGCCGGGGTGCCGGTCAGCATCGACACGATGCGGGCCCAGGTCGCGCGCGCCGCGCTGGAAGCGGGAGCATGCCTGGTCAACGACGTGAGCGGCGGCCTCGCCGACCCCCGGATGGCCGGCCTGATCGCCGCCAGCGGCAGTGCGTATGTCGTCATGCACTGGCGCGGCCACAGCCGGTCGATGCAGGACCGGGCAACCTACCGCGATGTGGTCGCGGACGTCCGCGCCGAGCTGAGGCAGCGCGTGACTACCCTGACAGCGCAGGGAGTCGATCCCGGTCAGATCATCGTGGATCCGGGGCTCGGCTTCGCCAAGCTGCCCGAGCACAACTGGGCCCTGCTGGCCCGGCTGCGGGAGATCTCCTGCCTGGACGGCGGCAGCTGCTTCCCCGTCCTGATCGGCGCCTCCCGTAAGCGCTTCATCGGCAGGCTGCTGGCCGGCCCGGACGGGGAGCCGCGGCCCTTCGCCGGCTCCGACGACGCGACCATAGCGCTGTCCGCCCTGGCCGCAGCGGCCGGGGCGTGGGGCGTCCGGGTGCACGCTGCCGCGGGCAACGCCGACGCCGTGCGCGTCGCCGCCCGGTGGCGCGGGCAGGAAAATGGCGGGCAGGAAAGTGGCGGGCAGGAAAGTGGCGGGCAGGAACGAGGCGGGCCGCAGTGACACTGGACCGGATCTCGCTGCTGGGCTTGCGCATGACCGGGCGGCACGGCGTCTTTGACTTCGAGCGCGCCAACGGCCAGGAATTCGTGATTGACGCCGTGCTCTGGGTGGACACCGGGGCCGCCGCGGCCGCCGACGATCTGTCCCTGACCGTCGACTACGGCGCCGTAGCGGGCCGGCTGGCGGAAATCGTGTCCGGCGAGCCGGTGGACCTCATCGAGACCCTCGCTGAGCGGCTGGCAGCCGCCTGCCTGGCTGACAAGCTCGTCCACGAGGTGGAGATCACGGTGCACAAGCCGCAGGCGCCCGTCGCGCAGCAGGTGCGGGACGTGACGGTGACCATCCGCAGGGGCAGGCCTTGACCAGCCACCGGGTAGTGCTGGCGCTGGGCAGCAACCTGGGCGACCGGCTGGCGAACCTGCAAGCCGGGCTGGACGTGCTCTGCGGCGCACCGGGCCTGTCCTGCTCGGCGGTGTCGCCGGTCTATGAGACAGTGCCCGTGGGCGGCCCGCAGCAGCCCGACTTCCTGAACGCCGTCGTCATCGCGACGACCGACCTGTCGGCCCGCTCGGTTCTGGACCGCTGTCAGGCGGCGGAGGCCGCCTTGCACCGGGTCCGCGGTGAGATCTGGGGACCGCGGACGCTGGATGTGGACATCATCGTCTACGATGCCGCGATCAGCGCCGATCCTGAGCTCACGCTGCCGCATCCGCGGGCGCACGAGCGCGCGTTCGTGCTCGCGCCCTGGCATGACATCGAGCCAGACGCGCTGATTCCCGGCCACGGCGCCACGGCGGATCTGCTCGCGGCCGGCGGCGGCTCCGGCGTGCGGCCACTGCAAGGCACCCGGCTGAGGATCCCGGGCAGCAGCGGTCAGCAGGCGGCGCAGGGGTGAGCCCGACCCGTCTTCGCACCCTGCTGGCCGTCGGCGTGGTGTGCGCGGCGGCGGCGTGGCTGGCCGTCCGCGCGACCTTCGTCAACCTGCCGCCGCTGCCCTGGACGACAGTCCCGGCGTTGCTGCTGCTGGCGGTCGGCGAGACGTCCATCGCCCGCAATCTGGCCGGCCGGCTGCGCGGCGGCGGCAGCAAGCCGCCCGCGCCGATGGCGGTGGCCCGGCTGGCCGCGCTGGCGAAGGCCAGTTCCGTCGCGGCCGCGGTGTTCGGCGGGCTCGCGGTGGGCTTCGGCAGCTACGTGGCTGACGAGCTGGGGAAGGCCGTTCCGCGGCACGACGCCATTGCCGCGCTCGTCACGCTGGCGGCAGCGGTCGTCCTGGCGGCGGCGGCGCTCTATCTGGAGCGGTGCTGCCAGGCGCCCGACCCGCCGGACGCAGACGGGGCAGACAGGTCCTGGCAGCCGCCAGGATCGCGGTAGCGGCCGTTCCAGGGCCGGCCACGCCCAGTCCCGGGCAGCGGGCACAAGCGCGCGGCGCCGCGGACTATATGCTGATCACTGCGGTCCGGTACCCCGGCGAGGACTGGAACAATATGCAGAACAACGACCCGCGCAGCGCGGCTGGCCCCGCCCGCCCGCAGCTGCAGCACCCGGCGCAGCTTCAGGTGGGGGTCGTGGGCGCCGGCCGGGCCGGGACAGTGCTCGCGGCAGCCCTGGCGCGAGCCGGCCATCGCGTCGTCGCCGCTTCGGCGATCTCGGCCGAATCGGTCCGGCGGGTCCGGCAGGTACTGCCCGGCACCGCGATCGCCCGGCCTGAGCAGGTGGTCGCCGAGGCAGGCCTGGTGCTGCTGACGGTGCCCGATGACGTCCTGCCCGGCCTGGTAGCCGGGCTTGCCTCGACCGGCGTGCCGCTGGAAGGCCGGCTGCTGGTGCACGCGAGCGGACGGCATGGCCTGGCCGTGCTGGAGCCGGCCGTCAGCCGCGGCGCGCTGCCGCTGGCGATCCATCCGGTGATGACCTTCACTGGCCGCGCCGATGACATCGACAGGCTGGCCGGGGTGTCCTTCGGGATAACCGCGCCACCCCTGCTGCTGCCGGTCGCGCAGGCGCTGGTGGTGGAGATGGGGGGCGAGCCGGTGGTCATCGAGGAGAACCGCCGCGACCTCTACCACGCCGCGCTGGCGGGCGCGGCCAACCACCTGGTGACGCTGGTGGCGCAGTCCGGCGAGCTGCTGCGCGAGGCGGGCGTGACCGACCCGGCCAGGATGCTCGGCCCGCTGCTGTCGGCCGCGCTGGACAATGCCCTGCAGCTCGGCGACAGCGCGCTGACCGGCCCGGTGGCGCGCGGTGACGCCGACACCGTGGCGAGCCACATCGCGGCGCTGCGGGCCGCCGCTCCCGGCGCGCTGCCTGCCTACCTGGCCCTGGCCCGGCTCACCGCTGACCGCGCCATCGCGGCCGGCACGCTGACCGCCGCCGGCGCTCAGCGCCTGCTCGCGGTGCTGTCGCAATGGCCAGCGTGATCCCGGTACTGGCCAGGACGAAGCTGGGCCTGCAGGCAGTCCGGGCGGCTGCGCCCGCGCCGGTGGTCCTGGTACCGACCATGGGCGCGCTGCATGACGGGCACCGGATCCTGTTGCGGCGGGCGCGTGAGATTTCGCAGCCAAACGGGACTTTGCTGGTATCTGTCTTCGTCAACCCGCTCCAGTTCGGCCCTGGTGAGGACTACGACAGCTATCCGCGGAACCTCCAGCAGGATCTGGCGGTGTGCGCGCAGGAGGGCGCCGCGGCGGTCTTCGCTCCGGAGCGCTCGCAGCTGTACCCGGGGCCGCAGCTGATCACTGTGCACCCGGGGCCGATGGGACAGGTGCTGGAGGGGCGGTCCAGGCCCGGCTTCTTCGAGGGGGTGCTGACGGTGGTGCTCAAGCTGTTCCAGCTGGTCAAGCCAGACGTGGCGGTCTTCGGGCAGAAGGACGCGCAGCAGCTCGCGCTGGTCGCGCGGATGACGGCCGACCTGAACCTGGGCGTGCAGATCGCGTCAGCTCCGATCGTGCGGGACGGCGACGGACTGGCCGCCTCCAGCCGCAATGCCTACCTGTCGGCCCGGGACCGGGCGACGGCGCTGGCGCTGCCCCGGGCGCTGCAGGCCGGCTCGGCGGCAGCGGCTGCCGGGCCCGGCGCGGTGCGGGCAGCGGCCCGGTCGGTGCTGGCCGCCGCGGCCGCCGCGGACCCGCCGCTACTCGTGGACTACCTGGCACTGACCGACCCGGCCACGTTCGAGGAAGTCACGGCCGGCTTCACCGGCCAGGCGCTGCTGCTGGCCGCAGTGCGGGTCGGGTCGACCCGGCTGATCGACAACGTGCCGCTGACCCTGGGCGGCCAGAGCGGACCAGGCCACTTGGACCAGCCCGGACCAGGCCACTTGGAGTAGTGCGATGCTGCTGACGATCGACGTGGGGAACACCAACACCGTGCTGGGGATATTCGACGGCAGCGAGGTGGTCGAGCACTGGCGGATCGCCACCGACCCGGTCCGGACCGCCGACGAGCTGGCGGTCATCCTGCAGGGCCTGCTCGGGCAGAGCGCCCTGTTCCACGAGCCGGACATCACCGGCATCGCGCTGTGCTCGACCGTACCGTCGGTGCTGCACGAGATGCGCGAGATGTGCAGCCGGTACTACCGCGATGTTCATGCGGTCATCGTGGAGCCGGGCGTCAAGACCGGCGTGCCGGTGCGGATGGACAACCCCAAGGAGGTCGGCAGCGACCGGATCATGAACGCTGCCGCGGCGGTCCACCTGTACGGCGGCCCGGCGATCGTGGTCGACTTCGGCACCTCTACCAACTTCGACGCTGTCAGCGAGCGGGGCGAGTTTGTCGGCGGGGCGCTCGCGCCGGGCATCGAGATCTCCGTCGATGCGCTCTCCCGCCGCGCGGCCCAGCTGCTCAAGGTGGAGCTGGCCAGGCCGAGCCACGTGATCGGCAAGAACACGGTCGAGGCGCTGCAGTCGGGGATCATCTTCGGCTTCGCCGGCCAGGTCGAGGGCATCGCGACCCGGATGGCGGCCGAGCTGGCGCCCGCGGACCCGGACTCGGTGACGATCATCGCCACCGGCGGGCTGGCCCCGCTGGTTATCGACGAGGTGGCCATCATCGATGTCTACGAGCCGTGGCTGACGCTGATCGGCCTGCGGCTCATCTACGAGCGCAATACTGCCGACTCCTGACCGGCACTGCCGACTCCTGACCGGCACTGCCGACTCCTGACCGGTAACCTCGGGCAGATGACGGACGAAGACCTGCCCGAGCAGATGCAGGTGCGCCTGGCCAAGGTGGCGCGGCTGCGGGCGAGCGGCATCGACCCCTATCCGGTCGGCTTCCCGCGCACGGACACTATCGCCGGTGTCCGCGAGCGGTACCCGGACCTGGGCGCGGGGGCCGAGACCGGCGACCGGGTCGGCGTCACCGGCCGGGTGATGCTGTACCGCAACGGCGGCAAGCTGTGCTTCGCGACCATCAGGGACGGCACCGGCGAGATGCAGGTAATGATCTCTCTTGACCGGGCCGGCGAGCAGGCTCTCGCAGCCTGGAAGCAGGACGTCGACCTCGGCGATCACATCGGCGTGCAGGGCGAGGTGATCGCCTCCAGGACCGGCGAGCTGTCCGTGCTCGCCGACTCCTTCGCCATCACGGCCAAGGCGCTGCGGCCGCTGCCGGACAAGCGCAAGGGCCTGTCCGATCCTGAGTCCCGGGTCAGGCAGCGCTACGTCGACCTGATCATCAATCCGGAGGCGCGGCGGATGGCGGAGCTGCGGGCGTCGGTTACCCGCGCGCTCCGGGAGGAGCTGTATGCGCGCGGCTATCTGGAGGCCGAGACCCCGGTCCTGCAGACACTGCACGGCGGGGCCAACGCCCGGCCGTTTGTTTCGCATATGAATGCTTTTGATCTGGATCTGTATTTGCGGATCGCGCTGGAGCTTTACCTCAAGCGGCTGGTCGTCGGCGGCATCGAGCGGGTCTACGAGATAGGGCGCATTTTCCGCAACGAGGGCGTCGACGCCACCCACAATCCTGAGTTCACGATGCTCGAGGCCTACCAGGCCTACGGCGACTACACCACCATGGCGGTGCTCACCAGGGAGCTGATCCAGGCATCAGCACGCGCTGGCCTGGGCGGGACGCTCGTACGCCGGCCCGATGGCTCGGAATTCGACATCGGCGGCGAGTGGCCGGTGCGGACCGTCTACGGCGCGCTGTCGGACGCGCTGGGTGAGCAGGTCACCCCGGACACCACGCAGGAGGCTCTGCGCAAGCTGGCCGCCGCGGCAGCTATCGAGCTGCAGCCCGGCTGGAATCGCGCCCAGGTAGTGCTGGAGCTCTACGAGCACCTGGTGGAGGCGCGCACGGTCGGGCCCACCTTCTACCTGGACTTCCCGGTCGAGGTAGCGCCGCTGACCAGGCAGCACAGGTCTGACCCCCGGCTGGCGGAGAAGTGGGATCTGGTCGCCTTCGGCACCGAGATCGGCACGGCCTACTCCGAGCTGGTGGACCCGGTCGAGGAGCGTGCCCGGCTCACGGCGCAGTCCCTGCTGGCCGCGGGCGGCGATCCGGAGGCCATGCAGCTGGACGAGGACTTCCTGCGGGCACTGGAATACGGCATGCCGCCCAGCGGCGGGATGGGGATGGGGATCGACCGGCTGCTGATCATGCTGACGGGCGCGAGCGCCCGCGAGACGATCCTGTTCCCGCTCGTCAAGCCGGTGTGAGCTCGTCAAGCCGGTGTGAGCTCGTCAAGCCGGTGTGAGCTCGTTAAGCCGGTGTGAGAACGCCTCAGCCCCGCTGCGCGGCGGGGCTGAGGCTGGGAGGCGGCCAGGTCCGGTTGCGTGCCCTGCCGCGGGCGGGGGGAGTCGCCGGGCAGGCAGGCAAGGACAGCCGCCGGGATCAGGCGACGATCCGGACCGCACCGACGTAGTCGCTCCAGAACACTGGCTGAATCTGCACCGGCTGGCCGTAGGTCGGCGCGTCGATCATCTCCCCGTTGCCGACGTACATGCCGACATGACTGATGTCAGGGAAGAAGAAGACCAGGTCACCGGGCTCGAGCTGGCTGCGCGGGATGTGCTCGCCCTCGTTCCACTGGTCGCCGGTGTAGTGCTCCAGGCTGATGCCGACCTGGGCATAGGCCCACATCACCAGGCCGGAGCAGTCGAAGTCGCTCGGGCCCGCGCCGCCCCAGACATACGGATCGCCTAGCCGGGTCAGCGCATACCGGAGCGCCTGGACGCCGACGGAGTTCCCTTGCACGTCGATGTTCGGGTACGAGCCCGTCTTCTGGTACTGCGCCATCGCCTGGCTGAACGCCGCGCTGTTGAGCACGTCCTCCTTCGCCTGGATCGCGGCGACCTTGGCGGTCATGGCCGCCGCGAGCTTGGCGGCCCGGCGCTGCTGCTGGACGGCTGTCTGCTGGGCCCGCTGGGCGGCCTGCTCGGCGTTGGCGACGGCACTGACCTTGGCGCCGTCCTCCCGCTGCAGCTGCACCATGATGGAGGCCCGGTTGAGGTAGGTCTGCGGGTTACGGGTCTGCAGCAGTTGGAGGGTCGGATTCAGACCGCCGGTCATGTAGCCGACGGCAGCGATCTGGCCCACTGCTGCCTGGCCGGCTGCGAGCTGCTTCTCATCGCGCAGCGCGGTTTCCCGGGCAATCCTGATCTCGCCGCGCGCCTCAGCGAGCTGGATCTTGAGCCCGTCGTACTGCTGGCTGAGGACGTCGATCTCGTTGGACAGTTTATTGGCCCTGGCCAGGAGCGCAGACAAGGTGGGCGAGCCGGAATCCGGCGCCGCGCTGCCGACGCCAGTGGACAGGACGACGCTGGCCAGAGTGACAGCGCCGATGAGCGCTGCCATGCGCCCCCACGCCCGGTTTGGCCTGCGGCTCAGCGCGCCTGGTGAACGAGCCTGCATGTGCCTGCCAGTTGGCAAGCGCTCCACGTGGAGTCTCCTCTCCTAGTCCGCCTACCGGGTTAGCTGACGGGTTCGGGCCGGAGGAGCCCTACGGCGGACCCAGGCGGCGCGATGCTGCCGGGCTCGCCGATTCACCCCGGGGAAGATTGGGTCCCCGGCTTCCTGGATCGCGGTACGCGCGGCAGGAACTCGGCGGGTCGTGCACCGGTCCCGTCTTTCCGGGTCCGACTGCAACGAGGTAACAGCGTTGGACATTAATGCAAGCAAGCTGCGGCCGTCGGCCAAAAGAAGAAAGTTTTACCTGCTGTCTCTAGTGCCAGCGTGAGTGGTCCGCGGCCCTTCGCCTGCTCGGGTCGACCATCGCCTGCCGCATCGGCTTACCGCCGCTCATCGACGAGTTTTCCCAGCTCAGGAGCCATGTCTTGGGATCAGCCCCCGGCAGCGTGATCTGCGCGTGATGTGCCATAATAACGAGCTGTCCGGCCCACTAGAGCAATGCGTATTTGCCTGGTAACGCTCCGTGGGCATGCGAATTGCCGGGTCTGATCTGCATTTGGGATGGTGCCAGGTTCGTCTGCGTGATGCTAGCCGGGGGCGTGCCCGTTTCCGCGAAGATGGCCAGGTGATGGAGTATTCGGTCCGGCGAGCGCAGACCCGTGACGTGCGGGCCATCCGTCGCCTGATTGACGCCAACGTCGCCTCCGGCCGCCTGCTGGACAAGGCGACAGTGACCCTGTATGAGGACATCCAGGAGTTCTGGGTCGCGTGCCTGGCCGGCGGCGGCGAGGTGATCGGCTGCGGAGCACTGCACGTGATGTGGGAGGACCTGGCCGAGATCCGCACGATCGCAGTTGCCGCCGAGCACCAGGGCTGCGGGGCCGGGCACCAGCTCGTCGCCGCGCTGCTGGCAGCTGCGCGGGAGCTTGGCGTCCGCAGGGTATTCGTGCTGACCTTCGCCGTGAAGTTCTTCCAGCGGCACGGATTCACCGAGATCAGCGGTGACTCGGCTACCGCCCCGGAGGTCTATGCGGAGCTGCTGCGCAGCTACGACGAGGGCGTTGCCGAGTTCCTTGATCTGGACCGGGTGAAGCCGAACACCCTGGGCAATACCCGGATGCTGCTCCGCTTCTGAAAGCGCGGAGGTGTGCTACAGCAGGCGGAGCTGCCGCCCGCCCGGCCGGCGCCGCTCGGGCGGACCGGAGCGGTCGAGCAGGCCGGGGTCGATCGCGGCGAGGAACGGTGACGGGCCGGTGTCCCGCGTCGTGCCATACCGGGCGCGCCGGGCCGCGCAGGTCAGGAACAGCCGCGTCCGCGCCCTGGTCATGCCGACGAACAGCAGCCGCCGCTCCTCGGCAAGGTCAGGCGCGGCGATCGCAGCGGCACCGGGAACCCACAGCGGGAGCAGTCCCTGCTCGCATCCGGCCAGGAACACCACGTCGAACTCCAGGCCCTTGGCGGCATGCAAGGTCAGCAGGGTAATGGCGTCGGCCCGCGGGTCGAGGGCATCGGCCTGCTCGCCGATCGAGATCTCGGTCAGAAAGCGCTCCAGGTCATTGCCGCAGCGACCGGCGAGCGGGGCGAGGATCTCGCCCGCGGAGCGAAAGTCCGCCGCCGCGCCGCCAGCTTGCGGCCCTGGCGCCCGGGCGGCGAGCCTGCGGACCGCCGTCCGCTGCGGCATCGCCGGCTGCCAGCCGCATCTGACTGACGATCTCGGGAACTCCGGTCCTTCGCTCCAGCAGGTCGTGCGAGCGTTTCTGAAACGGCAGGCCGGCCCGCGACAGCGCCTGGCCGAGCGCCCCGGCCTGGGCGTCGGTCCGGTACAGCAGGGCAATGCCGGACAGGCCGATCCCGTCCTGGCCGTGCGCGTCGGCTCGGCCGCTGTCCAGCGAGTGGAACGAGGTACCGCCGAGCAGCCGGTCGATGGCCCGCGCGATCCAGGCTGCCTCTGCCTGCTCGTCCGGCGCCTGGTGGAAGCAGACTGCCGGGCCGGGCACCTCGGCGCGCAAGGCCCGCCCGGGAACCAGCGTGGCCGGCGCGATGGCCTGCATTGCCGCGGTCACGATCGCCTGGCTGGACCGGTAGTTCGTGGTCAGCTGCGCAGTGACGGCGGCAGGGTAGTCACGCGCGAAGCGCAGGAACACCCTCACGTCGGCCCCGCGGAATCCGTAGATCGCCTGATCGGGATCGCCGATCACCGTCAGCCCGCGACCGTCGCCGGCGAGCAGCCGCAGCAGCTCGTACTGCCCGGGATCGATGTCCTGGTACTCATCCACGCTGATGTGCGGCCAGCGGTCGCCCAGGGCGCCCGCCAGCTCTGGCTCAGCAGCCAGCAGGGCGGCGGGCAGCTCGATGAGACCATCGAAGTCGACCAGGCCGCGGGCCGCCAGAGCCTTCGCCAGGATCTGCCTGGTACCGGGTTGCGCGGCGGCGTCGGCGAGCAGCCGCCGACCTGCACGGGCGGCTCCCGCCAGCTCGCTGGCCACCTCAAGCCGGTCGTTATCGTCGGCCACGCGGAAGTCAGCGGCCAGGCCGGCCCGCTCATGATGCTCCCGCAGGATCATCAGGCCCAGTCCGTGAAAGGTGGTGACGGTGATTCCCGCCGCGGCACCGGGAATCAGTGCGGCCAGCCTGCCGCGCATCTCCTCGGCGGCACGCCGGGTGAACGTGATGGCCAGGACGGACTGCGGCACCGCGTTGCGGTCGGTGACCTGATGGGCAATCCGGTGCGTCAGTGCACGGGTCTTGCCGGTGCCCGGTCCCGCGATGATCATCAGCGGGCCCCGAGTTGGCTCACGACCACGGCCTCTCGAACCGGCCCTTGCCGCTGACCTGCGGCTTCTCCGCCTGTTGGTGTGCTAACTTGCGCACTAAATTTGCGCCTACTCGGTGCGCTGAGCGGCCTGGCCCACCCCTTTGGTAGCGCAGCCGCTTCGAGCACGATTGCGGCGCCTCAACTGACGACGGTACCGGCAGACCTGCTCTTGAGACACTTGGCGCCATGTCGAATGGGCGCCCTGACCATCGACGTCTCACGTCCCGAATGATGTTCCTCAGAGGAGGCAGCCGGTCAATGGACGGCCACGACCTGATAGATCAGGCTCGTCGCCGTCCGGCGTGGGTAGCGCGGTCGTTGACGGGGCTGCCCGGGAATGTCACGTTGGTCGAAAGCCCGGGCCTGATGATGGTGCGGGAGGAACCAGCGCGGAAGGACGACGGCGATGGGCGAAAATCTCCCCCAGGCATTGGCCCCGGTGCTGCTGGGCGTGGCCAACACCGAGACGGCCACCACCTCGGTCAGCAACGCCACGGGCACCGCGTTGTCCGCGGCCACCAGTAGCGACGGCGAGGTCGGCGTCTACGGCATCGACACCAGCGCCGGCGGCGGCAGGGGCGTCTACGGCTTCTCCGTCAACGGCACCGGCGTCGCCGGGACCACCGGCGTGGCCGGCACCGGCACCGGCGGTCGCGGCGGCACCGGCGTCTACGGCACCTCCACCGACGGGGACGGCATCGTCGGCTCCTCCGCCGATGGCGCCGACATCGCCTGGCCTTTGCCCGGCTTCAACGGCCACATCGGCGTCTCCGGCACCGACAACAGCACCGAGCCCAAAGGCGGCTACGGCGTCTACGGCAGCTCCGTCGATGGCAGCGGCGTCTGCGGGACCTCGCCCGGCGGCACCGGCGTCACCGGGATCTCGACCGAAGGCTGGGGCGTCGAGGGAATAACGTACAGCGAGAACGGGCTCGGCGTCTTCGGAGGGGCCTACAACATGGGGTGTCCCGGCGTTCAGGGCTTCGGAGACGGCGACAACTCCTTCGGCGTCTGGGCCGAAGCAATCGGAAGCGGCGCACTGGCCGTCTTCGCCTCCGGTGACGTGACGGTGACGGGGTCGCTGTCGAAGGGCGGCGGGTCGTTCAGGATCGATCATCCGCTGGACCCGGCGAACAAGTACCTGTACCACTCCTTCGTCGAGTCCCCCGACATGATGAACGTCTATAACGGGACCGTCGTCCTGGACGCCGACGGCCGGGCCGTGGTGGGACTGGCGGACTGGTTCGAGGCACTCAACCGGGACTACCGCTACCAGCTCACCCCGATCGGCGGCCCAGCCCCGGACCTGCATATCGCCGCGGAAGTCAGCGGCGGGCAGTTCGCGATCGCGGGCGGCACCGCCGGGCAGAAGGTGTCCTGGCAGGTCACCGGCATCCGGCAGGACGCCTGGGCAAACGCGCACCGGATCCCGGTCGAGGAAACCAAGCCGGCCGAAGACCAGGGACGGTACCTGCACCCCGAACTCCACCACGGGGAGCCGATCAGCAGCATCGCCCGTGTCCGGGCGAACGCCGAACGGCACCGCACCGCCAGGCCAGCCGGCGGAACGCGCCCCTGACAGGTAGCCGCAGGGCACGTTCCGGCAGCCACCCCGTAAACCCTCAGGAGCCGGTCATCAGATCAGACGACTGCGTGCGCACTAAATGAGCCAAGTCGGGTCAGTGCACGGGTCTTGCCGGTGCCCGGTCCCGCGATGATCATCAGCGGGCTTTCCCGCCGCGCGGCGGCCCGCTGATCGGCGTCGAGGCTCCCCGCCAGCCTCCCCGCGCCGGCGCCGGACGCCGTCCCTGCCCTGGCGGGCGGGCTGGCCGTTTCGGCCCCGAGGCCGGGACGGGCGCCTGGCTGCTGCCGGCCGCGACCCGCTGAGCGGGTGGCCTCGGTGCGGCTGGGCAGGTCGAACAGCTTCCCGGCCGGGTCGAGCTCGCCAGGACCGAACAGGGCGACCACCCCGTACTCGCCGTCGTACCCCGCCTCCCGGCGGACCTCGCCGCGGCGCAGCCGGGCCATCGCCTCGGCGAGCAGGCTGCCGCCCGCCCGGCTGATGTCGTCCAGCGGAAGCAGGCTGAGTATGTCGAGCTCAGGACCGAGCGCTGCCACAAGCCGGCCGACCTGTGCGGTAACCCGCTTGCTCTTCGGGCCGCTGCCGACAATTTCGCCCACGACCTGCGGTAGTTGTACCAGATTAGTGAATCCCGGGGCGCCTTCCGGCCGATAGCCGGCAGGCCGGTCGGCAAGCTCGGTTACCCTGTGCAACACCCCGATAGTGAGAGCTTTTCCGCAACCGGGCAGGTTCCCGCGTGCTCCCGGCTCTGCTCCGGTGCAAAGCGCACGCCGCATTTCCGATGCCCGTCCAGATGGTACTTGCCTTCTTCCGGATAGAACTCCAGCGTTCCCGCCAGGCCCTTGCCGGTGCGCAGGGCCTCGGCCATAGCGAAGTAATCAAGGCCCGTGCCGAACGTTGTTGCCTCCCGGCCAAGCATCGCCGGCGAATGGGCGTCGGAGTTGCTCACCAGGCGATAGCCGTCGAGCGAGGAGCACATCCAGTTCATCGGCGGATCGGAGGACAGTCCAGTCTCGATCGCGAATACGTGCCCGGCCAGGTCGCCGTAGCAGTCGGCGACCACATCGAAGCCCGACTTTGAGCCGAGGACAGCGAACCATGGCGTCCACGCATGTGCCGGTATCAGATAGCAGCCGGGCCCGCCCTCCAGAGTGATCTCCAGCAGATGCCGTGAGTCGAGCCCGAGAATAGGGCGGCCGTCGGATGCGAGGTTGCCGATCTTGGCGAGCGCGATGGTGATCCGGTCGGCCGCCGCGAATGTCGGCGCATAGAGCAGATGGTGCACTTTCCTTGTCCGGTCTCCGCCCCGGTAGATCGTGGATATCTCCGCCGAGAGCATGAACCGGACCTGGCCGCCGCAGCTGCGCGGCGAAGTGCCGCGGAGCCGCTCGGCTAGCTCGGGCCGCAGCCGGAACAGGCCGGGCTCGGCCGGAATGAGGCTCCGGCGCAGCTCGTCCGCCCAGGCGGGATGGGTGAAGTCGCCGGTGCCGACCACTGTTATGCCCTTGCGAAGAGCCCACCAGGCGAGGTGCTCGACGTCACAGTCCCTGCTGCAGGCACGCGAGTACTTTGAGTGAATATGCAGATCGGCGTGGAACATCCCGGTTGTAGTCCGCTCTGCCGGTGGTGCTCTGCAGGTCAGCCGCCGGGCAGGCGGACGGCGGGTCTGATACTCCCACGCCAGGGCATCCGGGTGGATCCGGTTCGTGCCCGACAGCGCACCCGCCCGGGCTCAGGGCAGCCCGGGCGGGGCAGAATAAGTCACTGGGCAGAGCCGCCTGCCAAGCGGCTCATGGCTGTCGAGGGCACGGCGCGGCAGGAGGCTCCGACCGAAGGGCTCGACCGGCGGCAGCCCCGGGTACTGGCCGCCCGCGTGCGCTGGCGTCGCCGTGCGCGACTGGCTGCTTCAGGAAATCTGCAGCGCTCGGTCAGGCAGAACGGAAGGGGCATGCCGAGATGAAGGATCTGACGGTACTGACCCCCCCGCTCCTTGTATGCCTTGCATTCCTGATCGCTGTCGGCGCCTTCCTGCGGCACGAGATGGGGGCCAAGCATCAGGATCGCGGCGGGGATCTGTCTGACGATATTTCCGATGACGGCGGGATTCCTGATCGCGCCGACCGCGATGCATCCTCGCAGCAGGAAGGCCCAGAGACAGCCGATCAGTTTGACGGGGGCCGGTCATCTGGGTGATTACGGAGAGTTACTGTAAACATCCGGATTGCCGTGAGCGCGGACCTTGGGACTTTGCCGGCGAGCCATCAATCGCGAATTGTCAACAGCGCGTTCGTGGTATATGTTTAGCAAGCTTAATGGACTTGCTCCAGCGGAAAGGCTGGCTCTCATGGCTCAGAGGACAGTGGTGACGGTTGTCTGTGACCTTCCCCACGATGGCGAGGTCGAGGGTAAGGAGACAGTTTCGTTCTCCATTGACGGGACCGCGTTCGAGATCGACCTGTGTACGGCACACACCAAGGAACTGCACGACAGGATCGGCGCCTTCGCCGATCATGCGCGCAAAGCCAACTCCGCCGGCGGACGCCGGCGTAAGGCACGCACTGGCCCTGGCCGGGAGCGCAGTTCTGAAATAAGGGCCTGGGCACGGGAGCGCGGGCACAAGGTGAGCGAGCGCGGACGCATTCCCGCCTCGATCATCCGCGAGTACGAGGACGCGCACTAGGAGCAGGAGTACGCGCTGGCCGCCGCCCGGTGATCCTTGAATGCCGGGCCCTCGCGTCTCTTCCGGTCGGCTGCCGGAAGACACGACGAGAGTCCGCTCTGGTGGCAGGCGGGCGCGAGAGCGCTGGATGGCGCGCCGCACGATTCATGGTGCGGCGCGCCATTATGCTCCTGCCTATTGTGGCCTGCCTGCCGCCGCTGCCCGGCTGCCCTGGCCGTCCGGGCGTCCGGCCGTCCTGGCCGCGGCGGGCCAGAATACCGCGTTCGCTCGCGGCGTAGCTGGGAACACCGCCCTGCTGGCCCAGGTTGGATGGGATGAACGGCCAGTTGACGGGGAACGTTTTACATGTGCGACATATTGCACGCGAGGCGTCCGCCGGTGGACGGGCTACCATGCGGTAGGGACGGGGCAGCATCTGGTGCCTCCCCGACCGCTCTGTGAGGGAGCGACGAGATGTTCGAGAGGTTCACCGACAGGGCGCGGCGGGTTGTTGTCCTGGCTCAGGAAGAAGCCAGGATGCTCAACCACAACTACATCGGCACCGAGCACATCCTGCTGGGCCTGATCCACGAGGGCGAGGGCGTCGCCGCCAAGGCGCTGGAGTCCCTGGGGATCAGCCTGGAGGC
>Ga0302325_10009729_pt1 | contig 20957 bp, 21 predicted proteins | sample Palsa_T0_2_FD_201948 | JGI IMG/M metagenome (GOLD analysis project Ga0302325, IMG submission 201948) | Peat permafrost microbial communities from Stordalen Mire near Abisko, Sweden - Palsa_T0_2 | ecosystem: Environmental > Terrestrial > Soil > Palsa > Peat permafrost | place: Sweden: Abisko...
TCATCACTATAAGTTATTGTATTACAAACCAATATGCTCGTAGCTATAGGGCTAGTATTTCTATAGCGGGTACAAAATCCGGCCCCTTCTATAAATAACGCCTCCTCGAGGGGTTCGAAGTTGGCTCTATAAATTTCTTAAAGGGGACGGTTTAGGCCCCCTAAAGCGTATTTTCATTCTCTTTTAGTCAGGGCTTATCACAACGGAGCAAGAGTCCTTGGCAAGCCCGAGGATCTGCTGGGAAGTTGGGACTTGCTGACTTCTTTCAGATGGAATGATACACTCTGTATCAACCAGGACGACGTTCAGGAACGGAGTTCTCAGGTCGAACAAATGTGGAAAATCTACCAGAATGCTGAGTTTGTTCTGATGTGGTTGGGCGAGGAAGAGGATAGTAGCAACTTGGCAATGGAGTTGGTCCAACTCCTTCACAAGGCAGTGTCTGATGGAGACAGAATTGTGCCTCTAGACGCTGAACCGCATCGTCTTGATCGCCTTAAAGACGTGTTCAGTAACATATCCTTCGATCAACACTGGTCAGCCCTTGGGCATCTCTTCAAGCGCCCTTATTGGAGCCGAGTATGGATTGTACAAGTTCTATTCGCATCCGAGGCGATTCTATGTTGTGGTGCGTTGAAGGCGAACTGGAGGACCCTCACGCTACAACTCTACCTTATGTCGAAGTCGACTGTCTCGTATCTGTCGCCCGCAGCGTCACACACATTATTGGGCCCCACGAGCTTACCGATAACATTGGCAACAATGCATACGAGGCAGATGATCGGTGAGGAGATGACCTTCTTAGATGGCCTAGTGTTCTATCGCAGTCGGCTGGCTACTGATCCCAAGGACCACGTTTACGCTATTTTGAATCTGGTCGAGCACAGTGACTTCAAACCAGACTACAGCAAGTCTCTCTACACTCTATATAGAGAGGTGACTAAATTCATGATCGAAAAGTATGAGAATCTTGATATCTTCAGTGCCTGTAGGAAGGCCCATTTGCGAATTTTCAACCTTCACACAGCAGTTCTTTCCTTAGTCGAGTCGCTTGGGAGTGGAGTAGAAGCTGCAATGTCTGAGGACTGGAAAGCCCAAAGCTCGGGGGAGATTGAGGAGGACAGTGATATGAGTGCCGAGCATCCTTCTTGTCATTCGCTTGGCCTGAGAGATTCTCATTTAAATTTGACACAGCGCACTCGCGGAATATCAAAATTAGCAACCATACACAAAAGATTACAACAGAAGTACCTTCCTTCTTGGGTTCCAGATTGGCGGGATGTGGTACCTGAGTCGGGATACGTGTTACTCAATTACTCGGACCATTGCTACTATGAAGCCAGTGGTACAACAAAACCGAAGGTCCATTTTCCAGACGATCAACAGTTATCGATGGCTGATGCTATTCGTATTGACGGTGTCAAGGCCGTGTCACCTAAGGTAAACGGTTCAGGGGGCGTGGGCCTAGCGATCAAAGGCGGTTGGGACTTGTGGCGCCTTGGAGATCACCCCACACGTTTATATGGAGATCAAGAGCAGCAGCAAGATGCATTCCGGCACACCATTGTTGTAGGTAGAAATCTGGACGGTAGCAAGGGCAATCGTCATTTGTCTGCTCACGCAGTGAATACTATGTTTGGGCTTGACTTTATAGCTGAGGGCAAACAAGAAGATGATGAGCACCCCAATGATCGTGAGTATATGTCGATACACCTCATGAACCCGAGGCTTGGGTTTTGTATCACGAACCAAGGCTTCATGGGTCGCATACCACATGGAACCCAACCAGGCGATATTATCGTCGTTTTTCTGGGGGCCAAAGTACCTTTTGTGCTAAGAAAGCACCACAACGAGGACAAATACTTCTTAGTTGGAGAATGCTGTAAGTTCAATAAATAATATCGACTCTCGAAGCTGATAATTAACTTGTGGCTACTCCTAGACATCCACGGTATTATGGAAGGCGAAATCATAAACGAGTTTAGTGAAGGAGAGCGGGATATAGAAGAGTTCTGTTTGATATAACAGAATCTCAGATTGAGGATCTACATTAATTAAAGTTACTAAAGTCAATATTTCTAATAAATTTTCTAATGTATTGTAGTGTAACAAACCCTCAAGTCTAGTGTTGACTAAGGTGCAAGTAGGTTGGATTCTAGTTAGGGATAGGGGTGCTGTCATTTATCAAGTCGGTGGTAATTACAATATTTACTAGGATACCAATTATTAGTTAGCATAGAACCAAAGACAACTTCAACAGGATTTACCCTCAGGCATTAACAGCCAACTCCGGAATTCCGTTACCTCTTTCCGCCTTTAAAGCGCTCTCACCAATCGCAAGAAATGGCCAGCTTGCAGTATCCACAACAAACCTTGGGGGAGGGACTCCCCGCTTAGCTTGGCGACGCAATGATGAGTTAACAATCAGCCAGCAGCTTCTCTTGTAGCGGGTCCCTCCAGATTCTTCCTAGCTGGGGTTCCGGAACTCGCTATAAAGACTTTACAAGCGCAAAGAAGCTAGTCGCATGTCCCCGGCCAGTTGTCTTTTAGAGCAAAGGCAATGCGTCCAAGCATACAACCATCGACTGCTTCAGGACAATTACCAGGAACTAGGAGAACAGTTTGGATGAGTTAGTCCAAGATTACAGTCTTGCTACTTTTGGATGCGATAGTGAAAATGTCTTCGAAGAGAAGATTCGCAAAGCAAGCGCGTTAACTGCAGATTTCTTTTCCACGAATTTGAATCCTTATAAGTTTGGTATTGTAGACGCTGTTGCTCAAGAGCTACTGCCTAGCATCGTGAGAGCTGAAAGCAGCTGGCTGTGGAGCGTTGAGGCGTCGTTGCAGAGCTCCACAAGCTGGATGTATATTCAGCGCCTTGAGGTCAACCTTGGCCAACGGAATGAGAACATATCGAGTGATATATAATAAATATAGACTACAATCGCAACCTCGCGAACGTCCATCCCTGCGTGCCGGAATCCCTGTGCCGGAAAAAATAATAGGTACTCTGACTTTAAGAATCTTAAAATCTATACACACGTTAGCCCAGCTTTACAGGTCTAGGAACCACTCACTTCCAGCTGTGATAGCACCCGTGCTCAGCTGTACAGTGGTGGTTGCCACTACTAAGTCACCTGAGCCCTAGGCACGTGATCTTGAACCTAATGCCTAAAATGCAACACTGAGCGCTGGGCGTCACATATACATGCTCTTCAGCAACCGGTCGTCGGGAGCAATAAGTACGATCGTACATTTGGCGTCATTACTAGCTAATATAATCACGTATATATGCCCCCCTCGCTCAGCGGTTGCACATCACCAGAACTAAAAGCAGTGTGCTGCGTGCCCTCAGCCACACCCCTACCCACAACACCCCAAGCCAGCAACTTCTGCGGAGCTTCCTCATCCCACTCAGGGCCATGACACGCCGCACTGATAGCCGCACTACAGCTCCGAGCAACTGGCATCCCACCGGGGATCTTTGAAAGGAAGCAAACCAACCATAATAGCAAGACCAGTGCCGCGCCGATGGCGATAGATATGATGAGGCCGAGCGGGGACCAGCCGACGCCATCGACAGTGAAGTCTGTCGGGCCGCCATCGACGCTATAGTTGACCGACAGAACAAGCGCGTAGAAAATGCTTTGCGAAATGGCCCAGTGCAGGCAGGCCATCATCGCGAGGAGAGGGACATTCAACCAGAGCGGAAGCTGGAGGAATCCTGTGGAGCGCTGCTGTCCCTGTGGGACAGAGACGCGGAGAGGGTGTGCTGTGAGGTAGAAGGAAGCCCACTCTACGCTCAGTCGCAGGCGGGTGAGAAGATCATTGTACAGCAGATATAATGCAGAGACGATGAGTTGTGGTAAATTGGCAATGAGAATGTTTGCTCCCAGCGAGCTGTAGATTTGCTGGCCAGAGCTGGAATCAGTGGAATCAGCCCAGTACCCAAGTGTTTGCTCGAAGATTAGTTTGCCTACGCCGAGCCTCAAAAGCCCGCTGGCGGAGGTGTCTATGCCCGAGGATTTTAAAGAATCTAAACCTGCGCCGAGAAGTGACACAGATACAGCCAGTGCAAGCACGAATCTGGATAGAGATTAGAAAAATATAGTGCGATGTTAAGGTGGTGAACCTACCCAATGCTACACCACAGCCATCGCCTGCGACTGATTGCGGCCGAGCCTCGCCGAGTCTGAGGCCTCCAAGGCCCCTGACCGGCCAGTACAGGTGCTTGGCGGGTCCTTGACTTCGTCCACCGATCAATAGTGACAGCATCCAAAAGACCAAATCCAACTGTTGTCGTATCTGGTCTACTCAGGAAGGATTGTACTGCATCCCCAACCGTGATCAATGGGTTTAAGCGCAAGCCCAGCAGAGCAATTAGAAGGCAAACAAGTTTGATCACATTGCATGCAACGACCACTGCCAACAACGGAACAGAAACAAAGACAGAGCAGAACTCCGGAGTTGCTTGAGCCAGGCAGTGGTCGATGTGATACATTTGATCTGCTTTGTAGGGTAAGCAGGACTCGTTTGCTGCTAGAATGACTGAATACCCTGGCGATGTCCAATCCGCTGCGTTTGCTACGAGGGCATTTAAGTAGCAACCTGCCCGTGAACCCCCACCGAGTCCGTCGCAGACCCAGGTGTCTGATCCCAGATCGGTTCCTCCGTTGGCCGGACGCCAGTTGAGAACATTCCTGGACACGGTGTTGTTAGTGACAAGGAGCACGTTAGCATATGTTGACACATAGCCAGATCCATATGCTTTAAGGCACGTCTCGGGATCGAGGCGAGCGTAGGTTGTGGCGTTGTCCTGAAGCTGTTGTACGAAAGGGCCTTCCACCGGTACGTAATCGAAGCAGCTCATTTGACTGGTGTTCCAGTTACCTCCGTTCACGAAGTCATTGGTTACTGTGAGCGAAGAGAATATGTTGGCAGTGGACGATCCGAAAACTACGGAGTTGTAACTAAATCATATCAGTCTAGTCCTCACCGTCCCACGGACAGTGCATACAGTAAATGTAAGGGGACTGAGCTTAAAACGAGAAACCCCCAGATAAGGGTTCTGATCGAGCTAATCGAGCCCAGGTTCCTCAAAGAATGCGTTCCGATATCTAGCCATTTCCCAGCAGCATGCGCATGGTCGACTTCGGCTCTGGTAGGCGCCACAAGAACCTGCATGCAGTTGTTGCTCGCGGCCAAAAGCAGGGTGCTGAGGATGTTGATGCCCAGATGGGACAGCAATATTACGCGACTCGAGGTCTTGCACGACCCAGTGAATACCGTCGCAATTCCGCTCTCGAGGGCGTAGTGACTTTTCGTCTACGCCAGGACGGCGACGTTGGCGAGGAGAACGACAAGAGCAGTCGCTATTCCGGCTGCGACAGAGACTCGCCATCCCTTTAATGGCCACAATCTTCCGCGATCGGGTTCGGCGTATTGCTGGACGGGGCCGCCATTCTCCTCCACCGCAGTTCGGGTGCCGGTGCTTTTCTCCATCGCTATGCGCCGCAAAGCAGGAATGCACATATAAGAGGATCACAACGCCTGCAGTGAAGGCTTGGCGACGGGGTTTTATAATTATTTTCCCCAGACACACTAGAATTCAGCCGTGTGGTCCAGACGGTTCGAAGCTTTCCTTGTGGCGCTCTCAGCCGCACGCTATTCTGGCCAGGCAAGGCCGCGAGCCCGAAATAACACATGAGAAGATATATAGGTCGGCAATACTTTGTAGCCTCGAGAAAGCAAGTGTTTTGTGACTGCGAGGCCGATTCCCGATGCTCCTCCTGTGAAAATCCCGACGGGTTGTGACATTATGCTTGATTGAAACTGGGATGGGGATGTGGAACTTGTGGGTGAGGTTTGAAGTGGGTTTATAGATTGCGGGGAACCTGACAGGGAGCTTATATGGATGCCCCTGCATTTTAAGCGAGCAAATCAGAGGGCAGGATTCGTGACATTAGCGTTCTGATTTGCCGTACTGTTGCGCGTACAATTGATCATACTGCTCACGCTACTCACCTGCAATTCTCGCTTACGCTCCTTTCTTCATAACAGAGCTTGAGGCACTTGAACTATAAGTTCCTGGTTTGGCAACCAGATACAACAAGGTATTTATAAAATCATAGTAAGAATGAGGGCATTAGCTTGAAATATAGCAAAGGCTGAGCGTCAAATAGTATTCTGGCACAAATCGTCTTTTTGGGGTTGCGACATCCAAAACTTGACTAGGAGGTAGCATGGCAATATGGAGAAAGGGGACACCACAACCCATCTATTTATCTCTGAGAAGGTAGGAAAGCAGTATTTATCTGCAAATCAAAAAAGTCAGATCAATCAGGCGAATTGAATAAGTCAAATGCAAACTGCCGGTCACGTGAGTATTTACTGCCTTATAATTTAGGTTTGCAACTTCGCGTCTGTTGAACTTCAACTGCGCGTCTTTCGAAAAAGCGACAGCCCAGTCACTTTATTGTTTCACACCGCACAACCCGGTGAAATACGGCTCTGAAAGCTCCTGCACTTCCACTACTATAGTCTGCAAAAACGGCTTGCCAATTTCAAAATGCCTCCCTTTAAAGACGAACACATATTGATCATTGCGCCAGGATCGCAAACAACCCTAGCGCAATTAGGTCTCCCAGAATCGTTCACTCCTGCGTCGCATAGATTTCCTACTCGGATGTTTCCAGCTCCTGATGGCAAAACATACGAGCCATACAAGATTCGGTCCAGAAAGAAGGAGCCTGTGATCAATGGCGCGGATGTCGAGATGGGCGGAACAGGGGAACCGACAGACGGAGATGATCAAGAACTGGTTGAGCTACCCGAAGACGATGAAGGTGCAATATATCCGCTTAAAGGTACATCTTTTAAATACGAACAATCCAAACGTGATAGCTGATTATGACTACAGAGGGGCGGATCGATAACATGCCAGCCTTCTTTGCCTTCCTTCACCACGTTCACAACACACTTTCTCCAACCCTACACACTCCTATTATGCTGATTGCACAGCCTTCTTGGACCGCCAAAAACCATGAAGATATCACAGCATTCGTATTCGAGAAATTCAAGACTCCAGCTCTTTGTATTATGGACAGTGCCCTGGCAACATCTTACGCATTTGGAATTGCGAATGCAACGATCATTGACGTTGGATACGAGAAGATTGATGTTACTGCGGTCACTGACTTCCAGATCTCCGGTAGAGGCACTGTTCCTCATTCGGGAGGGGAGACTATGACACAGCGACTGGTAAAACTGCTCAAAAGCAAGAGTTTTACGCGAGAGATGGCAGAGCAGTTGAAGCGGAGCCCAATCTGCGAGATCCTACCTCCGGGGACCCCCCTCCCAGGCACTGATGCTAAAGAAGAGGTCATCAGCAATCCTGCTGCAGCGGCATCTACTGGCGCGACCTCGTCGGGACCAAGTGTCCGGATTACTGAGGCACCTCAAATACCAATACTAGATGAAGTTGCAGATGATGATGAAGCTTTTGATGACAAGCAGATAGAAGATGATGGTGTATTGGACGTTGCAAGCATTGTGACAAGTGGCAAAATCCAAGAGGTTCTGGCGAGAAGGGAGAAGGAGAAAGCCGAGAAGGAAAAGTTGAAGGCAGCACGAAAGGAGAAGAGGGATGCCGAGAAAGCGGAAGCCGCGGCTGCAGCTGCACGACCTGCAAGACTTCCCAACTCGAAGAGGCCTCGTGCAATTTTTCATTATGAAGAGATTATCAAGGATGCTCCCGATGCAAAAAGACAAAAGACGCCAGAACCTGCTCCAGCCTCGGCCGCTAATGGCGAGGCAGCCGTCACTGGAGAAAGCAAACCTGTTGATGGTGCACCTGCCGTTCCAGAAGCTGCACCAGCTCCCGTTGAGGACGAAGCTGCACGACGAGAACAACAAAAGGCTGCACGCAAGGAAGAGAGGCGAAGAAATCGAGAAGACGAGAATCCAGAACGAATTCGTCGTGATATCGAGATTGGTACCGAACGCTTCCTGGCTGCGGACGAGGCCTATTTAGATGCGGTTGCTGATACTATCTATCGTACGATCCTGTCGGTCGATGATATATCGAAGAGGCAAGATGCTTGGGATGCTTTGGTGATCTGTGGATTAGGGTCGAAAGTCCGAGGATTTAAGGAGGCGTTGCTGACCACCCTCAACAACCGATATCTTGTATCTCCCAGCTCTGCTACGATGTTCATGAGCGAATTGCCATCAAACCTTGCTACGCCGAGTGGTACCGGCTCTCAAACACCCAACGCTTCGTTCTCGTCGACCCCCCATGCTCCTCCAACCGCTAGCGCAGTCAACCCGCTCTTGCTGGCCGCCACGACCGCGTCAAATCCAGCTCTGAACCCCAACTTGTCGGTCACCTCGTACAATGGTACACATAGTCACTCGTCACACTCACAATCACCCACCAGCATTAAGGTGGCAAGCCCGCCGTCTTACTTTCCTGAGTGGAAATTATACGAGGAGGCTGTCTTCTTGGGCTCTCAAGTGGCGGCAAAGGTAATCTTCGTAGTTGATCAGGGGCTTTCCAAGGGATTCCTGTCAAGAGTAGAATTCAACGAAGAGGGGCCTACTGCCATTCATCAAGTGTAAGTTCCTATCCCATGACACAAGGGACTGTGCACTAACAGGTTCAGGGGACTTGTATACTAAATGTGTTGATCGGAGTTAAGGTGTAGGATATGAGTACTCGGTAGACTGTTACGAGAAGAAAAAAGTATACCCTTTTTACAAGATCCGTAATTGCTTTCAGTTTCTGCTATGCAGTGTATTTTTTTGAATAGTCTACATTGATCACTGCCCCTGTGAAATTAGCGCCTTCTTCTTGATGCTGCAACACTGTAGCAGCTGCTTGTGCCCTTCAATTGGAGGCGTGTAAAACATTCTGGTCTTTCTGTCGCGCTCTTCTCCTAATCCTACATTTTTATTTCGATAGGATGTTTTTGTCAGGGGCAATCTTTCTTCCAAGTCACATGACATCTCAATCACTCGATTCCACCGGGTACAACGAGCTCACCTTTGGTTAAATTTCCAAAGCAGACTCGGAAAATTGGATCATTCGCCGCTTGCCGCTTTGCCAATATCCAAGCTCCGTAGGTAGGTCGTGCCTTCCATTTCGCTAAGCGAGGAAGCATAAGAAGACGTCCTTTCTCCACGTCCTTCTTCCAAAAACATCCTCCCGTCACCAGTCTCGTCCATCAATACGGACGCGCAACAAAATTCATTGTATTGGCCTTTGGTGTTAGATTGTTTCCGAGATGAAGGTACTGTACCAACCTCACCTTGTTCATTGAAGTGCCCGACTTCTGACAGTGAACCAACCAGATGGGTAAATGCAAGACTCCTGGTCGGGTCGCCCCCTCTAAGGCGAAGAAGGAGTCTACCTATAGAGCCTCTTCCACCAAGGGCGCCAGGAACACTGTCCGTGCCAAAAAGCTCCCCACTCGCGCGTCTCGATCCACGGTCAGCTACAAGGATGAGAGCGAAGAAGAATCCGAGGAAGAGTCCGAGGCCGACGATGACTTTGGCTCCGATGACGCAATCGAGTCTGTCGAGGTCGAAAAGAAACCAGTCTTTACCGTCTTCGAGTCCGAAGCCCCTCTCGAGGAAGGCTTGTGTGTCGTACGTAGCCTCGGTGGTGGCAAGTACGAGCTGGTCAACCTAGATGCCATTCCCCGAAACCATCTTGCTTCTGAGGAGACCGGTGTTACCATCAAGGACATTCCGGAGCGCCGGGAGATGTTTGCCATCACCCAGGAGCGATGGCAGGAGGCTTTGGTGAAGATCGAGTTAGCTGCAAAGAGCGCTGGTAAGTGAACATACTGTTTTTCCCAGCCAAGTGGATGTACCAGAGCATGTCGATACAACCAGTACATCAGCAAATGAATGTACTGAAACATGCTGACACAATCATTAGATGGACAGATCTTCCGGCTTATGAAGCTTCCACTCGAACTGCGTTACAGAATATATGAGTTCGCAGTCATTTCAGAACGTCTACTTCGCGTCACCAATGCAACTGATAACTCGAATATCATAGGCATTGCCTTACTACGAACAAGCCGCCAGCTCCGCCGCGAATGTACCCCATTCTTATGGAAGAACAACTTCAAGATCAATGAAGTTGTCAAGAACTTCATTCCACACAGAGACCAAATCGCCAAGAATGTTCGGGAAATCACCTTCGAATGGTGGGGCTTCGCCAAAAAGGACGTCGCAACCCTGACTTTCTTCGCCCAATGCAAGCAGCTGAAGACCCTACATATCAAAATAACTCAGTGGGCTGTGGACAACAAGCAATATCACCATCGCCAATTCAAATCTCAGGACGAGACTAGCATTAAGCGATTCAATAAGACCAATGGTTTTGATGTTCTTGTTGCTATTCGAGGTCTCCAGAAGGTCACAGTCCAGAATGCTGCTTCGCAGTTTGCTGCCAAAGACTTGACACAGGCGGAGCTAGACGCGTTCGCGGCGTTCTTGACGAGGGAATTGTGCCAGCCAAAACCAGTAGAAGCAGAAGTACGTGTGCCAGGCTACTATGGCCTCTGTTGCCCATATCTTTTCCCAAGCTAACTCTTGTTCAGACCAAAGCATCGAAGAAACGTAGGAGCATCTTTTCATCTGTTAGACGCGTATGATGGAGGCGTTTGGTATGGGGCTTCCTACGCTCTTTCCCACTGTGTTCTCCATTGTGTTTGCCATAGTTATTTACGATCAAGTTGCACACTCTGTCGCTTGCGGGTTGCTTGGAGGTCGTTATCCAGATTGCGTTTATTTGGTTTGGTTTTCGTCTTTGTAATGGTATTTGCTAGCTAGCAGAATAGTGAATCAATTAATCAATCAATTTTTGGGGGCTAGCTGTGACATGTACTGGACCTGGATACTCCCCATACTCTTAGGACATTACTCCGGCCTACTCCGATTCTTGGACTTTGAATTCGGCATAAAACCCTAGGCATTTTCAGCTCGCACTACACAAAATTCTCGAGGTCCTTGTAATTTTCATCAAGCCTCTGCAACCCCCAACTTGACCTACTCTAAGTTTCTTATCTTCTAAATGCCCACAATGTCTTGGGACAATGGAGCCTGCTCGTCAAATCAGTTATTCACCCGGCACGGAATACTGGAATTCAATCGTTATCTTTTATTCATGCTACTCTAAACCTCATTGCTTCTGCGATAACTTCACATTATACTCTCATACTAGCAGCGCCCGAAATCATGATTTGACCTGCTGAAAATATACTCATGCGCTCATAAGGGTATCTCGTTCTCAATCTCAATCTCAGTTTCATCATCATATCATCATCAAGCTTCTATCTTCTCTGCTCTTCCCTAACCTTATCAGAACTCTGGCGTCTTTTGTCTGAACTCTTCTTCCGCGAGCTCGTAGGCCGCTCCCGAGAACGACGCTCACGCTCAGTGCTTCTTCTTGACGAATTCGGGCGCCGGTTAGGGGTTGAAGAGCCTTCGAGCATAGGGTCGTCGTCGAGTTCGATCACTCGGCCTTCGCTGTCGACTTTTGCTTCGCGCTCGAGACGGGTCTCGCGGCCGCGCTTGTGGCAGTACCAGAAAACGAAGAGGAGGACTAGAATACCGTTAGTACAAATCAGGGGAAGGAAAGATAGAAGGGGAGCTTACCGAACAATCCCAAGCTCAGCAGGACGTTAGTGCCCATGAATGCAGGCCACCTCAGCTTCAGTGCGTTCATGATAGTCTTCAGCAATCCAACGACTGCTCCTGGCTTCGTGACTAGATCCTTTAGACTCGTAGGTTTGAGGAAACTCTTGGCTGCTGCTCCAAGTCCACCACCACTAGTGCTCGCTGTGCTAAACGCCTGTGCTTCTGTCGCCACAGCTAGCAATTCCGGCGCAAGACTACCTGTCAACTTCGTCGGCAATTGCGTAATCAACTTCTGAAGGAAGCTGGGCAGGTGGTCGTAACTCTTTGCCAATGTGCCTTGTGAATCGTCGAGGAGGTGGACGAGATCATCGTAGGCGGTTGGTACGCCATTGACTAGATCTTTCAGGATGACCGTGAACTTTTGGACTAACTCTTGGGACTCCTTTGATAGGGAGAAGGCGCGGTTGTTGACGGCAGCCAAATTAAGGTCGTTGAGAACTCGTATGATGTCGTCTTCTTCGCTCGCTGCTTCCTCGGGTGCTACCACTGGCTTGGGGGAGAGGCCATCTTTCTTCTGTGGGGTGTTAGTTGGAATAGAGTGTCTGCGATACAAAGGAGAGCTGACCTTTTTGGTGAGACTTCGAGTGATGAACGAGAATCGATTTGACTTTTTGGTGTTAGATTTCTCGTTCTCCTTTCCTTTGCCTTTATCTTTTGTAGGCTCTTTGTCGAGCACTGGTTCAGTCGTACCATTACCCTCGGGTTCAGCGGTGCCGTTGCCGTCATGAACTACCATCTGCGCCTGATTGTTCGTTGAGTCTCCTGCCTCAGGTCCGAATGAAGGACGGTCGGGGAGAGGCGGCGGTGTGCCCTCTGCAGAGATAACACGGGTGAGGAAGTGCTCATCTTCTTCGCTGATGACAGGACTCTGGACACCCTCTTTTGCATTCTTCTCAGCCTGGTGCTTCTTGATCTTCTTGTAGGTGAAGTATTCCATCATCTTGGCAGTGTTGTATGTTGGTTATTGAGGAAATTATCGAGAGCGAGGCGCTCATATAGAAATTCCTTGGGCAGGTTTCATTGCGATGGCTTGTCACTGACGCCTCATGCTCAGCTTTGTTTGTCCTGCATAGCCACACGTCATTCCTTGCATCCCTGCAAATTCAGCTATCAAGATCTCGGCTGTGTTAATCCTTGCAGCGCCACCTTTTGATGTCTTACCTCAGGTTGTTGTTTACTTTCACCCCGCTACCCCTCCTCCGCACCCCCATGTTATCTCGCATATATGGGCTGATGTTCCTACGAGCGCCATGTCTCTCCCCTCAATCAGCATCGCATCTATTGTTATCGGCTTTATATCGTTCTCTTTTACCCTTGCGATTGTAAGTCAATGCAAAGTACCTTTTCGCGATTCCCGGCAGTGCCGGGCGACCTCATTTTTCTTTCATTTGTGCAAGAAAGTCCCGCAGAGCTGTATTTCTTCATCAATTGCGTTGAGTCCCTCTCTATACGAGCACTCTCTGATTGTGTTCTTTTCCAGTGGCTTCACGCATTCTGGGACGCTTTTATGACCCTCGGCTCGGCACCAAACCAAATCCAAGATGTCCTTTCCGTCCTACGAAAAGGCCTATACGAAGAACGCGAATACCTCAAACGAAAACGCCGACGGGGAGAAAGTACTTCCCATCAAGATCCCCATAATTCTAAAACGAAAAATTTATACTATGAAGGTGGACCCACAAGAGTGATAAATGATGCTGTCAAAGATTTGATAAAAGAATTCAAGGAATATGAGAAGCCGTTTCTAGTGACGCCGCATGAGGGAAGAGAGAAAGAGCTAGAGTGGAGCTTTGATGCTACGCAACAATATTACAAGTGTGATTTTTGGCATAGGTGTCTATGGTTAAGAGCGAGGGGACATATATTCGATATTGCGAATAGGTTGGAGAAAGCACAGATAAGGCGGATTGCACAAGAGGCGACGGAGACCCAGTTTATGATGAGGGATACGATGGGTATGGTTAGGGAGTATGAGGGAAGGTTAAGGGCTATTGAGGAGAGGTTGCAGATGTCCAGGATTGGATACTGACAAAGCCGCTATACGCCCGACCGATACGGGTTGAACGAGAATTTAGGCAAAAAAAATTTGGTCGGAGTTCGTAAGGAAAAGTTGGAAGTCTAAATGGAGACATTTTGACATTAAATGAGTACCGAGGCAGGCTCTTCTATCTATACCAGAGGAATGCCTTTCCAGCCGACCGGGATAGATCCGAAACGCGGAACGCTTTTAGGTATCTTCAGGTAACTCCAATCGCCTTACTCATCATCCTGCACCAACTCTTTGATCTCCTCAGATCCCAGGACACCACCAGCAAGCATCCCATCCTGTACTGATACACCCGCTGAAGCACGCATGCCATTCGTGGCGCCTTTTCCGCTAACTCCGCCATCTTGCATCCAGAAATCAACCTCGTCCACTATATCGTACACAATATCTTCCACTATCTGCTCATCATATCGTTCGCCCACTGCCCGCAGCTTCTGCAGCTTCGAGGTCGTAGGCTGGTCACTTCCAATCATATCGACTTCATCATCTTGGTCTTCGAATCCGGGTGGAGGATACCAGAAATGTGGTCCAAAGTTCACTTCTGCTGCTCCGCCTCGGAATACTGAGACGGCTGGGTAGTAACCTAGCATACCATCATCCAAGCCCTCTCTAGCTCCTACTTGTGCGATTGGTTTCGATGCAGGGGGCAGAAACGCAAGGAGGTTGGTAAATGGTGTTCCGATGAGCTCTCCATTCTTGTAAATCTTGATACTCGAATGCGGCAGGGTTCTCAGAGATGGGCATTGGTGTGTCGGGCCTGGCTCTTGTGTGTGTCCTATGGCAACCCCACCGCTCGAAGCGATGACTGGTGAAGGGTTCATGAGTTCCTCTAGCTCCTTAACAGCTTGATATTCGATCTGCTCGAAATATAGGTGCGCCTTGAACCTGATAGGAACACGATCTCGAATAATATCCGCTCTCTCAATTCCAGGGTTCTCATCGTCTGTTAGATCAACCGCAGGGTTATAATGGCCTTCCACAACTTTCCGATGTAATGTTTCCGATGGCAGGTTGATTTCCAATCCGATAACATCACCTTCCCTGATATCTTCTCCTGGTGGGAAGAAATCCTTCGGCCTCGACATGTACACTTTTTGACCAGCAACGTCTCGAAGTCCGTAGCTGTACGCATCAAACCCAACAGGCGCATCCAAGGTAGCTTCTCGTCTCGCCCAGCCCATCCGCACATGCCCATTCGCGCTCTCCTCTTGCGTATGGCCACCACCGTCACTTCGTTTCCGCTTCGGTATCCCACTGGTAATCTTGCACTCCCAATACCATCTTCCCTCCCGTACACCCACATTCGCCTTTGCCATCCTAAATCCCTTGTCCGTAGTGACATGCTTGCCAGACTCATCCAGGAACATATGAGTAGAAGTATCCTCAAAATTTAGTCGGGACTCGAAGGGTTCTGTTTCCGATTGTCTATAATAGAGGGAAGACGGAAAGGCTGGATCAGCAATACAATGCGTATAATGAAAAGCCTTCTTGTTGTAAACACTGCAGCCATTAGCACTGTGCCTCCCAAAACCTGTGATACTCACTGGTCCGTCGTCTCATTAAACTGTATCTCCGTCCCATCAGGCGCAGTCTTGACATGACTTGGGATGAAAATCGGACCTCTTGGTGGCTCAAAGTCTGTCAGCTTGGGCGGAGGCAGCTTATAACGCATCGGAGCCGGTGCGGCCTCATGCTTCTTGCTCTTCTGCGAGGTCGCAGCCTTCGGATCTGGAGTAGCTCTGGCGCTGGTATCTGGCGCAAGCGATCCAGCTTTCGACTCCCGCTTCTTCAGGGACTCCTTTTTTGCCCGCGGTGCTCGTTCCCGGGCCAATGCTGCTTCATCTTGGTGTTTCGAGGGCTGAGGCTTGAAGTCCGGGTTTAGAGGAGAGGAGATTGCGGGTTGGTGATCGTCTTCCAGAGCGCGCTTTTGCGGGATGGAGGTGATTGGAGGGCTAGCTGTAGCTGTAGGGGTTTCTTCTCGTGGGGGAGAGCCAGCGCCTTCGGTGGACATGTTCGAGGAGCTGTGAGAGAAGCTATTTGAACGACTGTGGCTGCCACGACCGCGGGCGGAGAGGTTGTGACGGTTTCCCACATGTTTGACGCGGGCCATCGCAACACTGGAAGCAGGGGGCACGGGCCACTTCCAGATCTGCAAGGGTCTCTCTGGGATGTCGAGAAGATTTGCGGAAAAACAATCGACAAAGCTCGAAGTGTAAATTGTGTGATGAAGGTGTTTTTGGGTGGATATATTTTTATGGGGAAGCTCTGAGATTTAAGATGATTTTCTAGGCGGTGGTCGATAACATTTCGATTCACTTTCAAGCGTCAAACGACTAGCTCAAAGGTGAATTGGAAGCTCAGAGACCGCCAAACAGCATTGCCCTTTGCAACAAAGAGTCTTTCCTCAAGTTTTCAGGAGCACCAAGGTCGATTGGTCTAGAAGCCCAACTCTTTTATTGCCATGCCGTCTCTGCTACACGGCACTAGGGACTTCGAAGCATAGGTAAAAGCCAAGCCTTTCTTCTTAGAGCGGCTGCCAAGACTCTTTGCCCCTGCTCTGCCTTAAGAATTCGCAATCATTATGAGCTCTTCAATTTCAGTCTTTCCAATCTGAGATGTTCTCAGGGCATGAAGTCAAAAGTCCATCCTCCTCACTTCCAAACTTATTTTGCGTTCACCAATCTCCAATACCATTTGAACAAGAGCAGTCACGAGGTCACTCGCAGAAAACAATGCATTTGTTGCACATCGCAGTGACCATTCAGTCGGAGTTGCGGGGAAGTGGAGTGGATCTGGACTGCCGGGACACCTCTAATTTGCTCGTTAAGTGGTGTTGCTACACCTGCAGGATGATATTCATGCGAAGCGTCAGCATTAACCAGCCTGACTGAAACATTTTGATATCATTGGTGCTGTATCCCCTCCAAGCATTTCATACCCCACCCCACCGCCAGGCTCCACAACAACGTTCAATGTCTTTGTTCTTGACAGAGGTTAGAAGAATGAAATTTACGTCGTTACACGTCGTTGCAAGTTTCCTAAACTCCCGTTGTTCTCAAAGTTTGCCGTTTACCGTGTAATCGCCTGTACAGTTGTCAACTGCCAGAATAGGGGCTTTAACAAGTGCATGTGCGTATAAAACAGTGTTAAACATGGTCAAGCAATGAATAAGTGATCAATGAAGAAAACACTTACATCGCGGTCTCCACAAATTTTATCTTACGTATATGAGGCTTCAGTCTTCGGGACAAGTGTCGGAAATCGCTTTCGGCGAAGCAAACCGTTCAATCCGGAAAAAAATGGGAACATAACGAGCAACTGATACATATTGAAGGAAAGTGCAAAGCTTTCGGCTTATTTTATCTTGTGAGTGGCAGTTTGAAGAAAGCCGTTGAGTTAAGCTTAGGGCTATTTTCGAGGACAGGCGGGCTGCCGTGTCTTTCTCACATGACCTCGCATGGCAGATCGATAGGCAACTTTTACTCCTTTCTCAAAGGACGCTTATCTCGTGGTATGATATTGACGTTGGGGAGAGGACCAGACAGTGTTGTCAGTATTCAATTCACGGATTTGAAGTACGTTCACAGCGTCAAGGCGCCTTCTTCGTAATAGCTTTGAAGTATCATGTTTCTAAGTAAATATCATTATGAGGCCATTCAATGTTCAATCTGCCATCGGGCATATATTTAAAAATGGGTCTCTCTTGATTTCTTCTAGCAAGGTATATCAATCAGATGAATATTTATCGCAAAGTATCAATCAAGAAAGTTTTTGTTGCATGTCGCAGTTCTGTAGAAAATCGTTACCGATTCACTTTTACAAATTATTCTCTCCTGCTTCCTTTTAGCAAGGTGTATCAGATGAAATTTCATCCCAAAGTATTGAGAGAGTTTTTTTTGCACATCACAATTCTGTAGGGGTTGCTTTCTGTGTCCATTCGCGAGACAATCCATCCAAGCACTTCTTCCTTGTCTTTATTTACAGACATCAGAAGAACGGCGTAGCCGTTGCATCATTGAGTCCTAAATTCCCCAGATTCCAATTGTTCTCCACGGTAGCCATCTGCGAGTAATGGTTAAAAGCAGTGCTATTCAAAGTCCCGTGGCTCGAAGCTGGTACCGCATCACCGAGCAGAATAGAGAAGACCTGATTATTGTTGAAATAGTTTTCCGATTCATCGAAGGCTGTCTTATTAGTTCGGTCTTTCAAGTGTGTTTAAGGGGACTTACTCAAGAGGACGAGTGTCCTTTGCATGAAGTTCGAGTTGCTCAGTAAGGGAGTGAGGAAGGATCTTGCCCATGCTCCTGCGGTGGTAACCGACGTATCATGGCCGTCATTTGCTGCAAACTGTTAGTATCAGAAACGGAGACTCCGAAGAGGAACGTACTCATATTGGGAGTGATAAACATCCATTGCGGGAGTTGATTATTATTCAAATCAGTCTCGAACATGGTGAAGTTCTTGATCTTGGCTAGGCGATCTAGGTTTGACGTGACAGAGTCATAGCTCATGAGAGGGCTATTGCAAACTGTGAGCTTTGATCCCTCCTTACAAGCAGGAAACTTACTTGTGTTTCCGAACATAATCATTGGCTCCCGTCTGATGGTTGATCCAGTCGGCTTCGAAACCACTGTACGGCGAATCTTCCTCGTACTCGCTCCAGCTAACGCCTTTTGCTTCCAACAGATCGACGATTGTCTTATGGGAGGAGTCGATACGGCTGTAAAAATCGCTAATGATACCATTTGTATTGCCTCCCACAGAAGCAACATAGTTAGGTTGAGAAGGATGAGTGATAGCTTTGTAGTTGCTCAGCAAGATGCCTTGAGATGCAAGCCATGAGAGATTTGCTGTAAAAGATATCAGCCTCATTCTCTCCCCAATATTTTTCATCATCTACTTACGATCAGCAGCCGCCGTGTCATAATCAGTATTCTCCAAAACTTGGCTCAACAATTAGCCAACTTCTTTCATCAACGTGACGTCGTTCTTACAGATGCTGACATATCGATTAAACGTCTTTCCAATAACATTACTCGTCGGGCTCTCCGTCAGGGCTGTAGCCCTCGCTTTTGCAACGGCTGCCGTGCCAGTACTCGTATATTGCGTCTGCGCGACCACACTCCCCACCCAGGCCGAGACAAAAACACAAGCAGTGGACCACATCTTGATTGAAATTTGAGAGTAAATTTGAACAAGAGGTTGAGACCAAGAAAAAGAAGATGTGGAGCTCCTTTAGGGTTAAATAATCCGCCATCACTCTTCTGCGCTCGCTACCACTCATGGCACTCATCTCAACCTAGCACGAAAGCAGCAGTTAAGAACTCGATCACGGGGCATATTACACTTCCCCCTACCCTTCCTGATTGGTGTTTCTATTTCAACAACGGCCATATTTCCTGGTGTTGGGTTGAATGCCCGACCCATGAGCATTGAGAAACTTGGTTCACCAAATTGCGCTCTAGGACGATCATTGAGAAAGACGAGGGGGGTATTCAGGGGCGTGGCCAGCCTATTGGCTAGGGCCTCGTCAACTGCCGCCACACCATCTCGCCTCGGCTCTTGTGCTAATGTTGTGCTAATGTTGTGCAGTGCATTGCTTCTAACGTCCCACCTTCCGTTTCTAACGGTTGCTCCGGGGAGAGGGGTAGAATACTCAAGTAGATGAGATGTGAAGTGGTCGGGATCTACCGAAAGGTGCCAATGGGAGAGAAAGGAAAGGTCACCGCTTCACATGTGATATGGGTAGAGTTATTTTGCGCAAGTGCATAAAGTCTATTGTAGAAGGTCCCGCGTTCTCGAAGTCTGTGATCAGCAGACGGATGCAAGTGACGACGTCGTTCACGGCGGAATCACGAATCGAAAGTCATGTCCAATTTAAACATTAGATAGTATTTTCTTATACATCATGTTACAGAGAAACACTTCGGAGCAGACCGAGCCAGTTACTCCTTTCGATACATGGCTCTCGCCTTCAACACCGCATCCTCTAATAATCCATCTCGAGCAGCCAGCTTGGCCAGAATCGGTCTTAAAATGGAACCCTCACACTCCCCAACCTCAACCACACCCGCAGAACGCTCAATAACCTCATCACGCTTGCGGAAGTTGATACCGGGTGTGATGACTGCGCAGTTATACTGTGCTTCACCACCTCGGATCGCGCAAATTTCTTGAGTTTGGCAGCTGCCCGTGCACGTGGTAGGGAAGTAACCTCTGCTTTTCCTATTCTCGTAGTCTTGGAATGCGGCATTATTGGTCTCGAAGACGGTGGTGAGGTTGTGCCAGAAAGCTGGGGTAAGCTCGGCGGCTGGGTCGGTGAGAGGTGGGGTGACGAGGGGGCCGTATTCGGCTTTTGCAGAATAGTATTCGGTCCATACCGGTCCTGTTGTTTGATAGTTGGGGTCGGAGAGATTGGCGATGTAGGTGACTACGTCGAGAACTCCATATGTTACTGGGTCAATGGAATAAATTCTGAAAGCTGGATGTCCGCTGGTTGGTGTCATTGACGGACAGATGTAGACGGTTTCGAGAGCATTCGAGTAAGTTTGGGCTGTATAGTCACTGTATGCAAGCTGGAATTGGTCTGTATGCGTATGTCCTATGTCATATCAGCATTCCTGACAGCTGAGAGGCTCCCACAAATACTTACCAAAGAATTCAGCAGCAATAGTGGCGGAGTATCTGTTTATGATCTGCTGGTAATAGTTCGAGGCATCTCTGAACGCATCTCCCATTCCCATCGGCATGTGTCCGATAATATATGCTCGTTGACCAGCATTCTCAGCAGCTTGCAATTCGCTGACGAGCCAGGCAAACTGACCACTTGGATCAGCCTCCATAGTCTTCTCATACAGCCAGTAATTTCCCCCATAGTACAAATTCGTGTTAATTGAGATCACACGAAGGTTTCCATTCACCACAGAATATGCGCCAAACTTATCAGCTGCTTGAGCTGATGTAGCACCAATCCATTGGCTCCAGTCTGCGGACAGTGTATCGTAAACCCATTGTTCAGCATTGTTCTTGAGAGCCGTTGGTGGGAATGCGTTGGTGGGTGATGATTCATGGTTTCCTACAACCCCATAAACTGGTGGGAGCCCCGACATTCTGGTATATGCATCATTGATGTCTTTGATGTTCTGGGTCGAGTTTGTCAACCAAACCGCATGATCAACAATATCACCAGTGAAGAGTG
>Ga0302325_10009732_pt1 | contig 20949 bp, 21 predicted proteins | sample Palsa_T0_2_FD_201948 | JGI IMG/M metagenome (GOLD analysis project Ga0302325, IMG submission 201948) | Peat permafrost microbial communities from Stordalen Mire near Abisko, Sweden - Palsa_T0_2 | ecosystem: Environmental > Terrestrial > Soil > Palsa > Peat permafrost | place: Sweden: Abisko...
CCTCCGCCTCCGTCAGTTGCATGTACTTGGACCACAACTCTTCCGCCGTCTCCGCCTTCAGATTGGTGCGCAGCAGATAAGCCCCCTCGCGCGATTCCCGCCAGCTCTTGCGATCTTCTTTGATCTGCCAGAACAAGCGGACCCCTGCGGCCGTATCCCGCAGACCCACGTCGTACAGATCGTTCACCCGCGGATGCCGCGCCTGAATCTTGCCCAGCCGCCGCTCCATTTTGTTCCGATCTTTGAGCCGCCCCGTGACGATGGCTTTCTCCAGACCCTTCAGCGCCGTTTCCATGCTGTTGGAAAATCGTTTTCGGATGGCTTTCTCTTTTTCCTTGCGGCCCGAGGTGCGGCACAGAATGTAAGTCTCCTCGCCCTCCGGAATGGCCACCTTCTTCACTTCCACTTCCGGCCGGACTTGCGTCCAATCTTCCTTCAGCAACTCCGCTTCAAACTGTTTCATCTGACTGCGCGGCGTGCCCGTCAGATACTGTCCATCGCGTTTGCGGATTGCCGCCAGGTTCTCTTCGCTCACGATGCCGCGATCGAACACCCCGATCCGGCGCGCCTTGCCGTACTTGCGCTCCACCATGCGCAGAATCGTCTCCATGGTCGAGACGTCGCTGCGGTTGCCGTCAAAGGTTTCGTAGCTGAATGGGAAACCTTCCTGGTTCACGATGAGCGCGATCACCAGTTGCTCGCAGTCGGGCCTGTGATCGCGGGAATAGCCGCGACGAACCATTGGGTTCTTCTCCGCCGCGCCTTCCACATAGGTGCTGGTCAGGTCGTAGAGCAACACGTCGAACTCGGCTCCGAACAACTCGCCATAACGATTCTTCAGATGCCGCTCCAGTTGGGTCTTATGCGGCAGAATGCGATCCAGACAGCGGCACGAGCGCGTATCGTTGATCTTGCCTTCTTCGATTTGCAGCAGGTCGTCGAGCGCGGTCGATGGATACCAGCGTTGCTCGATGGCCAGTTCGCTGCCGGGCGCGCAGAGGCGATTGATCGCCAGCAAAGCCGCCACGCGCGACCACGGCACATCGGCGGCCTCATCGTCCACGGCTTGCTGGAAGAAACCTGGATGGATATGGACTCCGCGGTGCACGGCCCGCTCGTCCAGCGTTGGCGCCTCATATCCGCTGACTTGTTCATCGACTCGCGTGTTTGCTCCACGCTTCTTTCAGACACCTTCTCGCGTCAGTGCCCTTGCGTTTCGCTATCCCTTCACCTCCATCAGGTTGAGTAGAAGACTTTCACTTCCTAGCTGCTGAGAAATGCCCGGCACACCGTGCCGCGTTCGCACTCCTGCGAACACCGGTGTTCTGGTCAGGACGAGGGCGTTCACACGATTGTGAACGCGGCACGCGAGAGCGCGTGCGCCACAAGTGGACCAGTCACCGTACTTGCGAACGTGAGTACTAAGAGCGACAGCGCGCGGCAGGGAGCGCTGGCCCATGGCGTTTTACCGGCATAGGTAGATCGCGGATAACGTGAAACATGCGTAAACGGCATGGCGCCGCACCTATACTTGCCGCGTTTATACTCGAGTGAACTCCTTTCTTTAGCGCGTGCAGACGTTCCGAAACCAGCCTCAGCCCGCCCTTCAGTCTGGTATAGAAGAATTACGCTCCAAGGCCAGTGCGCTATGATGAACTTAGTTGCCACCCGTTTCGCGGCGCCAGGGATGACTAATAGGGATGACTAATAACGATAGCGAGCCAAAATCCGGCCAAAGGACGCCTATGGAAAAGCTGGCGCAAAACATCCAGGAAGCTTTTCTAAATAATGCCCGCAAGGATAAGACTTTCCTCACCATCTATTTGATGAGCGGCGTCAAGCTTTCCGGCCGCATCAAGAGTTTCGATAAGTATTCGGTGGTGCTGGAGACCAACAATCAGGAGCAGCTTATTTTTAAGCACGCTATCTCCACGGTGGTGGTCTCCAAACCATTCCATGCATCGGCGGGCGGCCATTCCTCAGGAGCCTCAGCCGGTGGCTCCACGGCCACCCATCCCATTCCCGCCGAACCCGTCGAAGATTAGTTAAGAAAGAAGACCAACAAGCCGCTTGGCAGTGCATAGCGAAGAGCGCGCGATTCTGGTCGGGTTGGATTTGAAATCCCGCTCGCACCGCGGCTCTGGCCAGCGAGGCGGCGGCGATCTGGACACGCACGGCGCCGAAGAATCGCTGGAAGAGATGAAGGCGCTCGCCGATACGGCCGGTGCGCGTGTGGAAGAAACGATCGTTCAATCCCGGCCCGCGCCGGATTCCGCCACGCTCATCGGTTCCGGCAAACTGGATGAACTGCGCCGCCTGGTGAATTTCCACGCCGCGGACTTGGTATTGTTCGACGCCGAACTCACTCCCACGCAGCTTCGGAATCTGGAACGCGCGCTGGATTGCAAGATTCTGGATCGGACGCAATTGATCCTGGATATTTTCGCGCGCCGCGCCCGAACGCGCGAAGGACAATTGCAAGTGGAGTTGGCGCAGTTGAATTATTTGCTGCCGCGCCTGGCGGGGCGGGGTACTCAAATGTCGCGGCTGGGCGGCGGCATCGGCACACGCGGTCCCGGTGAAACGCAACTCGAAACCGACCGGCGGGGCATCTATCGCCGCATCAAGAAACTGAACGATCAGCTCGAAAGCGTGCGCGGCGGACGGGGCACCCAGCGGCGTCAGCGGCAATCCGTTCCGCTCGCCACCATCGCGCTGGTAGGATATACCAACGCCGGAAAATCGACGCTCTTTAACCGCCTGACCGGCGCTGCAGTGGTGGCCGACGCGCGAATGTTTGCCACGCTCGATCCCACCGTACGTCAACTCACCCTGCCGTCGCGGCGCAAGGTGCTGGCCAGCGACACCGTCGGATTCATTCGCAATCTCCCCACCACGCTGGTGAAAGCGTTCCGCGCCACGCTCGAAGAGGTGACCGAAGCGGCGTTGTTGTTGCACGTGGTGGATGCGTCTTCGCCCAGCGCGCCTCAGCATACCGCGCGTGTTTTCGAGGTGCTGGCCGGCATTGGAGCCGATCGAACACAGCAGATTCTGGTGCTCAACAAAATGGATCGGATGGAGAGCGGCGGCGACACCGAAAGCCTGGCGCAGCGCATCCTGGGAGAAGTGAAAGCCGGCGCCCGCACCGAAGCCATCGCCGTCTCGGCCGGCACCGGCGCTGGTTTTAGCGGCTTGCTCCAGGCCATCGACAATGCCTTGCCTCTGGATCCGGTTTCGCGCCAGCGCTTCCAGATTCCAGCCGGCGAAGGCTCGCTCATCCACTTGCTCCATGAGCACGCCAAAGTGCTCTCCGGCCGCTATCAAAACGACATTTATGAAGTGGAGGCGGAGGTCCCGGAATCAGTGAAGCACCGTCTCTCGCGTTACCTTGCCGAATGATATTCTGATATCGGGAATCCCAGATCCAAAAGACCCCGGCCGCGACATGAATTTGCCCAATGCGCTGACTATTCTCCGCATCTTTTTTGTGCCCTTTCTGGTCGCTGTGCTTGTAGAGCAGGATCTGCAGATCGAATGGCGTGGCGCGGTCCTGGTCACCAACGCATTCCTCGCGCTGTCGATTTTCTTGATTGCCGCGGCCACCGATCTTCTGGACGGCTACCTCGCGCGGCGCTGGAAGCAGATCACCACGGTAGGAACGCTGCTGGATCCGATCGCCGACAAACTGCTGATCTCCGCGGCGCTGATATCGCTGGTACAGATTCGCCGCGTGCCCGCCTGGATGGTGGTGCTGATCATTGGCCGCGAGTTCGCTGTCTCGGGCTTACGCAGCATCGCCGCCGCCGAAGGCTACACCATACAAGCCAGCGACCTGGGCAAGACCAAGATGATCACCCAGGTGGTGGCCATCACCATGGTGCTGCTCAGCATCCGCTGGCAGGCGCTGAACGGCTTCGCCATGCTCTGGATGTGGGGCGTGGTCATCTTCGGCATCGCCTCCGCAGTTCAATATTTCCGCAAGTTCTGGCGCATGGTGGACAGCTCCATCAAGCATCGCCGCCGCCAGCAGCTTTTGCGCATCGAGCGTCAACGCAAGCGGATGCTGCGTACGCAAGCGAAAGCCGAGGCCGAAAAGATGGGCCAGGCGCAATAGATCCCGCGCCCGCCGGCGTCAGTCGCTTTCTTTGGGCGGCGAAAGAATCTGAAAGTTGCCGGGCGTGAACAGCACCATCAAAACCTGCCCGCGTGCCCCCAGCGGAGCGAGCAATCTCCCATTTAATCGCACTTCGATCCCGGCAGCATTTCCCACGCGCAACTGCGCGAACTCTCTGCCTCCCACGCTCTTGGTCTGATGCGCTTGCAGAATCCCGGAAAACACGGGCCTGCCATCGGAAGACACCGATAGCCAGGTGGCTTCATGCGCCATCAGATCCAACAACACCTTGTAATCCGATGCAGTGTAAGCCGATGCGGCGTGATCCGATGCAGCGTGATCCGATGTAGCCCCAGGCGATGGAACTACGCCATCTTCGGCCTCAACCGGTTTGGCATCCGACGCAACGGAAACCGGCGCCACGACGGGCGTTACGGTTTCAGGTGGCGGGGGAAACTTGTGGGTGCTCGAATTTGCGATAGCCGCCAGGGGTTTTGCGAGGGCGCCGACCCTGTCTATCACGCTTTTCAGGCTAATAATGGAGTTTGGATCGCGCCACCACACGTACACTCCCGAGCAACCGGCAACCACCAGCACCAGGCTGGCGGCTGACTGGTACAAACGTCGTGTGTGAAGGCGGTGCGCGGACGCGATCGGCCGAACATTTCGCGCCACAACGCTTTCGAAACCGGGCAATGGCAGCGGTCCGTCTGCGCTTAACACGCGGTCGACTTCGGCATCGATCTCTTGCGTGTCCAACGACAAAGACTTGGCGTATTGGTCTACGAAGCTTTTATAGAAGAAGCCACTCGGCAGTATTTTGCGATCGTCGGACTCGATGGCTTCCAGGTATCTGGCGCTGATCTTTGTCTGCGCGGCGACAGTAGACAGGTCGAGTCCCTGTTCCAGGCGCGCGCGTCTCAGTGTCTCACCGACAGAAGGCATAGAAGTTGACCGCTAGCTTACGGTTATAATACTACAGTTGAAGAGCCGATATCACTTAGGAGCGATCTCGGTAGTGATCGTTACCTGGAATCGAATCAACCTCTTGAGATCGTGCTTGCAATCACTTACGCGGCAAAATTTGAACCAGCCGTTTGAAGTGGTGGTTGTCGATAACGGGTCGGACGATGGCTCGTCCGAGATGGTACTTGCGGAGTACGCAAAAAGTACCGGATTCCCTCCCAAGTTCAGATTCGAGCTGATCCGCAATCCAGACAATCGGGGTTTCTGCGCGGCGAACAACCAAGGCTTCGCTGCGTCCGACACCGAGTTCGTCGCGCTGCTCAATAACGACGCGGAAGCGGAACCGGATTGGCTCGCAAATCTGGCCAGCGCCTTCGCCGGACGGCCCGATGTAGGCATGGCCGCTTCGAAGATTTTGGTGCATGAAGATCCGCGCCGCATCGACAAAGCGGGCCATTTGATTTATCCCGACGGCCAGAATCGCGGGCGCGGCAGCGGAGAGTTGGATGTAGGGCAGTTCGATCGGGTTGAGGAGATCCTGTGGCCGGACGGATGCGCGGCCATGTACCGCCGCACGATGCTGGATCGAATCGGGGGGTTCGACGAGGATTTTTTCGCGTATGCCGACGACGCCGAACTGGGGCTGCGCGCGCAGATTGCCGGATGGAAGTGCCTGTACATTCCGGGCGCGGTGGTGCGGCACCATCGCGGAGCAACTTTGGGCCTGCGATCTTCGCGGCGTCTGGAACTGATCGAACGAAATCGCGTCTTGCTGGCGGCCAAGCTGTTTCCCTGGAGCTTGCTTTGGCTCAACGGCATGTATTATGCGATGCGGTTAGCCGCGGGAGCTTGGGCCGCCATCTTCGGCCAAGGGGAAGTAGGCAAATTTCCCGGAGTTTACGGCAAGTTGCAAGCCGCCTTCGCGATGGTACAGGGAGATTGGCAGGCGCTGCCGCTGCTGCCGCGCATGCTGGCCAAGCGCCGCGCTGTGGAAGGCATTCGAAAGCTGTCGCCGCGCGAAGTGAGGCGGCTCATTATGGAACACCGCATCTCGCTCAAGCAGCTCATGCGCCAGGCCGTTTAGAAGATGCAGCGGATCTATGTAATCGCCACCGGCGGGACTATCGAGAAGGTGTACTCCGAGCAGACCGGCAACGTACAGAACCTGGATAGCAAGATCGACCGCTATTTTCGTATGCTGCGCCTGCCGGACGCCGAGATCGGGGTGACGCATCTGATGAACAAGGACAGTCTGGAGATGACCGAGTCCGATCGCGAGCGAGTGCTGGCGGCAGTGCGTCAGAATCTGGAGGCGGACCCCGCGCCGATTGTCATCACCCACGGTACCGACACGATGGTGGAAACCGGGCTGCTACTCCAAAGGAATTTGCGCGATCTGCGTTACCCCATCGTATTGACGGGCGCGATGACGCCGCTGGGGTTCGAGGGGAGCGACGGATTGCAGAATCTGACCGAGAGCCTGTTGGCAGCGAGAGTGCTGGCGGCGGGCGTGTACGTCGTCATGCACAACCAGGTGTTCCCGGTGGATCGGGTGCGCAAGGATCGTGAGTTAGCGCGCTTCGTCTGGAAATAATCGGTGACGATGGGAATCAGATCGACCCGATTCATCCAACGGTCAGTTCGGCCACTCTGCGAATACCGGGTATCTCATTACTCGTCAGGTCCTGGTAAAGATCGCGGAGGTTCCGCTCGAGTTCTTCGATAGTTTCGCCCTACGTCAGGTAGTCCGGGAACTCTTCAAAGTAGCCCAGCCAGCTTCCCGCATTCTGCCAGCGAACTTAGCGCGCCGTGTACACAACATCATTTTACGCCTGCCCCCCGCCGGCCGCTCGCCGGCGCCAGACCTGCGACCGGATCAGGCCAAATCTGCGCTCCCGATGCTCGACCTCTTCCAGTCCGCAGCGCGCGAGAAGTTCACGATAAGGCGGCAGCTCCGAAGCGCGCAGCCCAGTGGCCATCGAAAAGAAACGGTACATCGCGCCCAGCCACAGCCGGGCATGCAGCCGTCGGATGCGGCCTGGCGGCGCTTGAAATTCGCTCACCAGCCAGACAGCCCCCGGAGTGAGGAGCGCGCTCATCTTAAGGATCACGGCTTCGGCCTCGCGGCAGTCCAGGCAGTCCAGGAAAAAATGGCTGACGGAGAGATCGAATGGCCCGTCGGGCCAAGACCCAGCCACTGCATCGATCTGGTGAAACGCGACGCGCCACCGTTCCTCCGGCGGAATCCGCTCTCGAGCCAGTTGAATCATCCGGGCGCTAGTCTCAATCACCGCGACGCTTGCGCGGCGATTGCGGCGCAACAATTGCGCGAGAAACCGCCCATCGCCTTCGCCCAGAATCAACACGCGCCGAGCTTCGGCAGCGCGCGATAGAAAATCGAAACGGGCGTGTTCCAGCGCCAGCCCGAAGGCTGCGTACTCCAGCCAGCGGTAGCTTACGGCGATCCGGTCGCCGTTCATTTCACCAGCAGGAACACAATCGGACTCAGCAATACACCGTCCACCAAGGCGCGCCGCGCTTCGAGCGACACGCGGCGCCCAACCCGGTACAGCGCCGCACAAGCGCCCGCGCTCACCGCGATGGACGTGTACCATTCATTGTGACCCGCGATCGCGCAGACCATGACCGTCACCGGAACCCACACCAGGTAGGTGCGAGCTAACCAGTGTGTCACAGGATGAATCGGGCTCGCGAGTTCGCGCCACTCCCATGCTTCGATGGCTATCATGTTCGCCAAACAGAGCGTGAAGAAGGCCAGTGCCGGCCCAGCGAGACTGGGGCAAGGAATGGCAGCCCAAGCCGCCAGAAAAGTTCCCGCTGTGAACAGAATCGCGGCTGCGATTTCTTTCGGAATTTTGACGGGCTGGCTCGAAATGTGGAAGGTTACCAGATAGACCAGGACGCCCGCGAGCGGAATGAGCCCGCTGCGCAGAATCGCGGGACGCAGCCAAAGGATCGCGATCGATGCGTCGGCCGCGATCGCCACCGCCAGCAGCGCCGCCATGATTTTCCAATGTCGGCGATAGTAGCGATGCCGTGCCGGTTCCCGAGCAGTTCCGCTCACCAAAGGCGGCCTTCGGGCATCCAACAAGCGGTCCAGCAAATAGATCGCCCACACCGTCAACCCGAGTGCCAGCCGAGCGGAAGACCGCAGGGGAAGCGAAAAACGATAGGCCAGGAAGCCCTGCCAGAGCACTGCAACCAGGGGCGCATCCAGACTCAGCAGGTTGGGCCACAGCCACAACGGCGTGAAGTCTTCCTCAGATTTCGAGGGCATCCAATTCCACTTCGCCTATTTGGCCGGACAGCCGGGTTTGACCCCGGGCCCTCCTGCAACCACAACCATGATAGCGGCTTGTTGCATGTGCACGGAGCAGTCCCGGATCAACCTCGCCGAATCCGATTAACGGGCGGGGGACCCGCTTCAATGTTCAGTCGCCGGCCGCACATCCGCGCGAGCACTCGACGTCCGATATCGACGGAATCATACACTTCGTCGACCCGCTGGCGATAGCACCCTTCCGCATCGCTCAACCGTTCGCCAATTCGTCCTGCCGGGCGCGCATCTCGGCCTGAGCTTCGCGCTGAATATCGCCCATCTTGGCGCCGGACGCGACCAGCGCGACGAAACCGACCACCAGCAGGGGCACGGTGACCACGGCAAAAAGAATGCCGGCGAAGCGCCGCGCAATGGCCGGCGGCGCGCCGAACAGCGTAAGAACCAAGGTGGATACCACCTGGAACAGCCCAATATTGCCCGGCGCTTGCGGCAGCACGCCACCCAGGCGAAGCAACACCATGAGGACGCCCGCCTGCGCCCACGAGATCCCGTCGAAACCATAGGCCTGCATGATGGCGTAGATGGGAACGATCTGCAGGAGCAGGTATAGAATGCTAGCTGCCCCGGAGAAATACAGGTAGCGCGAGTGCCCGATGCGATGGAGATCTTCGATGAACACGTGCGCCCAGGAGAACAAGCGCGCGTCAAGAAGCGCGTCAAGCGTCTGCTCGCGCCAAAACATGGCGACTGCGAGCAGCACCGCGCCAACCAGCAGGAGGATCGCAAGGGAGACGCTGCCGGTGGTGATAATTCCGATGGCCCGGGCATGGTCATGGCTCAAAGGAAAACGGCGTATGTATCGAAGGGAAAAAAAGAGGCCGGCGATGAGCAGTACCCCGTCGAAAATGCGCTCGATCAGCGCCGACGCCATCGTCACAGAGATCGGAATCTTGCTCCAGCGGGCCATCAGGAAGCAGCGAATCAATTCGCCCGCGTGCAGTGGCAGTACTTCGTTGGCGAACAAACCGACGAAGATGGCGCCTACCGATGTCAACTGCGATACGGGGGCCACGGGGCGCAGCACGAGGCTCCAGCGCCAGCCCTGCGCGACATAGACCAGGATATCCGCGATGGCTGCGACGGTCACCCAGCGCCAATCGAGTTCGCGAATATCCTCCCACAAATCGGTCCAGCCGATGCCGTTCGCCCACCACGCCAGGCATGCCACCGAGACCACCAGGGTTAGGATCGTGATCACGCGGGAGGTACGCTTGTATTCCGGCGGAGAAGGGACCATGTCGCTAAGGACCATGATACAAGCGGTAGCTATCTGAGGTAGAACAGACTGAGCCGCGGCAGGCCGGCGGATTCCAACAGTTGCCGTTCGAGATACTGTTTTTCCAGCATGGCAAGCTGCGGCGCGGTCATCTTTCCGCGATAAGCGCGAAGCTGCAGATCGAGCTCGCGGCGGGCGCGCAGCAAGTCTTCTTCCGTTTGACGCGAGCGGACCAGGGCGATTATTTTGTCTTCCAGCGCAGTGAGACGTTGTTCGAGATCTTCCAGATCGTGAAAGAGCGCCGGAGCTTCGGCGGCCAGCCGATCGACCGCGGACGCCATGTCTTCGAAGCCCGGTTGCTTGCGGATTTGCCCGGCATTTTCGCGCAGGTATTTCTCGAGATGCTCCAGGCTAAACGGAGCGGCCGATGCTTTGCGGCCGGGCGCCGGCGCCACTCCAGCCATGGCCTGCGCCTCAGCCAGGACGGCCTGCGAACAATACGCGACGGAGTTCACATTCTGGCCGCGCTTCTTCTTGCTGCGCCATTTTTCGAAGGCTGCATCGATACCGCGCAGAGCCGCTTCCAACGGCACGCCCGCGTTTTTCCAGGTTTCCACCAGCGCCCAATCGAGCGGCGACATGAGGAACAGCCCGGTCCCGCGCGCTTTTTGAAAACGCTCCTCCACTTCGGTGAAATAGTTGAAGTAGTTGGATGGCCACGCTACTTCTTCCGGTTGCGGCGCCATATAATTTCCAGACCTTCCAGCGTCAGGTCCTCATTGATTTCTTGGATGGAGCGTGTGGCGCGCGCAATCAACTGCGCCTGGCCGCCCGTAGCGATCACTTTGGTCTGGCTGCCAAACTCGGCCACCACGCGCTCAAGGATGCCATCGATCAAGCCGGCGAAGCCATAGTACAGGCCGGATTGAATGCTGTTGACCGTGTTCTTGCCGATCAGGCAGGCGGGCTCGCGCAAATCCACCATGGGCAAGCGCGCGGTCTTGGCGAAGAGGCCGGTGATGGACATGCCGATGCCGGGGCAGATCATCCCGCCCAGGTACTCGGCGTTGGCGGAAACAATATCGAAGTTAATTGTCGTTCCCAGATCCACCACCACCGAGGGGCCGCCGTAGCGATGAAATGCCGCCACTCCGTTCACCACGCGATCCGCGCCCACTTCGCGCGGGTTGTCGTACAGCACCTTCAGGCCAATGTCCATGCCGGGCGTGATGAACAGCGGCGTGGTTTGAAAATAGCGCTGCGCCATGGCGTGCAGCGGAGCATCCAGCGTGGGCACCACGCTGGCGATCACGATACCGTCCACCCGCTCCAGATCGAGCGAGGCCAGCGCGAATAGATTGCGCATCAGCACGCCCCATTCATCGGCAGTCTGCTCGTGGATGGTGCGGAGACGCCAGCGGCCAATCAGTTTGGTTTCTTCGAAAGCGCCGATGGTGATGTTGCTGTTGCCGGCATCCAGAGCTAAGAGCATGGGCGCACTCCTCCCGCGACGATTACGCGCTTCGTTCCATCGTCGCCGCGCAGCAGCAGAAAACCGGATTCGTTCAAGCCGGCGGTAACGCCGCGCATTTCGGACCCATCTTGATCCACGCACACCCGGAGTCCGGAGACATAGCTGGAGGCATGCGTAAACGCTTCGATGATTGGAACGCGGCCTTCTTTTTCAAGTAAGTCGCAGTAAGTGTCGACGCTGGCCAGCAGCTCCACCAGCAGGCGCTCGCGCGATTGCGCGCGTCCACAGGCCAAGCGCAGTGACGTGGCGATGCCGCCGAGTTCCGCGGGGAAAGAAGAATGATTCACGTTGATCCCGATGCCTGCAATGATAGCGGAGCCATCGAGTTGAGTGAGGATCCCCGCGCACTTCTTGGATTGGATCAGCAGGTCGTTGGGCCAGCGCAGATCGCACTTGAGATTGGTGGATTTCAGGATCGCCTCCTGCACCGCCAGCCCCAGCGCGAGCGTGACTACCGGCAACGTATCGGGCGCGTATTGACGCCGGAGAATGATGGAGGCGTAGAGACCGGAGCCGGCTTCAGAATGCCAGGAGCGGCCCTGCCGGCCATGTCCGGAAGTCTGTTCCTCCGCGCCGACCACGGTGCCCGACAGGGCGCCCGCCGCGGCCAATTGGCCGGCTTCGGTCATGGTGGAACCGATGACCTCGCGCCACTCGATGCGGCGATCGGGCAATTGGGATTGCAGCCATGCAAGATCAAGCGGCATTGGTTTTGCTTCAGCGACAAACTGAAAGATGGGAGGAACCGCTTGCTCACGCGCGCGGCTCATTCGAGCCGGTCGAAGGTAGCGCGGTTTTTCTCGATCTGAGAGCTATATTCAGCGCGCTTGGTCCGCAGCGATTCCACCACGTGTGGCGGGGCGCCGTTCAGAAACTTGTCGCTTGCAAGCTGGCGATCGATATTCACTACCAGCTTTGTCAGCGTATCGGTCTCTTTGGTCAGCCGCTGCTGCTGCACTTGGCGATCCACTTCCGGAAGCTGCAACGACAGGTCGAACTGGGCCGTCGAGCGGACCGCGCCAGTCAGCGCCGCCGGCGCGCCGTTGCGCACCTCCAGCTTCACCTTCGCGAGGAATTCGACCACCGGCAACTCGACGTTCCGTGAACCATTGCGGCAATAGAGCACGCCGGCCAACTCCAGCCTGTCGTCGACGCCATTGTCGGCCTTCAACTTCCGCGCCGCCGTGACCATGTCCTGCAGCAATCCCATTTCGCGTTCCGCCGCTTCATCGGTGGCTCCGGCCTGAGGATATCGCGCCAGCGCGATGGAAGTGTTCTGTCCAAAGCGATGCCACAATTCTTCCGTGATGAAAGGCAGGATAGGATGCTGCAATCGCAAATACGCGCTGAAGACCGCCAGCAGATTTCGCCAGTGGTTGCTGAGGCCGGAACCCGGAGACAAACGCAGCTTCTTGATTTCGAGATACCAGTCGCAGAAATCGTGCCAGAAGAATTGCCACAACTCTTCGGCCACTTCGTGATAACGATGCTGCTCCAGCGCGCGATTCACCGATTCGGCGGTGCGGCTCAGCCGGCTAAAGATCCAGTGGTCTTCTAAAGTTTCGAACTGGCCAGGCTCCGCCAGCGCAGGCTCAATGCCAGCGCTCTCCATGTTCATCAGGAGCATGCGCGCCGCGTTCCAAAGTTTATTGCAAAACTGCCGCGCCGATGCGAGCTTGTCCTCGTTGTACGTGATATCGGTGCCGGGGGCCGCGGCCATCAGCAGCCATAAGCGGCAGGCGTCTGTGCCGTACCTGTCGTTGATATCGAGCGGGTCCACCACGTTGCCCTTGGTCTTCGACATTTTCTGGCGATAGGGATCGCGGACCAGACCATGCATGTGCACCTGGCGGAAGGGCACGTCGCCTGTCAGCTCAATGCCCATCATCATCATGCGGGCCACCCAAAAGAACAAAATGTCGAAGCCCGTGATCATCAGGCTGGTGGGATAATACGCACGCAGATCGTCCGTGTCCGCCGGCCATCCGAGCGTGGAAAACGGCCACAGGCTGGAACTGAACCAGGTGTCGAGCACGTCTGGATCTTGCGTCATTTCGGCCGACTGGCAGTTGGGACAAACTGCCGGCGCTTCGCGAGCCACCGTGATCTTTTTGCAGTTGCCGCAATGCCACGCCGGAATCCGATGGCCCCACCAGAGTTGGCGCGAGATACACCAGTCGCGGATGTTTTCCATCCAGTTGAAGAACGTCTTGTTCCAGTTGTCGGGGACGAATTGGATGCGGCCTTCGTTCACCGCTGCCATGGCCTTTTCAGCCAGCGGCTTGGTTTTCACGAACCACTGCGTGGAGATCAGCGGCTCCACAATGGTCCCGCAGCGATCGCATTTGCTGAGCGCGAGTGCGTAAGGCTCCACTTTTTCCAGCAGGCCCTGTTTTTCCAGATCGGCCACGATGCGCTTACGCGCCTCGAAGCGATCGAGGCCGGCGTAAGGACCGGCTTCGGCCGTCATGTGCGCGTCTTCGCCGATCACTTTGATTTGCGGCAAGTCATGACGCTTCCCTGCCTCGAGATCGTTTGGATCGTGCGCCGGAGTGATTTTCACCACACCCGTACCGAACTGCGGATCGGCGATCGCATCGAAGATGATCGGAATCGGGCGATTCATCAGCGGCAGCGTGACCGTTTGCCCGGCCAGGTCCTGATAGCGCGGATCGGCGGGATTCACCGCCACCGCAGTGTCCCCGAGCATGGTCTCCGGGCGCGTAGTGGCCACAATCAAGTATCGCGAGCTGTCATTCACCGGATAGCGGATGTGCCACAGGTGGCCCTCCGTGTCTTGATGCTTCACCTCCAGATCGGAAAGCGCGGTGGCGCAGCGTGGGCACCAGTTCACCATGTACGTGCCGCGATAGATGAGATCGCGCTCGTAGAGGCGCACAAAGGCTTCCAGGACGGCGCGCGAAAGATCGGGGTTAAGCGTGAAGCGCTCGCGGCTCCAGTCGCAACTGTCGCCGATGCGCTTCATCTGCGAAGTAATGCGATTGCCGTATTTTTCTTTCCACTCCCAGACGCGGCGCACGAATTCTTCGCGGCCGATTTCGCGGCGCGCGATTCCTTCGGCGGCTAGGCTGCGCTCCACCAGCATTTGCGTGGCGATGCCCGCATGATCGGTCCCCGGAAGAAACAGCGTGTTGTCGCCGCGCATGCGATGCCAGCGTGTGGCGGCATCGATCACGGTGTGATCGAGCATGTGGCCGATGTGCAGCGATCCGGTGACGTTGGGCGGAGGAACGGCGAGCGAAAATCGCAGGCCAGGGGCGTCCGGATCGGCGTGAAAGATGCCCGATTCCACCCACCATTGGGCCCAATGTGGCTCGAAGCGCTGCGGCTCGTATGTCTTTTCCAATTCCATGGCGGAACTACCAGTTTAGCAAGGGGCGAAATTTGACAGCGCAAAGGCGGGATGCTGTAATGAATGAGAAGTAAACTACCCGCCTTGTTCCTCAGTAGCTCAATGGTAGAGCATTCGGCTGTTAACCGAAGGGTTGTAGGTTCGAGTCCTACCTGAGGAGCCAATCTTTTCAAAGACCTGCGAGTCTTGATTCCATCAAACTTTTAGTTCAGCCGGTCTACTGTAGTGACTTTTGTAGAGACCTCGTCGGAATTTGCCAACACTCTGGCTTTGAGATCTGGGACCATCGCCTCTTCTTGTGCTGGTTTCGGATTGGCCGCCACGATCGATTCGAGAGCCTTGCGCTTCGCTTCCATGCGGATATGGGAGTAGTGCTTCAGCATGCGTTGGGACACGTGACCAGCGATAGAACGGATGGTCTCATCCCCTGCCCCGCTCTCCGCTAGATCGGTGACCAGGGTATGCCGGTTGTCGTGCCAGCGTCCGCTCACGCCGGCGTTCTTGCGTACGTTGCCCCATGAGGTTTTTAGGGTCACCATCGGGCGAGTCGGGTCGAACGGTCGCGGCTTCCCGAAGGGGAAAACATACCATTTCGGCTGAATCGTTCCGAAGCGCTTCGTGTACCATTTCGTATACTCGACCATTGCTTCAAGCAAAGCCGAATTCAAGGGAATGGTCCGGCCTTCGCCAGCTTCAGTTTTACTGTCGCCGACGGTGAGAACGGCTTTGACCAGGTCCACTCGCTCCCACTGAAGATTGCGAATTTCGGCATCCCGTTCCCCGGTGTTTAGAGCCAACATGAGTGCCGGGTAAATCGCGTGCGACCTCGCCCGCTTGGCGGCAGCCAGCATTGCTGCCTTTTCTTCGGTTGTATACGCCTTGCCCGGGCCGCGCGGAACAGCCAGCTTCAAGGTCTTGCGTCGGCGCAGCCGGGCGCGGATAACATCACCCGCCTCGCCCAGCAATCTGAGAAGAAACCCGACTTCTTCATTGATGGTTTTCGGCGCCGCGTTCTCTTTCAACCGCGCGGTCTGGTAAGCTTTCACGGTCTTGTCGGTCACGTCGAAAGACATAACTGCGTCCAAATGCCGGATGACGTTTCCCACGGCGTACTCAGCGAACGTCACGGACCGATGGCGCAGCTTATACTCTTCCAGGTATACCGCCGCCAATTCCTTGAGGGTCCTGACGCGCTCGGCACGCGAGTCTTCCAGTCCGTTGAAACCCTGTTCGAGCTCGCGCCGCCGTTTCTGCTCCGCCAACTTCGCGACAGTCTTTGAAGGGGTTTTCGCCGCTTCCTGAATCCGCCGGCCAGCGAAAATGAATGAGTACCACCAGAGTTTTCCGCGTTTGTAGACGGCCATGGCTTAGTGTCCGCTCCCTTTTTCCAGCTCCCGCTTGATCTTGTGCGCGAGATCGCGATCTTTGGCCTTTCGCCTTGGAGGTCTCTCCGTTTCAATCATTCGTTGCTCCTTTCACGTAGCCTTCTTTGTAGTCGCTTTCCGCTTCTTCCCGCTGCCCTTCGGCCGGCCACCCAGCTTGCCCCATTCCCGCAACCGTTTAACGAACTCCTTCTTGCCCCATTTCTTCACTCGGGCCTCGGCGCTGCGGCGGCCCATCAGACTGGCTGCTTCGTTGATCGGTTCCATCTATACCATGATAAGCTAACGTTAGATTGCTGGCAAGCCTTCTATTTGTGGGAGTCGCCTTGCCGGATCGATTGTCCGGAGGGCAATCGTTCATCCCTGGCTGCGCCACCGGTCGGTAGCGAAGCGAGCCAAGCCTCAAGATCCTCCGGCTGGTAACGCACCAAAGATCCAACTTTGAGGAACGTCGGCCCTCGCCGCAGCAGGCGCCACCTGCGCAAAGACGCGACGCTTACGTTGAGCCGCTTCGATACTTCATGTTCTGTCATCAGATTGACCATGATTTCACCTCGTGGGCGCTGAGTGCCCCTCAATTTGTAAGGGAATGGCATAGGCACTTCGGGACACACATTTTGCTGGAGCAAGGGGTTATAAACCGCCTTCGCCTGACAGCGCGGAAAAAGTACAACGGCTGAGCACTCGGAAGCCTGCATTTGCCCCTCACTTGATAAGGAAATGGCGAGAAGGGGTCGGGACGGTCAAATTTCGTTTTTCTTCGATGTGCAACAGTCTGCAAACAGTTTGTGAACAAAGTGCAACTTTTAGGGGCCGTCGGAGTGGAGTGCAACAGTTTGTGAACAAAGTGCAACAGATTGTTATATCCGCCACTCGGAAACGGGTCTCCCAGACAGCCAAAACCCCTTAGTGGAACATAAGGGTGGGATGCACCGCTGCGCGTTTTAGTTGGTTTCTGCCTGCTGTGCCTGCACTTCTTGCGGGATGCATTTCGGTAAAGATGCATCCCAACTGGGATGCTCCCTTGATTGTTCCGATTTGGCTGGCCCCGTGGGCCATGGCGCCCCAACTAAACCGGCAGTCTAGCGGAGCAGGGCGGTCAGCTTTACCAACGAGTTAGCCACCAGGACGGACAGCCGCGCAGAATTCACGCCGCACATTCTCGGTCAACTCATCGCATCGGCTCTTTCAGTGCTGTTCAGCTTTTGCATCTCGCAGAACGGCGGCCTGACCGCCATCGCCTTTTACAATCCGTTCGACGTGGCGTCGCGTCAGCAGATCGGAAGCAACCACGAATCGCCGGGGCAGCAATGCGAAGGGGATGTCACAGTCGTGTTCATCGGCCAAGTTGGCGAATAATTGCCTCCTCGTTATCAGCTTGCCGGCGTCGGACACTGCTGGCTCACCACACACTCAAGCCGATGATGTGGAGGTAGGCGGGCAGCGCGGGCGCGAAGCCTTGGATCGCCTGCGCAACGTCGTTGGGCGCGTGGAGTCCTCGTGGCGTCCGGCGAGTGCCGAGGAGGGTTTCGAGATCGTGCGCCGGAGGCTATTCGAGCCGCTCGCCGATCAGGGCCAATTCAAGGACCGGGATGTGGTGGCGCGGGCCTTCGCCGACCTTTACCGGACTCAGCACCAGGAGTTTCCGCCCGAGTGCAACGACGCCGATTACGAAAGGCGCATCAAGGCAGCCTATCCGATTCACCCTGAGATTTTCGATCGGCTCTATAGCGACTGGTCCACGCTCGTGAAGTTCCAGCGCACGCGCGGCGTGTTGCGTCTGATGGCTGCGGTGATTCACAGCCTTTGGGAGAAGGGCGACAAGAACCCGCTGATCCTGCCGGCCAACATTCCTATCGACGATCCGCGTGTGCAGTTCGAGCTGACGCGCTATCTCTCCGACAATTGGGTGCCGATCATCGAAAAGGACGTCGACGGCCCTAGTTCTCTTCCGCTGCGGCTCGACGGTGAGGTGCCTAATCTTGGAAAGTTTGCCGCCTGCCGGCGTGTTGCCCGAACGATCTACCTCGGATCTGCGCCCACGGCAACGGCTGCCAACAGGGGGGTTGAGGACAGGCGCGTTAAACTCGGATGTGTAATGCCGGGTGAGTCGCCCGCTGTGTTTGGCGATGCGCTCCGAAGACTCGCCGCGGCAGCAACCTATCTCTACCAGGATGGCCCGCGCTACTGGTATTCGACGCAACCTACCGTCACCAAACTTGCAAAGGATCGCGCCGAGCAGCTCAAGCGAGAGCCCGATAAGGTGGTACAGGAGTTGGACAAGCGCCTTCGCGCAGATCTGCGCAAGACGGGCGATTTCAAACGCGTACATCCGATGCCGGGGACCAGTGCCGACGTACCGGACGATCTTGATGCGCGGCTCGTCGTTCTTGGAGTGGATCACGCTTATAGCAAGGAACCCGGCAATGCCGCCGAGGCTGCAGCGAAAGCAATTTTCGAGACGCGCGGGGCAGCTCCGCGACTCTACCGAAATACGATCACTTTCCTTGCCGCCGACAAAACGCGGTTGCAGGACTTGGACGAAGCTGTGCGCAAGTTCCTGGCGTGGGAATCAGTGCTTGATGCGAAGACCACGCTCGACCTGTCACCCCACCAGGTGAAGCAGGCGGAGACCCAAAAGACCGCTGCTGACGGCGTTGTGACAGCCAGGCTTCCCGAAACCTACCAATGGTTGCTGGTCCCGACGCAGGCCAGCCCGCAAGCACCAGTGACCTGGCAAACAATGCGGCTCTCTGGCCAAGACGCGCTCGCGGAGCGAGCCAGTAAGAAACTCCGAAACGATGAATCGCTTGTGGTGAACTTCGCTGCCTCGCGCCTACGTATGGAAATGGACCGCGTACCATTGTGGCGAGGGAATCACGTTGCAATCCGACAGCTCGTGGAGGACTTCGGCCGATATCTCTATGCCTCGGCGCTCGCGAGAAATGACCCACTTCTGCTCACTTAGACTGACCCACACAAAGAACAGGTTTGCCCACGGGCAAACGAGTCCGGCAGCAATATCATCCACGCCGCAGGCGTGCGGGGTGCTTTCTCATCATCTGCTTACCGTCGGGCGCGTATGCCTCTCACCAGTAGCCGCAGCAAAAGCTGGTACTAGAACGTACCGGTGAGGTGGGTCATTTTTGGCGAGCAAAGTAGGGTCATTTCTCGCGAGTGCCGAAGCTATCTGCCGCGTTTGCAGACCTCCGTCGTTCTCTTGAATGCCATACGCGCAGGGCTTGCCCTGTTGACGTGGGAACAGGATGCTTTCGCCTATGCCGAAAGCTATGACGAATCCGCGGAACGTTATCGTGGCCTCCGGTCCGGTGCCCAGATTAATGTCATTGGGGATGACACGGGGCTGCTCGTAAAGTCTGAGATTGCTCGCCGACAAATCGAACTGGAGACTGTTCCATCGCCTACAAGTGATGCTGACGGCGCAACCGCAACGTCATCTACACCGCAGAAACCCACACCACAGCCGTCCGGACCTCTGCAGCCGGCCAAACCCAAGCGCTATCACGGCACGGTGACTCTTGATCCCGCGCGCGTCGGGCGCGACGCTGGCAGGATCGCGGACGAGGTTGTCACTCACCTTGTAGGTCTTGTTGGGTCAAACGTCAGTGTGACTCTCGAAATTCAAGCTGAGATTCCAGCCGGCGCACCCGACAACGTTGTGCGAACGGTTACGGAAAACAGCCGTACACTCAAGTTCGGGGCAAATAGCGGTTTCGAGACGGAGTAGGCGCTGAGTGTAAACGTTTAACTGATTTTAAAAGACAAAGCGGGGGGGGACGCGAGACGGCTCCGCCCCCGGCATCTGCGCTCACAGTCTGGAGTGATTTCTACAGCGGCCCTGATCGAAGCAGGTGGGAGCGCACAGGCGTTACTTGATTTTGCCGAAGTCCGGCGGCCCGTTATGCCGCGCAAGCATTCAAGGCAAGGAACAATGAGAGGATTCCATGTCTCACGAAATCGATTTGTCTACAGGTCACCCTGTAATTGCCTACGTTGGCGAAAAGCCTTGGCATGATCTTGAAGAAAAATTGCCGGGCGCGTCGATTGACGCATGGCTCCGGGCGGCGCGGCTTGAGCAGGAACTGAAGTGACCAGGATGTTGAAATCTGAGATCGTCGTAAAACTGAAGGATATGCAAAGCACAAGCACCATTCAGGGGACCGGACGATGTCAGCCGCGCGCATTTTTACAATCTGATTCTTGAAAGTGTAATTTCAAAGGTGCGTCCTTGGAACAGGCGTATTTGGTTCGCAACTACTTCTTGCTGAGTTTTAATGATTTCGGGGCAATCCGATGAAGAGCGACGATGACCTTTCCCCGCGATACTCGCCCCACTACTTGAATCGTCATCAGAGTTCGCTTTTCGTTTCGACACGGGAGGAGTTCGTCGCGGAGGTTTGTGTGAGTGCTGACGAAATGGGCGCGTGGCACCGTAAGGGGTGGCTGTCGTTCGATCCGCTTAACACCGATCACTATGATGATAAGGAACACGCAGAAGTCCGGTTCATCAAGGGCCTCACCCGTTCGGGTTTAAGCGATGCCATGATCAACCGCACACTTTCCAGTCTCCAGAAACCGTACTGCTACGATTCATCGACGACTTTCGTTTCCTTCGTTAAAAACCGCTGGATCAGTCTGCCGCCAGAACGAGACCCGGCCGAGGTAACGAGCGAGTACCTCGATGGACTCGTCGAAATTGAGGACTGGGATGCCTTACGGGAATTGCGGAACAAGGTTTCTCTAGCTCTCGAAAATGCCGAGGCCACTAATAGCAGCAGTTTTGGTTTGCGAAAGGCCGATCTTCGCATGTTCCGTGACCTCGAAGGTGCCTTTCGGAACCTCCTGAAGATTTCCGGGCTCTGAGCGAGAATTCGACTGGCTTGACGCGTGCGCTAGCCTGAGGGCATGAAGGAGCGAGACTGGACAAAAGTCCTGGGATGGCCCGGATACCAGGTGTATGAGAAGCAAATCGATGAGGCGGG
>Ga0302325_10009733_pt1 | contig 20948 bp, 14 predicted proteins | sample Palsa_T0_2_FD_201948 | JGI IMG/M metagenome (GOLD analysis project Ga0302325, IMG submission 201948) | Peat permafrost microbial communities from Stordalen Mire near Abisko, Sweden - Palsa_T0_2 | ecosystem: Environmental > Terrestrial > Soil > Palsa > Peat permafrost | place: Sweden: Abisko...
CTCCACCTGCTTGAGTGCTCCGATCATCTGCGCTTCTGTGTGTCTGCTCTTCGACATACCCTCTTCCCCTTTCTTTCGCACAAATCATACTCAGCTTTGTGCGGAAACAGGGAGGCAGGTCAGGTGGGCAAAGGCTGTCTCTGCTCACGAATGCAATGTATGGAACCTGTGAGTTGTTCGGTATTATGTTCTGATCAGACATAATATCTGAACTGCCCAGCCGCGCTAATTGTTTGACAGTGTTATCGGGGAACTGCTGCAGAAATCCATTTACGACGGCGCTGCTAAATAATGCGACTCCTGCGGAGTAGTTCGCTTTGGCGTTCGCACCATGGAAATACGGGTTCACTCCGGCCGCGATTAACGCTGCCCACACTAGTGAGCGATATACGATATTGCGGGCACTGTAATCTTGTCCGTACAGCAGTGAACCCTGCACAATCGCTTTATTAGCGGTGGGAGTAGGTGCATCCTCGGAGTTGATCTTGAATGCCGCACCCGAGAGTTGGAGTGGGAAGCCGGTGTTATTGCCAATGGTAATCTGCACGGCATAATAATTGTTCGCTACCCGTTTTCCAAAATTGTCATAGACTTGTTGGAATCCGAGGACACTCCAGTCAATGTCGACTTGTGGCGCTAAGCCATCAGGTATCGGACCTGCCTGAGAGGATGTCACAGTGACGGTGGAGTAACCTAGATTTTGAACGGCGGCTGCCGCCCCGGCTTCCGTAATAGTCAACCTAAGCGGTCCTGCTTTGGCATCGTTTGCAGCGACCAAGCTAACTGTGAGTTCGCACGAGCCGGTGTGGTTCGCCGCAGCTGCCGTGACATTGAACCCGGCTTGGACGTAAACGTTTGGCTTAGTGGTTTTGTCATCTAGGCTGGCATCGTTTAATTGCCCGGCCCCTGTGCCGCACGAGGATGCCGGTGCCGTCAAAATAACATCTGAAGTCTTCCCCTGGATCACAGCGGTTGGGTTGGCTGTCCATGCGGTAGTCTTTCCTATCGAAAGCCTCACGGTAAACGGCGACGGTGAAGAGGCGTTGCCGCCCACCGATACCACCACAGCCGCCGATCCGACTGGAACATCGGGTATGATCGCGTCGATGGCTGTGTCGGCCCAGTTGACCACAGTGGCGGATGCCGAACCAAAATTGACGATGCTTTTCCCCTGGCTCGCGCCAAAACCGGTACCTATGATAGTCACCTTATCGCCGACGTTTCCCGTTATTACGGTCTCGCCCAATTTACCCGTTGGTGATAGATGACCGATGGTTGGTGTTTGCGCGATTGCGCAGTGTGCTGCGGAAAGTAGAGTCAGAAATACAGCAACAGCGTAGACGCACCGTCGCGAGGGGCTCATAGGCTTTTCTCCCGAGCTGGGTTGACCTGCTCCCCCTCGAAGCAAGTCGAGGCCATCCATAGGATGGCCTTTCGGTGCGAATCATACACTACCACTCTGTCGGCACAATAGACAAGAAGTGCCATATGTAGCAGATCGGGGTTGCGCCCGAGTGTCAGGGTTCGAGGAGAACCTTGATGATGCGGTGAGCCATTTCAAGTTGTTGCGGGTTGCACTTGGTGAGGAGAACGTCAATGCGCTTGCGGATGTCTCGTGGGTCTTCTTCTCTTTCCAAGAGCAAGAGAACGCTCGGAGGCAGGGCAAGACCTCTGGCCATCGCGACTATCGTGTCCAGACTCGGCACTTTGTTGCCACGTTCTACATCTCCCCAGAAGTTTCCGGTTATATTGCCTCGCTCCGCCGCGTTTTCGAGGCTGAGTTTGGCCGCCTTTCGTAGTTTTCTGACCCGTTGTGCAAATAGTGTCCGGTGTTTCACGGTGTAGCCTCGTCACAACCATAGCGAGGATCACGAGCTGCTAAAACCACCTATAGCGTGTATCCTATGGACAAATAACGCTTTATGGCGGGTCGACGAGGTCGATTATGCCTTCGAAAGCGTTGTTTTTGGAGACCCGCAAGCACGGTAGTATCTAGAGCGCTGTTGGCGAGGGTGGTGAAGTGACGAGCGACGGCCCAGGTTTGTAGGCGTAGATCAACTTCGATATTTCAATCGCAAGCTGCAATTGCGGAGGAGTGAGCAGATCGAGCAAGCTGTCCAGTTCTTGACGATCTTGGCTTTGTCTATCCTTGTCCTCAAGTGCCATTAGGACACTGGCGGTGATTCCGAGGCCTTTGGCAAGGCTGAAGATCGTGTTCAGGCAAGGCTCTTTTTCGTTGCGTTCGACGCTTCCCCAGAAATTAGTGGAGAGGCCGCCTTGTCCACTGGCCGCTTCAAGGCTGAGGCCAGCGGTAATCCTGAGATTGCGGAGGCGGTTCGCAAACGATTCGCGATAGTCCAAGTCTGCCATCTACCCCAACGATAGGCGTGGATAGCGGCTAAAACCACCAGCGATGGGATGTATTTTGCTTGCATTACACACTCGATAGAGTTATATATCTGACTATCTGAACTCTAAAGAGTTTAATTCTGAGCGTACTGGTCAGCTAGATCCTCCACGAACTTGACTACGTCGATTACAGCTCGATTCGCGGTCCTCTCCCCTTCGACAGAGATGGCCAAGGTGTCCAGCGCTTCCGATCACCGTTCTGCAGAGAGCGCCGAAATCTCAGACGAAGCTCTGATGGCTAGCATCGGCAATGGAGAAAAGGAAGCGTTGGCTTGCCTCTTTCACCGCTATGCGCGCCTTGTGCGTGCAGTCGGGTACAAGATTCTCAGGGACGATTCAGAAGCGGACGACTTGCTCCAAGACGTATTCCTGTTCATTCATCAGAAGAGCACGGTGTTTGATGGTTCGAAGAGTTCGGCTCGTTCGTGGATCGTGCAGATGGCCTACCATCGTGCGATTGACCGTCGGCGCTATCTGGATTCGCGTCATTTCTATACCCAGGTCGATCTGGAGGATGTTGGAAACGATCTGAGCGGTCCGGGGGGGAGAGCAGAGCGATACGAAAACTCGATTGAAGAAGTGCTCGGAAGGGTTGGATTAGGCAACGTGTTCGGAGTCCTCTCTGAGATCCAGCGTCAGACTCTGGGGCTTCATTTGCTCGACGGTTACACTTTTGAAGAGATCGCTGCGAAATTGGACCAGTCCCGAGGAAACGTAAAGCACCACTATTTCCGGGGCCTGGAGAAACTGCGGAAGCAAATTTTTAGCTGTAACCGGCAGAGCGATTGAGCAGTATTATAGGAGGCGTCATTCATCCGAGGAGCAGGGGCGTTGTCTCGAATCGAACCCCATGACGAGTTTCTAGAGCTCTGTGCCGTTTCGACCTCGGGCCAGTTGAGCGAGGAAGACCAGAGGAGACTACAGGAGCATCTTGTCGTTTGTTCCTCCTGCCGTGAGGCCCTGCAGCAATACGAAGCGATCATTCGCCACGCAATCCCAGCGATCGGCGCAGAAGAGACACCAGAGAATCTGGAAGCAGGGCCGCATTGGTCGGAGAAGCAGGCAGAGTCTGCTCTTTTCGAGCGCATCGCACGAGATGAGGGGGGGGGCGGAATCGAGCGTACCGGGCCGATTCCGCCCCATCGTGAAACTAGCTCTCGTCGAGTCCTCGCTCGCGAAAGCGCCGCCGCTTGGCGCAGTGTGTGGACCCTCTATGCCGCCGGAACACTGCTTTTCGTCGCTCTCGGTGTATGCGCTTATCAGGTCGGCATTCGGCGGGGGATAAACGTTTCGAACATTTCACCGACCCGTCCAGATGCGCAAAACCTGACTTCATTGGCAGAGAAGTTAAGTGATGCCAGCCACGAACGCGAGGTTGCGCGGGCTCAAGTCGAACAGCGTGACAACTTGGTCGCCGATCTGCGTCGGCAGTTGGAACAACAGCTCGCGAAGATGGATCAGATGAAGGCGTCGCAGGAGCAGTCGGATGTTGCGCTACGCAACGCAGACGCTGGACGACAGGAACTCATCCAGAAGCAGACTGAGGCGGAACAGAAGTTCAACGCCGCGCAGTTATCCGCGCAGGCGTTGCAGACGAAGCTCGATTCGATTGCAGAGCAGCCTTCCCAAGATGCGAAGTGGGCGGCAACGCTGGACGCAAGGGTCAACGAACTGACGAACCTGCTGCGCCAGCGTGACGCTACCGTGGATCAGCAACAGGAATTGCTCGCGCACGACCGTGACATTCGGGAACTTATGGGTGCGCGGGATCTGTATGTCGCGGAAGTGTACGATGTGGCCCGTACCGGAGCGACCCAGAAACCTTACGGGCGCGTGTTCTACACGAAGGGGAAATCTCTGATCTTCTATGCCTATGACTTGGATGAGCAGACTGTAGCGAAGAAGGCCAGCACGTTCCAGGTGTGGGGTCAGCGCGGATCGGAGCGGGAGCAGGCATTCCCCCTTGGTATCTTCTACGAGGACAATGCTTCAAAAAAGCGGTGGGTCTTGAAACTGGACGACCCGAAACTGCTAGCACAAGTTGATGCTGTGTTCGTTACGATCGAGCCGAATGGTGGCAGTCGCAAGCCAAGCGGCAAACCCCTGCTCTTTGCTTATCTGCGAGTCGACCCAAATCATCCTTAATCCTTAATCGCGTTTGCATCTTTCCTGGCTCTCGCACGCTTCCAACTAATTAAGGAAGGAGCGGTACCAAGTGAGCCCCCTCTCCGTAGACCCGAATAGGATTTCCGAATCCGTCGGCCACAGGAGAATCACCGTGCGCGTGCGCTTCCCCCGCATCGCTTTTCTTTTCGCTTGTGCCGTGTCGCTAGCCCTCCCCCTTGCGGCACAGTCTCCCAATGGAACTATCAACGGCCGCGTGCTCGATCCATCCAACAAGGCGATCGACAGGGCTGACATTCTGGTGATAAACGATGCGACAGGCGTGAAGTATTCTGGCAAGACGAATGAAGACGGCATTTACGTTGTGCCGAATCTGCCGCCGGGACCGTACCGGCTTCAGGTTTCGAAGGTGGGATTCAAGACACTCATCAAGCCCGATATTGTTCTCAATATCCAGGACGCGCTGTCTGTCAACTTTACCCTGCCGGTAGGGGCCGTTTTCGAAATCGTGACGGTTGAAGGCGGCGCGCCGATGGTTAATACGACGGATGCGTCGGTCAGCACGGTGGTGGACCAAGCATATGTGAAAAACATGCCGCTGAACGGGCGCAGCTTTCAGGACTTAATTCTACTCACACCAGGAACGGTAACGCAGACACCCCAAGCTTCCTTGTCGGGCTTTGCTGGTCTTGGTCAAACAGGCGAATTTAGTATCAATGGCCAGCGCCCGGAATCAAACTATTACACGGTTGACGGTGTAAGCGCCAACGTTGCAGTCGCTGCGGGCGTCCAGATGGCTGGAGGGGCGGGACCTAGCGGTTCCATTCCAGCTGCGACGGCCTTGGGAACGACCCAAGCTCTGGTGTCCGTAGACGATCTCCAGGAATTTCGAGTGCAAAGCTCGACCTACTCTGCAGAGTATGGGCGAAATCCTGGAGGTCAGTTCACCTTCGAAACGAAATCCGGTACCAATCAATGGCACGGCACCGCATTCGAATACGTGCGAAATGGCGCTTTCGACGCTAACGACTGGTTCAACAACTACTTTGGCTTAAAGGAACCTGCCCTTCGGCAGAATGATTTCGGCGGCACACTGGGCGGACCGGTCAAAGTTCCCGCCTTGTATAACGGAAGAGACAAGACATTCTTCTTTGTTTCGTACGAAGGGCTGCGCTTGGCTGCACCGCAGGCGGCCACAGTCAACTTCGTGCCCGATGCTACCCTGCGATCATCTGCGCCTGCGTCTCTTGGTCAGGCACTGAACGCATTTCCCATGGCCAACGGCCCTGAAGTTTTCGTGCCGTGCGATCCCGCAACGGATCCGACTTGTCCGCCCACAGGCCGGAAGCAAGACGGCTTAGCAGAATACATTGCGAGCTGGTCTAATCCGGCATCCCTAAATTCCACCAGCGTCCGGCTCGATCATGTTGTGAACGATAAATTGAGCCTTTTCTTCAGGTTCAGTGACACAGCCTCCAGTTCGACAACTCGGGGAACGGCGGGTCTGGCCCCCACGATAAACGAAACCTCAGCCTATACTTTTCGGACCTACACTGCTAGTGCCAGCAGCGTTTTCTCAAGCCGCCTGAGAAATGAATTTCGCCTCAATTACAGCTCCAACGTGACAACAGGTGGCCATTCCGTCGATGCGTTTGGGGGCAGCACGCCGATCGATCTAGCACACCTTGCGGGAGTCGGTGCTAAATCGGATGTCCAAGTTGGTCTCATTTACGACGGGTTTCAGATTTTCCTTGACCAGTACCAGCAGTCCGGTGCCCAGAGGCAGTGGAACTTGGTGGATGCGGTGAGTCTCTCTTTGGGGCGCCACCAGTTCAAATTTGGTGTTGATTATCGCAGACTGGAGCCGATTGCGACTCCGTCTAATCCCAATGTGGGGTACTTCTATTTCGATGAAGCTTCCGCCCAGACGAACAGCGCGGTCACAGATGTGTTCGCTTACGCACCGGCTTACCCGCTCTATACGAACTTCTCAGCGTTTGCGCAGGATGAGTGGAGAGTGTCGCAACATGTAAGCCTCTCCTTCGGGCTCCGTTGGGAAGTAAATCCGGCACCGGGCGTCACGCAAGGATTGAAGCCCTACACGGTTCAAGGGACAGGTCCCGATAATTGGGCGCTGGCGCCGCAGGGCACACCGCTCTGGCAGACTTCACGGTACAACTTTGCGCCCCGCCTGGGTGTTGCGTACACGCTTCATGAAGCACCCGGCCACGAGACGGTTGTGCGTGGCGGGGGCGGCGTTTTCTTCGATACTGGTCAGCAGTTGGGGTCGGCAAGCTTTTTCAATGGGCCAGGATATAGTGCGGAATCAGGGTTTCAACCTGGATCGTTTCCAGTTCTCCCGGCAGTTCCTGTCATCGTAAATCCTCCTCTGGCAGGTTCGTACTCTCCATATGGTTTTGCCGCGCATTTACAACTGCCGTACACTCTGCAGTGGAACGCCAGCATCGAGCAGGCAATGGGCAAATCACAGGCTTTGACCATCTCCTATGTCGGTTCGCATGCGGCGAGATTACTGCAGCAGAATGAATTTGAGCCCGCCAACAACCCAAACTCCAGCTTCTTTATCTTCGTCGAGAATGGCCTGACATCGGACTACGAGTCGTTACAAGGTCAGTTCCGGCGAAGGCTGAGCGGCGGTCTGACGACTCTGGCGTCTTACACGTGGTCGCACTGTCTTGACTATGGGTCCCAGAATTATATTTTTGGGTACCAGCGAGGGAACTGCGACTTTGACGTCCGGCACAATCTTTCAGCCGCTTTCTCCTATGATCTCCCGAATGCGGGATATAACGGATTTGTGAACGCCGTGCTGAACCACTGGGGTCTCGATGGCCGCTTTATGGCGCGAACGGCCTTTCCGATGACTTTGAGTGGAAACGAACTGCTGCAACCGAATGGGCAATTCTATGACGCGGGACTGAGCTTTGTTCCGGGTGAGCCAGTCTATCTCTACGGCGCCAATTGCGCCAGTGTACTTCAAGGGTTGGGGGATCTTACTCCGGGGCAGGGATGTCCCGGAGGCCGTGCGATCAATCCTAATGCTTTTGCTAGTGTTAGCTCGGGTTTCGGTGATGCGCCGCGCAACTTTGCGAGACTTTTTGGGGCTTGGCAGATGGATCTAGCAATCCGGCGCGATTTCCCGATCCGTGAAGGACTGAAGCTGCAATTGCGAGCCGAGTCTTTCAATATCTTTAATCGTCCGAATTTCGGGAGCATTAATCCGCACTTCGGCCAGAGCACCTTCGGACAAGCCACGGGCACACTTGCGAACTCGCTGGGTGTTCTGAGTCCACTCTACCAACAGGGTGGCCCGCGCTCAATGCAGTTCGCGCTCAAACTAATCTTTTGACAGCCGTCGTTCGCAGAAAGGCCTGCGGATGCATCCCAGGTGGCCCTTTTTCGCTTTTTAGAGGAGAATGAAAATTGCATAGACTTGCGCCCCTAAATGTCAATACGCTGAAGTTTTTCCAAATATGTCAAACCCGGGCGCAACAGTGGTTCTCAGTTTGCATTAGTCACCAGTCACGAATTTCTTCGTTCTCATGTGTTGTATCAATCTTGGCCCTGTCTTTATCCCTCCCCTGGGTCGCTACTGGCGGCCGCGTGCAACAAACAAAGAGATCCTTCACGATTACCGACGAAATCGAGCTGACACAGTTTGGTAATCAATATTGGGGACAAGCGACGCAGTTTTCGCCGGACGGCAGCTACTTCGCCGTCGACATAGAGCGTGGTCGTTTGGACGTGAATCGCGTTGAGGATTCCCTACGATTCTACCGCACTCAGGAAGTCGATAACTTCTTCATGCATTCTGATAAGTCACAGCCCCCGCCTCCAGTTTGGGCTGTGGATCGCTCTGACAGGGAGGGACCGGTAATCACGGATTGGCGCTGGCTACCGGACTCCAGCGGGGTGGCCTTCCTGGAGCGCGGGAGTGCGGGAAATAGCCGGCTAGTTCTGGCCGACCTCAGAAGGAAGACAATCGAGCCATTGACTTCCACAACGGAGATAATCGGTGCTTTCGACGTGCGCGACCGACGATACTATGCATATACAGTCGCTGATCAGGCAGAAGTGAAGAAATGGCAGGTGGAACGTCGGGCAGCAGCGATTGTGGGTACTGACCGTTTCCTAAACGAACTGCTTTTTCCTGACGATCCACTAGTGGTCCGCAGGTATTTGCATCGGAGCTATCTCTGCGCAGTTGTTAACGGCAAGCACTTAGAGGTCAAGAGTCGTGGTCTTCCGCTCTTTCCTTCCGGCGAATATTTGGCGCTATCGCCTGACGGCGGGTCATTGGTGACGATGCTGCCGGTTCCCGATGTTCCGCCGTCATGGGAAACCCTGTATCCGCCGCCCTTTCCTTCCTCGCCTTACCGAATTCGCTCCAACTATCGGGATGTTAAGTCGGAGGGCAGCTCCGTCAATGAATACGTTCGGATCAATCTACAAACAGGTGCGGTACAACTTCTGACCGACGCACCGACTAGCAACGATGCAGGTTGGTGGGCGGTGCGAGCCACTCCCAGTTGGTCGAGCGATGGTCAGGGAATCCTATTACCGGGGACGTTTATTAAATCCAAAGATCAAGAACCGTCCCGGCCGTGTGTTGCCGTTATGGATCTATCTTCTAATAACCGGACTTGTGTAGAGGGATTGAAAGCCCTCACTGAGAACGGTGTCGAGGAAGGCTATCACAGCGTGTTCGGTGCCCGGTTTGCAGGCGGAAACAAGCACCGGGTCATTGTCATCTATAAGAACCCCCAAGAATCGTCGCTTAAAGCCACTGAGTATCAGTGGACGACGGAAGGTGGATGGCAAGTCGCTGTGCAGAGCAAGGGTGTCCGCGAAGTCGGGCAGAACGGCCTCGAGGTCATCCTGAAAGAGAGTTTTGATGATCCTCCGCGACTGGTTGCGATACACAAGGGAATATCGCGAATCATTTGGGATCCCAACCCGCAACTCCACGATGTCGAACTAGGGTGGGCTAGCGTCTACACATGGACGGACAAAGGAGGGCGGGACTGGAGAGGCGGGTTGTTTAAACCAGCCGATTACAAGACGGACCAGCGCTATCCGCTGGTGATTCAGACGCATGGCTTCGCGGAATCATTGTTCCTACCATCTGGTGCATTCTCAACAGCCTTCGCGGCCAGGGCACTGGCTGCGGCGGGAATAGTCGTGCTGCAGGTCGACGACGGCCAATGTCCAAAGTTGACGCCTGACGAAGGGCGTTGCGCTGTCTCAGGTTATGAGTCTGGTGCAAAGCAACTGGTGTCGGAAGGCTTGGTGGACCCAGAAAGGATTGGAATTATAGGGTTTAGCCGCACCTGCTTCTATGTAATGGAGACACTTACCACCGGTTCCCTTGACCTCAAAGCCGCCTCAATCACTGATGGCGTGATGGAAACTTACGTTCAATACATGACAGACATAGGAGGTGGAAACACAGTCGCCCATGAAGCTGATTCAATGATCGGTGCGCAACCCTTCGGCGACGGCCTCCAGCAGTGGCTGAAGCGATCTCCAGGATTCAACCTTCATAAGATGAACACACCGTTATTAGTTGTTGGGGCAGGTCCGGCTAGCGTACTCTTGATGTGGGAACCGTACGCCGGCCTTCGGTATCTGCACAAGCCAGTTGAATTGTTGATGTTAAATACTCATGAGCACATCTTGACCAATCCGGCTGTACGCATGGCATCACAGGGGGGATCGGTGGACTGGTTCCGTTTCTGGCTGAAGCAAGAGGAGGACCCCAACCCTGCTAAAGCCGAGCAGTACGCTCGCTGGCGCGAGTTACGAAAATTGCAAACAAGAGACTGATACTTGATCGGCTAGCCCCCGAGCTGCCTCAAATTAAATCCGACTTTCGAATCAAAGACCTCGATACAGAAGGCACTTGCTACCGATTTCACAGTCGAAGCACGCATTACTTCGATGTTCCGGCAGAAGCTTATTTAGTTTTCCCAGTCTTCATACGCAGATACGATCTCATGGTAAATCGGATTCTCATGTGGACCTTGCGGTGCCTTAGTTTCGAGGCTCTGAATGACATCGATTGCGAATAACAAGTGAGGTGATTCTGGCGCGTTATAAATCATCTTCTTAATTCTCTCTTTCTTGCGAAACTATACAGACTGCCGGAGCGCCCGGTACTTCGGACGCTCCGGTAGAGATTTACTTACTCCTCCCAATCTTGGTACGCAGACGCGAGCTCACGGTCGATTGGGCCGTCATGTTCACCTTGAGGCGTCTTGCTATTGACATCCTGAATAGCATTGATCGCAGGCTTCAATGCATTTATTTCTGGGGTTTCATATTTCATGGTTTTCACCTCCCTTCTTTGTTGGTGTCGGCTTTCCAGCTGCTAGCTAGCTGAACTCTTGGGCTGAGGGACCACTTTGGAATTCCGGACTTCAAGGGACGAGGTGTGGTATCTCGCTGTTGAACGCTGGTCCGTCAGGAATCCCTGGATCGCGAGGTGACGTAGCCACGACTCGAGCATCAATGTGCGCCTCAAGTTCCAACTGGGCACTTCCTGGTTGAGTCGAGCTCTTTGGAAGGCTTCCGAAAATCGACTTGAATCGATGATCCCTGTTGAGCTACTTACCAGTTGCTGATCTATCTCCGGCAAGCTCACCCATTGTGTTGAGGCGGATTTCCTCGGCTCTTGCGGAACAAACGCCTTCTGCCTTCTTGCCAGGAGTTCGTCCGGGACAATACCCGCAAGCGCCCGCTTCATCAGGGAACGGCGTTGGCCTACGCGAACGAGCTGTTCCCGCGGGATCGCGTACAGGAATTCCAGCAAATCGCGGTCGAGATAGGGATAGCGCACTTCGCGCAACAACTCGGCCCAGAGTCCACAATGCGCCAATAACCTTCGCACACCATCCAATTTGCTAAGACCGGCCTGAAAACTTGGTAAAGGACCTAACAGTTTCACTCTGGATGGATAACCGTGAAGGGCAGCCTGATTACGGCGGACGAAGCTCCGACGCAGCCAGGTAGCCGGCCGCATCTCTTTGGGTACACCTGCGAGTGTGAAAGGTAAGAATCCTTTAGCGGCTTCCCAGAATAAAAGGGTCCGAGTTGTTCGCATTTTGGCAGCCCAAGTGTTCAGTTGACGCGTGAGCCTAAAGAAGCGTCCTCTTGCCAGGAGATTCTGAAGTTCTGGGCTTGGAGTCGGTACCCCCCCGCCTGTGACCTCGTCCCCCCCGATTCCGGAGAGCACGACTCGATGCCCGTGTGACATCATGTACGCGGCATACTGCTGAAAAAGTTCTGAGTTGCGAATTCTCGGCGAGGGAGTCGCCCTAAATCGGTCGCTCATGACCTCGAGTTCAAAGAGGCTTTCTGACTCGCCATCTATCGACGAGCCGAGATCGATGTGGCAGCCGGTGCGACCGCGCTTTTCTTCGACCCTTGTGAAATATGGGCGTTCGTCAAAACCGGGGTTGGACTCGTTGTACCAAGAGATCGTGTCGAGACGTTGGATTTCAGTTGTGCCGCGGGCCACGCTATCGGCGATGCAGACGATGGAAGAGGAGTCCATCCCGCCGCTGAGTTCTGCGAGGATGGGGCGATCTGAGCGAAGTCTGCGCCGCACGCTCGTAGCTAGGCCGACACGGAAGTGCTCTTCGTATTCGGCGTCGGTGCGGTAGCGGATTCTCTTGTTCGGATCGAAGTCCCAATGCTTGCAGACGATGTGCTTTTCCGGGTGGAGAAGGACGAACGAGGACGGCGGGACGCTGTAAATGCCGAAGTAGGGCGTCAGATGGACAGCAGGGAAGCGTGAGAGCCACCCGCCGATGTACTCTTCGTTGATCGAGAACGTTCGACCAGGAAATCGGACGAGGGGGTCGAGGATGGTACTCCAGGCAACTTGGTCTTTATCGATGATGTAGTAGAGATGGCGCGTCCCGACAAAGTCTTTCGCCAAAATCAGGGAGCGGGTGCGAGGATTCCAGATGGAGAGCGCCCAGTCCCCGATCAGTTTTCCCAGGCAGTTCATCCCCCACTTTTCATACGCGGCTGCGACAATGGCCACGTCCGTGGAATCGACGGTCAAGGAGTCGCGCAACTCGCAGATGAGGTCAGCGCGATTGTCCAAGCGGCCGTCCCAGGTGATGACAGCGCCGGGCGGAGAAATGCATGGCTGCTTCTCGCGACGCGATTCCTTCGTTGTGTGAAACGCCCGATACAGAATCATCACCCCGTCTTTTGCGTACATTTGACGGCTATCCGGACCGTACGGCGTCAGGGCGGCACTGACTTTCTCGATGTAGTCCGGTGAAGGCGACTGTCCCTCGAAATTCCATCTCCCAAACTGGACACTCATAATCTGCTCCCCCTGCTCCCGTTCGACCTCGGTAGATTCTTCGCTAGTAGTCTGCCGGAAACAGTTCTCTCGTCCGTCATTCCTCGCGCCGCGAGCACTACTGCGGTTCCGTGTGCGAGGCACGCAGAGAATCTATCCCCGCTAGTCTCTTTGTCAGCCCGGTGCGGAAGCCTGCCAGGCCAACTCCGCCTCACGCGTCGTCTTCAGATTCACGATCCCTGAGGTGCGAAGACTCCTGAGCCACCCTTCGATAAAGATTGTCCGCATCAAAGCGATCGTGGGGACTTCTTCGCCACGCCGCCCCTTCTGCAAAGTAGCAAGAAGGCGTTCGGAATCCACAATTCCGAGCGAACTGCTAAGCATGTTCTGAGTCATCTCCGCGAAATGGGTCCAGTCGTTTGAGATGGCAACCATTGGGGACCGGACGACGAACGCTTTCGTCTTCCTGTTCAGGATCTCGTCCGGCACGATACCAACGAGTGCGCGGCGCATGAGGGAGCGGCGTTGGCTTGGGCGTACCAGTTGTTCCCGCGGGATCGCGAACATGAATTCCAGCAGGCCGCGATCCAGATAAGGATAGCGTTTCTCGAAGGGCGGTTCGAATGGCAAAGCGGTGAGCGCCAGTTGCCGGCGCAAGGCGTCAAGAGTGCCCACATTTTCCTGGAAGCTTGGCAGAGGACCGAATAACTTCGTCCTGGAGGGGTAGCCGGTCAGCGCGGCCCAATGGCGCTTCACAAAGCCGGACTGCAGCCATGGGGCCGGACGCATGTGCTTCGGGACACCCACGAAGGCGGGAGGGAAGAATCCTCGCGCTGCATCCCAGAACAGATGGAACCAGGGCTTTCTCTTTTCCAGCGCCCAGACCTTCAGCTGATGAGCGAGGACGCAGAATTGTGCTTTTGCGAGAAGATTCTCAAGTTCGGGCACGGGTGTGGGCACACCGCCCATAACCTCGTCGCCACCGATGCCGGAAAACACGACACGATTTCCTTGTGAAGCCATACACGCCCTGAACTGCGGAGAAGTGCGGCCATCGTAGCCGGGAGTTGGCACAAAGCGGCCGTGAGGAGATTCGGGCGGAGGTTGAAGTGCGGGGACTTGTTCCGGATCTGGTGCGGCGACGTTGACGTGCCAGCCGATCCGACCGCGCTTTTCTTCAACTTTGGTGAAATAGGGGCGCTCGTTCCAGTTAGGTTCGGCGTCGTCGAAGTACGAGATGGTGTCGAGACGAGGCGTGTCGGCGGCGCCATGGGCGATGATGGTATCGGCCATGCAGACGATGGACGAGGAATCTCTGCCACCGCTAAGCTCGGCGAGAACGGGTCTATCGGAACGGAGTGTGCGCTCGACCGCTTTTGCGAAGACGACGCGGAAGTGCTCCTCGTATTCAGCCTCAGTGCGGTAACGGATTTTGTTCTTCGGGTCGAAATCCCAATATTTGCTCACCGCGTGTTTTCCGGGTCGGAGGAGCACGGACGAAGACGGCAACACGGAGTGAATGCCGACGCAGGGTGTTAAATCCACGGCTGGAAACATAGAAAACCAGCCGGCGATGTATTCTTCGTTGAGAGCGAAGGTTTTACCCGCAAGGCGAACGAGCGGATCGAGGATCGTGCTCCAAGTAACCTGATTGTTGTCGAAAGAGTAGTAAAGATGGCGCGTGCCGATGGGGTCTTTCGCCAGGATCAGCGAGCGGTTGCCAGCGTTCCAGATGGAGAGCGCCCAGTCTCCGATGAGTTTTGCAAAGCAGTCGGCGCCCCATCTTTCGTAGGCCGCAGCGACGATGGCAACGTCAGTGGAATCAAAGGCCAGAACATCCCGCAGCTCCTCGATGAGCTCAGCACAATTGTCCAGGCGGCCGTCCCAAGTGATCACGGCTCCGGAAGAAGAAATATGCGGCTGCTTCTCGCGATGAGATTCCTTGGTGGTGTGAAATGCGCGATAGAGGATCCTTACGCCACCCTTGGAATAGGATTCATTGCTATCGGGGCCATACGGAGAGAGAGCCGCGCTGGCTTTTTCGATGTAGTCCGGGGCAGGCGGCTGGCCTTCGAAATTCCATCTTCCAAACTGGACGCTCATGTATTTTCCTTTGCCCAGAATCTTCAACCTGTCGTTTATTTCGATCCAAGATTGCGTACATTTCCGGCACGTACGGTTTGTCGTTGACCACGCGACCATCCACCTCGACCCAGGCATGCGCCTTGAATGGCAACTGTTGTGCCCCGATTACCATTTGGGCGAATATCCCGTGGCTCTTGAGGAGGCAACTCGTCGCTGCCGAGCGCTGCAAACAAAGCGCCTCTTTCCAGTACCAGATACAAGCCATGTCGACCGCCGAACAAATGTATTCAACTGCGCCTGGCGCAGGCGTCGTCTTTCCCACCGGATAGTTGCGAACCTTGTCGTAGACCGCTGCGAAGTTGCCCCGTGCTAAGTAGAGATCAAATCGAATCAGATTCAAGTACGCTTTCAAAATAAGAAACGACATTGGTCCACACCTCATTCACACCCCCAGCTGCAACTGGCGAGTAGTTCATTCCTGCCCTGCCCTATCACGATTGCGCAATAGATCTCCCGAATCGCAGTCTCCTGTTGATTCCATGATCTTGGTCCCAGCTCAGACTGCCACGCCGGATTCTTGCTCTTCGAGCAATTGACACTTTTTCAAGTTCTGAAGAAATTCGTGCGCGTCTTTCTCCGCAATGTCCCGGCGAACGCCGAACTCCCGGCTGATCTCATCAGCGATCACTGATTCATTGGACCCACTTTTGAGAAGTTCGAGGATTCGCGATCCAACGAAATTCAGGTTAAACATCTGACCTTGCCGAACATCTAGCACAATTGCGCCGTCCTGGTTGTGCGTGCTGCGCACCGTATCAGAAATTCTGTACATTGCTGCCCCATCCCTTGCTTCTTGTTAAAAGAGATGAGCGCACTGTGCCACCCTTCGCCACTGAAAGCCAGTAAAAGGTGAAAAGGTTCGGTAAACCAACATGGGCGAAGAGAAGTTGCTTGCAGACAACAAGATGCGTTGCAGATTTCTTGTGTGGGAAGAATCAATGTGTCCGCTTTTTAATCAGCATTGCCGGTCCTGAGGTCCCCTACTATAGGGCGGCAAGGAACAGAGTCCGCTGCAGATTGTATTTACAGAGAAGTTTCTCGGCGATCTTCGTCGATGGTAGAGGCTGTGGAAAAAGACTGGTTGGAGCGGCGACTCGCAGCAAACTTGAGGGAATGGGGATTGCCGTCTTCAACGATTTCTCCACGGGAAAGAATAAGAAGCCTGCCGAAAGTGGAGAATGTTGAAGCGCGGTGCGAGATGACAATCAGCGTTGACACTGTGAGGCCACGACGAATGTTCCCGAGAACGGCTCTCTCTGAAGAGGTATCAAGACAGGAAGTTGCCTCATCCAATATCAAAATCCGAGGTTGCTGCAGAATCGCTCTTGCGATGGCGAGTCGCTGGCGCTGACCACCGGAAAGTTGGCAGCCTCCTGGTCCGATCCGTTGGTGTAAGCCATCGGGCAACGCCGCAACAAATTCCGAAAGGCCCACGTTACGAATGGCTTCTTGTACTTCATCGTCAGGCGCTGCCGGCCGCACAAAGCGAAGGTTGAAGGACAACGTTCCATCAAACAGGACGGGATCGCGAGGCAGATAGCAGACGTATTGGCGCAGATCCTTGAGTTGAATGTTCCGGATATCTACGGTTCCGATACGAATCGATCCGGAATCGGGGTCGTACAGTCGTGCTATGAGTTTGGCAAGGGTGCTCTTTCCGGCACCGTTCTCCCCAGCGATGGCGACCTGTTCGCCCGATAAGATTCGAAGCGAGGGGATGTGAAGCATTTGTTTTTGCCTTCGATATCCAAACCCGACCTCGGCAAAATCAATCTGGGGAGGATACTCCCGCGGGAGACAAACCGCAGCAGCGGCATTAGTCACGCTTGGGCGCAATTCAAGCCCGGACTTCAGTTGCCGGACACTGGCAAAAGTTTTCTGTGCTCTCGCGTAGAGATCAGCGGCGCCACTGAGAGGATCAAAGAGTTGCGTAACTAAGCCATAGAAGGCCACCAGTCCGCCGACGCTGAAGGTTCCTGACAATACCATTTCGCCGCCGTAGCCAATAACAGCGCACATGGCGAAAACAACCGCCATCGAACTCCATACCGTGAACCAAATGCCGGTGGTGAATAGCTTTTGTTGTGATCTGACTCCGCGAGCCAGGAGCCTGAAGGCCCTTCTTTCCTGGCGTTTTTCTTGTCCCAATAGTTGAATAGGAATCACCGAGGAAAGATGTTCCTCAAGGAAGGTGCTCCACGCCAGGCGATTGCTCTGCACGGTGTCCGCGTTGGCCGCGAGCCTCCGGCGGAAGTGCTGCCGCGCGATGAGAAAGATAGGGACGAGAGGCAGGACGGCCACCGTAAGCCCAGGACTGAGCACGAACATAGTCACCAGCGTGAAGCTGGCCGTCAGGAACATGCGCAAGATTGCGGGCACGAGGTCGGACCCGAAATATGCGACCTCTTCGATCGGCTCTTTGAGCGGGTACATCACGCTACCGACCGGCGTGTCTTCGTAATATTCGGCCGAGAGCGTGTCGAGGCATCCAAGTAGGCTCATTCTCAACGTGAGCGTGAGCCTTTGGGCGGCAGTTAGCATCAAGTAGTTGCCCAGGCTCGTGAGCGCCATCCTGCCCTGGTAGCCGAGAAAGATCAGGCCAACCGCCAATAGGAGCAATCCCATCTTTCTCTGTGGGATGATTTGATCGATGAGCCACTTGAGTACGAGCGGGGTGAGAAGTGCCAAAAGACTGCCGGCGGTGATGCACAGAAAACTAGCCAGATGCCAGTGCAGCAGCGGTCGAATCTGTCCTGAAAGCCACTGGAGTTCGCTGGGTACCCAGGACCTCCAATGTCTTCGTTCATGCGAGAGAGAGGACAACAGTCCCACCTGACGACCGAGGTTAGCTAGATACGGAAAGCTTGTCCATCAAATGAGTGAAGCGTTCGCTTTTCGCTCAATTACGTAGATTATCCCAGCAATCAGTAGGGTTCGGCGTGCAGGACAGCGACTCCGTTTGTCCACCAAACCGACAAGATCACCGGAGCTTTCTTGCCACCGTGACAATTCGGCCAACGACCTCGGCATCGTGGTGGTAGCGCAAATGTTCTGAACGATGGAACTGCTGGGAATACGGATGGATGACCAGACTGCCATTCTCGATGCCGCAACATGCACACAAGTATGTCCCGTCGCGCCGTAGGATCACATACACCGGCTGTTGCCATGCCGGTTTCGACGAGAAATGCATTGGCCTTTTCTCGCGACGATTCACGAGGGCAAACAGCCCGTTTGCCAGGCAAGGATGTAGAACATCCTGTTTGCCCCCGATCCAGAAGAAGTCATCCAGAGAAGCGTCGTCCAGGTCAGAAAGTGCCACGATGGATTCCCGCAGGAAGAACGGAATTTCCTCGCATCGTTCAACCATGTGTTCAAGGAAACCGTTCCGAACTTGAATGTTGTTGTCGTCTGACTTCTCAATGGACTCCGTGTCTAGAACTCTGTGAACGAGATGATCGAGAATCCGCTCCGTGCCGGCCTCTGCCAAGACAATTCCAATTCCCTTCAGAAACGTGTGAAATTGCAGACCGTACAACGAGCAGAGAGTAATCGCTTTGTGAAAGTGACGCGGTGGCGTGTTAGAGAGCTCGTAGTCGCAAAGAGAACTGGGAGAAACAAAATATCTGTCATCCCCAAGCAGACCTGCGATCGTTCGACTCATCCTCGCAACCTCCCTCAGGGATAGATGCACCTTGGTACGTGAGGCGCGGAGGAGTGGACCAATTTTCTTGTGCGTGACAAGCAGTTGCGGCTTCCAATGTTTTCCTAAGTCTCTTGGAACTTCCGGCTGATCGGTATGAAGCATAGGTCGAATTTCGATATCCACAACGCCAACAATCCGCGCCTCGCGGGGAACCCTCAGTTCGACTTGAGCATAAGAGAACAACGTACCGATCGGAACGATGATGCCCTTTTCGACAACACGCAAACGGCAACAAAAGAGCCCCTTGTTGTGTTCGATCAGAAATATTTGGGTGGACGTTGCGCCATTTGTCTTAGGGATACAACCGTTCGAGAATCTTGGATTAACGCGGACAATGCTTCCGGGAATCAGGTCAGGGAAAGCCAGGGCGTCTTGGCGCCCGATCCTTGCGTACAAGAAGCCTCTGTTGCTGATTTCGGAGAGGAAACGAAGTCGCCTGGGACTGACGAGTTGCAGGAGCTGTGCCAGAGGTGCAATCGGAGGCACAAGACCGCCGCGAGCTCGGTTTCGGAACCAAGGAATCCACGCATCGTCATCGACCAGAGAGGAATCGAGCAGCATCGTGCGCTTTGAAGGTAGGAGAACCTGGAATCGGGGAATGTCTTCGAGGTTACATCCCAACACGCGCAGCCAATCAGAGAACCGGTAGCCGGAGATCTGGCTGAGTGCAAACACCTGATGAAGGCTTGGACTGAAGGTTCCCAGCCGGAACTCATGGTAAAGAGTGTGGGGAAGGAAGTAGGGCGAAGAACGACCGAGTCGCGCCGCAGATAGTTGCGATACACGAGAGAGCGTGAGGTTTTTGCTCGCGAGGATGGACCGGACTCGCTCAGCGAGGTCGGCGCCTCTAGCGGAATTTGGCTTGATGCCCACGGCTATGCCCCTGGCTATGTCTTTCCCGCGAGGCGTGCGTTGTTGCCCGTCGGCTCTAGCCGCAGAAATGGTCGTACGCAGATGGGTTGTGTGAAAACAAAACGAATCCAGGCCGCATCCCAACTGCAAGCTCGCGGAGATTTGTTCGGTATAAATCCGAGTTCGCAAACCGTCATAAACGTTTGTAACCTGTCCCAGATTGGGGACAGCAGGACCCGAACCGCTAAGAAACAGGATGGTTCGGATGACCTAGGCGAGAATGCATTGGTCAGATAGGTGGCCAGAATCGAGGTCAGACGGGATGAATCCCCGCCAGCAGCACAGGCTTTGACGCGAATGACGCGAATTCCGTTTTTCCGAAATGGTCTATTAAACCTGTGGACAAGGCTCAAAAGTGCGGTAACATACTTCAACTCCTGAGGTTGCAGTACGATGTTGGCCCCGACATCGGCCGCGGATGCTGGTAAGCGGCTCAGAGCTGCGCGGGAACGTTTGTGCCTGTCCATACGCGAAGTGGAAGACCTCAGTCGCGACATCTCCCTCAAGATGAACGCTCCGGACTTCTTCATCTCACGCACTTGGCTGGGCGCTCTCGAAGCGGGAAAGCTCAAACTCAATATCTATAGACTTCAAAGTTTGAGCCTGATCTATAGGCTGGGCCTCGACGAGATTTTGTCGTTCTTCGGCGTTGATATCCGCGACGCTGGCACCGAACAAAAACTCGTGGGGTTACCGCACACTTACTTGCTGACGCCGACGCTTGGAGGCGCGAAGAGTTCACTGGTGGCCCCATTGGAACTCCGAGAGAAGGTCGATTTCGGCAATACCAACTTAGTCTCGCGGATGTTCGAGAGCTGGGGCGAGATCCCAGTCACACTGCTCCAGCACATGGACTGGCGAAATTCCCTTTACGGATATATCGGGATCGAAGACCGCACGCTTTACCCAATGCTGAGACCCGGTTCGTTTGTGCAGATCGACTCCCAGCAGACGAAGGTCGAAACTGACGGCTGGCACGACGAATTTGAGAGACCAATCTATTTTGTCGAGCTTCGAGATAACCTATACGTGTGCAGCTGGTGCGAAGTAAACGGGAGCCAGTTGATGCTTCTTCCCTCGGCCCAATCTGGAAAACAGTCGAGACATGTTCGGTACCCAGGAGACGCGGACATTCTGGGTCGCGTTACCGCAGTCACGATGCGCATTGCAGAGATGCGCGGACTCTAGCAGGCTGCGGAAAAATGGACTGCTACGACTTAGGCTCTCCCCACTCCCAGTGATTTTGTGATTCGGGAAGGGTTCTGGCCGCATCCGATGGTGTCCCGCGGATTCATTTTCGTCCCTGCAAGC